>Ga0180216_1000711_pt1 | contig 32416 bp, 26 predicted proteins | sample eDN3rd37CBELigMG_FD_128879 | JGI IMG/M metagenome (GOLD analysis project Ga0180216, IMG submission 128879) | Enriched Miracle-Growth compost microbial communities from Emeryville, California, USA - eDNA 3rd pass 37_C BE-Lig MG (version 2)... ... | reverse complement strand
AGCGAACCGGTGTCGCCCATGAAGATCGAGGCCGGCGGCGCGTTGAACCAGAGAAAGCCGAGCCCCGCGCCGATGCACGCGCCGCACAGCACCGCGAGTTCGCCGGTGCCGGCGACGTAATGCAGTTGCAGATACTCGGAGAACAGCGCGTTGCCGACGATGTAGGAGATGAAGCCGAAGGTGCCGGCCGCGATCATCACCGGCACGATGGCGAGACCGTCCAGGCCGTCCGTCAGGTTTACCGCATTGCCGGCGCCGACGATGACGAAGGCGCCGAAGATGACGAACATGATGCCGAGGTTGAACACCAGGTCCTTGAAGAACGGAAACACCAGCGAGGTCGCGATCGGCCCCTTGCCGAGGCGCGCGAGCAGGATGCAGGCGACGATGGCGATGGCGAATTCCGCGACCAGGCGCAGACGCCCGGCAAAGCCGGCATTGGTCTGCTTCGTCACCTTCAGGTAGTCGTCGTAAAAACCGATCAGGCCGAAGGCGAGCGTCACGCCGAGCACGATCCAGACATAGGGGTTGGCGGGATTGGCCCACAGCAGGGTCGATACCAGCATCCCCGAGAGGATCATCAGGCCGCCCATGGTGGGCGTGCCCTTCTTGGTAATGAGGTGCGACTTCGGGCCGTCCTCGCGAATCGGCTGGCCCTTACCCTGCTTCAACCGCAGCAGGTCGATGATCGGACCGCCGAACAGGAAGACGAACACCAGCGCGGTGACGACGGCGCCGCCGGTGCGGAAGGTGATGTAGCGGAAGACGTTGAAGAACGAGACTTTGTCGGAAAGCTCGGTGAGCCAATAGAACATCGTTCAAACCTTGGCCGCCACGACGGCGTCCTGCCTGGGGAATTGGCGCTCCAGCGCCTTCACGATCGGACCCATTTTCGAGCCCAGCGAGCCTTTCACCATGACCGCATCGCCGGCGCGGATGGCCGCAAGCACCACCGGTTCCAGCGCGGCCGATGTCTCGGCATAGCCGCCCTTCCGACCGGAGGGAAGGGCCTCCCACAGGCTGTGCATGAGCGGGCCGGAACAGAACACCAGATCGATCTTGGCCTCGGCCAGGGCGGCGGCGAGCCCGGCATGGAGCGCGGGGCCTTCGGCGCCCAATTCCAGCATGTCGCCGAGAACGGCGATGCGCCGCCCACGCGTCCCCACCGGCGCCTGGCCGAGCAGCGCGACCGCGGCGGCCATGGAGGCCGGGTTGGCGTTGTAGCTCTCGTCGATCAGCAGCGCCTGCCCGCCGGGCACGGCAAGCGTCGCGCGCGCGCCGCGTCCGGTCGACGGCTTGAGATGGGTGAGCGCGAGCGCGGCATGGGCGAGATCGGCGCCGGCCAGCGACACCGCCGCGAGCACGGCCAGCGAGTTGAGCACGAGATGGCGGCCGGGCGCGCCGAGCTTATAGGCGACGGGATGGCCGAGGATGTCGGCTTCGACCGTCGAGGACTCGTCCTGCAGCGCGTAGCGGATCAGCCGCGCCTCGGCGTTCGCCGCTTCACCGAAGGTGACGATGCGCGCAACGCCGGCCGCGTTCGCGGCGGCTTCGAGACGCGCGAACTGGCCGTTGTCGCGGTTGAGCACGGCGACGCCGCCCGGCACGAGGCCGGTGAATATCTCGGCCTTGGCGTCTGCAATCTTCTCGAGCGAGCCGAAATATTCCAGATGCACCGGCGCGATAGTGGTGATGATGGCGACGTGCGGGCGCACCATCTGCACTAACGGCGTGATCTCGCCGGCATGGTTCATGCCGATCTCGAACACGGCGTATTGCGCCGAGGCCGGGCAGCGCGCGAGCGAGAGCGGCACGCCCCAATGGTTGTTGTAGGACGCGGCCGAGGCGTGCGTCTCGCCTTCGGCGGAGAAGGCAAGCCTGAGCGCTTCCTTGGTGCCGGTCTTGCCGACCGAGCCGGTCACCGCGATCACCCGGCCCTTGAGACGCGCGCGCGCCGCACGGCCGAGATCGCGCAAGGCTTCGAGCACGTCGTCGACGATCAGCAGCGGCGCATCCGCGGCGAAGCGATCGCGCTTGTCGCGCGCGATCACGGCAAGGCCGGCGCCGGCTTTCAACGCCGCCTCGACGAAGTCATGGCCGTCGCGCGCGTCTGTCAGCGCGAAGAAGGCTTCGCCCTTTCCGATCGTGCGCGTGTCGATGGAGATGCCGGTGATGGCCTCCGGCAACGCGCCCGCTTTGCCGGCGCCCATCGCGGCGGCCATGTCGGAGGTGGTCCACAATGCAGTCATGCGTAAGTTCTCAACCTGATCGTCATTCCGGAACGACCCGAAGGGTCGGACCCGGAATCCAGACACTAACTCTGCGTCCCGGGCTGGATTCCGGGTTCGCGCGCTGCGCGCGCCCCCCGGAATGACCGGGAAGATTCATGCGCCCAGTTCCTTCAAGGCCGCGGCCACGGATTCGTGGTCGGAGAAGTGAACCGTGCGATTGCCGATGATCTGGCCCGTTTCATGGCCCTTGCCGGCGATGAGCAGCAGATCGCCGGTCTCCAACTCCGCGATGCCCTGACGGATGGCCGCCGCGCGGTCGCCGATCTCGCGCGCGCCGGGCGCCGCGGCGAGGATGGCGGCGCGGATCTTGGCCGGATCCTCGCTGCGCGGATTGTCGTCGGTGACGATGACCGCGTCGGCCTTCTCATGCGCGATGCGGCCCATGATCGGCCGCTTGCCGGCGTCGCGGTCGCCGCCGCAACCGAACACCACGACGAGCTTGCGCGAAACATAGGGCCGCACGGCCTCGATCGCCTTTTCGAGCGCATCCGGCTTGTGCGCGTAGTCGATGAAGATCGGCGCGCCGTTGCGCTCGCCGGCGAATTCAAGACGGCCCTTGGCGCCGACGAGATTTTCCAGCGCCGCGAAGACTCGGCTCGGCTCGCCGCCGGTGGCGATGGCGAGGCCCGCCGCGACCGCGGCATTCTCGATCTGGAAGGCGCCGACCAGGGGCAGGCGCACATTGTAAAGATGGCCGGCATGCACGAACTGCACCACCTGGGCAAAGCCCTCGATGGTGGTGCCGGCAAGATGAATGCCCTCGCCCTTGGCGCCGACGGTCATGATCCTCAAGCCGCGCTTTTGCGCGGCCGCGACGACTTCCGGCGCATGCGCATCGTCGACATTGATGACGGCCGTGCCGCCGTCGACGACGAGATCGGTGAACAGACGCAGCTTGGCCGCGAGATAGGCTTCGATCGTCGGATGATAATCGAGATGGTCGCGCGAGAGATTGGTGTAGCCGCCGGCGGCAACGCGCACGCCGTCGAGGCGATGCTGGTCGAGGCCATGCGAGGAGGCTTCCATTGCCAGATGCGTGACGCCCTCGCCGGCGAGTCCGTCGAGCGTCTTATGCAGCGCGATGGGATCGGGCGTGGTGAGCGAGCCGTAGGTCTCGCCCTTCGGCGAAACGACGCCGACCGTGCCGACGCTGGCCGCCTGATAGCCGAGCGCCACCCAGATCTGGCGCAGGAATGCGGCGACCGACGTCTTGCCCGAGGTGCCGGTGACGGCGGCGATCGTTGCCGGCTGGCGCGGATAGAATTTCGCGGCGGCAAGGGCCAGCGCGCGCCGCACATTGGCGACCGCGATGAAGGCGATGCCGGGCGGCAGGTCCGGCCGCTTCTCCGCCATCACGGCGACGGCGCCCTGCTCGAGCGCCTGCGGCACGAAGGCGAGCCCGTCCGCCTTGGTGCCGGGCACCGCGACGAACAGATCGCCCGGCTTCACCGCGCGGCTGTCGGCGGTGATGCCCGTCAGCGCCACGTCCGCAAAGCGCGGCTCGTAGACGGCACCTTCCAAGGCCAGGTCAGCGAGTTTCATCAATCTTTCCAGGGCCCGATCCGTCATCCTGAGGTGCGAGCGAAGCGAGCCTCGAAGGATGAACGGCCGCGGCGTTGCCGCCGTCGCCCTTCGAGGCTCGGCCTTCGGCCGAGCACCTCAGGGTGACGGCGAGAGGCCCAGCCAGGTTCAACTACGCGGTTGCCTACCGATTTCCCGACCCGCTGGCCAGGATCAATTGGTCGGCCTTGGGTAGATCGAAGCGCGGGGCGATGTCGAGCAGCGGCGCGATGCGCGCGATCACCTTGCCCGCGACCGGGCCGGCGTTCCAGCCGGCGGTCGCGAAGCCGTGCGTCTCGGGCAGGCCCTGCGGCTCGTCCAGCATGATCATGACGAGATAGCGCGGCTTGTCGGCCGGCAGCACCGCCATGAAGTCGGTGAGCAGCTTGTTCTTGGCGTAGCGGCCGTTGATGACCTTTTCGGCCGTGCCGGTCTTGCCGCCGATGTAATAGCCCTGAACGTTCGCCTTGGTGCCCGTGCCCTTCTCCGCGTTGAGGCGCATGAGATAGCGCATCTTCTGGCTGGTCTCGGGCTTGAGCACCTGCGTCGCGACCTTCAGCGCGTCCTCGCGGCTGCGCTTGAGGAAGGTCGGCGGAATGAGCAGCCCGCCGTTCATCGTGGCGGCGATGCCCATCACCGCCTGCAGCGGCGCGACCGACAGGCCGTGGCCGAACGAGATGGTGACGGTGTTCAGTTCGCCCCAGCGCTTCGGCACGATCGGCTCGGCGCTTTCCGGAATCTCGGTGCGCAGGCGATCGAGCTGGCCCATCTTCTTGAGGAAGGCGCGGTGATATTCCGGACCGAGCGACAGCGCCATGCGCGCCGCGCCGATGTTCGACGAATAGGTGAAGATCTCCGGGATGGTGAGCATCCGGTTCATCGGATGGTCGTCGTGAATCGTGAAGCGGCCGTAGCGCAGCGACTGGCGGCCGTCGAAGGTCGTGTTGAGATTCATGCGGCCGGAGTCGAGCCCCATCGCCACCGTGAAGACCTTGAAGGTCGAGCCCATCTCGAACACGCCGGTGGTGAGCCGGTTGATGCGCGTCGGATCGTTGGCCTCGCGCGGATTGTTCGGATCGTAATCGGGCTCCGACACCATGGCGACGATCTCGCCGGTGTTGACGTCGAGCACGAGGCCCGCCGAGGCCTTGGATTTGAACTTGTCGCGCGCCTTCACGAGTTCGTCGCGCAGCGCGAACTGCACGCGCAGGTCGACGGCAAGCTCGACCGGCTTCTGCAGCCGGTCGGCGGCAAGGCCCGCCATGTGCAGCGCGGCGAGCCCCTGCCCGTCGAGCCATTTCTCGATGCCGGCGATGCCCTGGTTGTCGATGTTCACGTGGCCGAGCGTGTGCGAGATCGTCGGCCCGTTCGGATAGACGCGCTTGTTCTCGGGCAGGAAGCCGACGCCCGGAATGCCGAGATGGAACACCTGCCGCTGCTGCTCGGGCGTGAGTTCGCGCTTGAGCCAGACGAAGCCGCGCTTGGACGACAGGCGCTCGCGCACCTCGTTGGCGTCGAGATCGGGCAGCGTCGCGGTGAGAAGCTCCACCGCCTCGTCGACATCGATCAGCTTGCGCGGCTCGGCGAACAGCGACGGCGACTTCACGTCGGTGGCGAGGATCTCGCCGTTGCGGTCGAGAATATCGGGACGCGCGGTGGCGATGGCGTCCTGGCCGACGCTGCGGCGGCCGTTATGGCCGTCGCTGAAGGTCGCGAACATGACGAGCCGCACCGCGATCACGGTGTAGACGGCGGCGAAGATGACGATCGCGAGGCCGAGACGCGCCTTCGCCTTGACGGCGCGGTCCACATCGCGCCCGTAAAGCAGGCCGCGAATGAAGCGTTGCCAGCGGTTCTCGTTGGGGAACATGGACTGCATGCTGCTCACCGTTTTGCCGGCACGCTGCCGGTGGTGTCGGGTGTGGCCAGCATGGCGCCGATCGGATCGCCCGATTGCGGGTTCACGATCTGCGGCGGCTTCTCCGGCAGGCGGTCGAGATTGTCGAACTGCGTCGGGTGGAGCGGTTTGAGCGTCAGATGGCGCTCGGCCAGGCTCTGGATGCGGGAGGGCGTTTCAAGCTTCGCCCATTCGGCGCGCAGGCGTGCGATGGCGTCTTGCTCCTTGCGGATTTCGTTGCGGACCTTGGCGAGGCGTTCGGCCTGCAGCGTGGAGTCGAACTTGATCTTGTAGACGTAGGACGCCGCCAGGATCAGCGCCGCGATGACGAGGATGTTCAGGAGCCGCATGGTTCAGCGCCCCCTCAGGACATCGTCGAGCGAGGGCACGCGCGGCAGGAGCGCCGCGGCATCGCCGCGATGCGCCGGCGCGTCGGTGCGTTCGCCGGCGCGGAGCTTGGCCGACCGCGCGCGCGGGTTGCGCGCGTTCTCGTCCTCGTCGGCGACGACGGGACGCTTGGTCAGCACGGTGAAGCTCGGCGCGGCGCGCTGGACTTCCGGTGCGTGGCGCGAGCCGCCGCGGGTTTCGCTGCGCGCGGCCAGGAACGTCTTGACGATGCGGTCCTCGAGCGAATGGAAGGAGACGACGACGAGGCGGCCGCCCGGCTTGAGCACATGCTCGGCGGCGGTGAGCGCGGCCGCGAGTTCGCCGAGCTCGTCGTTGACGAAGATGCGCAGCGCCTGGAACGTGCGCGTCGCGGGATGAATTTCGTGCGGCTTGGCGCGCACCACCGACGACACGAGCTCCGCGAGCCGGCGCGTCGTCTCGATGCGCGCGTCGGCGCGCGCCTTGACGATGGCGCGGGCGATCTGTCGCGAGAAGCGCTCTTCGCCGAGCACATAGATGATGCTCGCCAGATCGCGCTCGGTCGCCGTGTTGACGATATCGGCCGCGCTCGGCCCCTCGCCGCTCATGCGCATGTCGAGCGGGCCGTCGAACCGGAAAGAGAAGCCGCGCTCGGGCTGGTCGAGTTGCATCGAGGAGACGCCGACATCGAGCACGATGCCGTCGACGGCCTCATGGCCGCAGTCGCGGGCGACATTGTCGAGGTTGGAGAAGCGGTCCTCGACCAGGGTCAGCCGGCCCTGCGCCGCTTCGACCAGATCGGCGCCGAGCGCGAGAGCGGTCTGATCGCGGTCGATGCCGATCACCTTGCAATCGGCCGCGGCGAGGATGGCGCGCGTATAGCCGCCGGCGCCGAAGGTGCCGTCGATATAGACGCCGCCGTCCTTGACGTTGAGATAGTCGATCGCCGGGCGGCCGAGCACGGGAATGTGGAGGGCCGATCCGCCAGCGACAGCAGAGCCGCCGCTACCCCCCATCATTCCCGTGCTCCGAGCGCGTTGCGCCCCGCAGCCTGGGAACTCAGCTCCGCTTTGAGCGCGCGCACCTTTTGGGTGGCCTCCGCGAGCTCGTGCTGGAAACGACCAGGCTCCCAGATCTGAAATTTGTGACCCAACCCAACAAACGTGACGCTGTCCGTGATGCCGGCGTGCCGCTTCAAGCTCTCGCTCAGCATCACGCGACCCTCGCCATCCACCTTGAGCGTCTCGCTGGTGCCGTAGAGCGCCAGCGCGAACTGCTCGCGCTCCTCCGAATAAGGCGTGAACCGTCCGATCAACGCCTCGATCTCCGCCATCAGCGCATTCCCGCCAGCATCGACCGCCGGCCGGTCCAGCGCCGGATAGCAATAGAGCCCCTCGAAGCCGTCGCGGCCGAGCACCGATCGGAAGGTAGCCGGGATGGAGACGCGACCCTTGGAGTCGAGCCGCAACGTGATGTTCGACACGAAGCGGTCCGCCATATCCCGCACTCACCACCGACTGAACGCTACGCCCGTGGGCCGCGCGGAGCGGGTCCCTGCGAACCGCCGCATCGTCCCTGATCCGGGAGGGGAAGAAGCTGGCGATCCTTGCAATTCTCGTTTGGGATAGCATGGGATATTATGGGCGTCAATGGAAAGGCCCTGCCCTGGGGCCGCACGCAGGCGCGCCGACGCGGTGCGCGCGCGATCATCATTAACGGGCTTTAAACTTAAGGATTCCTTGCCGGCGGGCGGTATTGGCGATGGAACTCGTCGCCCGGCGCGCCTTCGGAGCGCGCCCGCTCAATGCACGGCATGAGCGTGTTTTGCCGCACGGCGCGCCGGGAACATGACACGCCGACATGAGTTGGCTGCAAGCGGGCCGCGGCAAGCCCGCAATCCAGACAGTTCCAAGAAACCGAGGAGGCATCCAATGATCAAACGTCTCATGATCGGCGCGGCTGTGAGCGCGCTGATGGTGTCGGGCGCGATGGCGCAGTCGTCGACCGCTCCCGCCGGCTCCACCGCTTCGCCGCCGGCTGCGGCGCAAACGTCGGGCGGCCACGCGCAGTTCGTCGCCTCGCAGAAGCCGGATCAGTGGCTCGCGACGAAGTTCAAGGGCACCGACGTGCTGGGCGCCGACAACCAGAAGATCGGCGACATCAGCGACATCCTGTTCGACAAGGCCGGCAAGATCGAAGCTTACGTCGTGAGCGTCGGCGGCTTCCTCGGCATGGGCGCCAAGGAAGTGGCCATGGCGCCGTCGTCGTTCGAATCGGTGCCGGGTGACAATGGCGGCGCGCCGAAGCTCAAGACCTCGATGACCAAGGAGCAGCTCACCAACGCGCAGGCCTTCGCGCGTTATGATGAGCCCAAGCCCGCCGCGACGACCGGTGCGGGCGGCGCCGGTGGTGGCCTTGGTTCGCGACCCGCGGGCGCCAACCGCTAACAGCAACTCCTGTTGCGTGAGCGTAGCGTAAGCGTCGCGTATGCAGCGTTGCGTGTGTAAGCGCGGTCCGGCCTGTCCGGGCCGCGCTCTTTCTTTTCCCGCGCATACCACCACACAGGCATGAAGGCAGTCTGCGTATTGCTTTTTCGTCCCGGCGCGGCGAAAGATGGCGAACGTATCCCTGACATTGGCCAATACCACCGCCGGCCCTTATGCCCGCATTCCAGCCGGATTCCTTCATCGCCTCGGACGTCCTCGCTTCGCCGAATTTCGACGCGCGCAAAGGCGGCGAGCCCGACATCATTCTGTTGCATTATACCGGAATGCAGACGGGCGAAGCCGCTTTGGCGCGCCTCACCTCGGCCGACAGCAAGGTGTCGGCGCATTACGTCGTGTTCGAGGACGGCCGCATCGTACAGTGCGTGCCGGAGAACCAACGCGCCTGGCACGCCGGCGTGTCGTTCTGGGCGGGCGAGACCGACATCAACTCGCGCTCGATCGGCATCGAGATCGTCAATCCCGGCCACGAGTTCGGCTATCAGAATTTTCCGCTGCGGCAGATCGCGGCCGTCATCTCGCTGTGCAAGTCGATCATGACGCGGCGCATCGTCAGTTCCGACCGCGTGCTCGCGCATTCCGACGTCGCGCCCTCACGCAAGCAGGATCCGGGCGAGAAATTTCCCTGGGAGTTGCTGCACGAGTCCGGCGTTGGACATTGGGTGCGGCCGGCGCCCGCCACCATGGACGGCGTCAAACTGCATCCGGGCGACCGCGGCGACGCCGTGGCGCGGCTGCAGCGGATGCTCGCGGCCTACGGCTACGGCATCGAGGAGACCGGCCAGTACGACGAAACGACGCGCGACGTGGTGACCGCCTTCCAGCGGCATTTCCGCCAGGCGCGCGTCGACGGCATCGCCGATCCGTCGACGCAAGCGACCTTGCGCGCCTTGAGCGACACCCGCCCGCCCCAGCGGCCGGCGTGATGCGGGCGGCCGCGCGCCGATCGAGACCTGCTTATACCAAATGCGAAGTGCGACACTCATCGTGCTGACGCCGCATCGCTCACGCGCGTAAGAGTGGATTCACCGATCTTACGACCTTCAACCGTCGCTTTCGCCGTGTGACCAGCACAACGCTGCGAATACCGCGCGCGAGGGCGTGTGAAGCGCCCGATTCCCGCCGCAGACTGGGGCCAATTCGGCCCCAGACGAGAGTCATGGGTCAAATCGGCCGTAGCGACAGATGCGGCCATCTTCATCTTGAACCTCTATCTTCTGGCCCGGGCCCCTCCTCCAAGAGGTCCGGGTCTTTTTTCACCAACACCAACTTTGACTATGTCCGAAGACCGCGCTTGACGCGGCGGGTTCGCACCCCCATCCCTATCCACATCAGTCGGCTGGACGGCCGCTCTGCGCCAATGCCGAAAGGCGGCCGGAGAGGAAAGTCCGGGCTCCAGGGACAAACGGTGCCGGATAACGTCCGGCGGGTGCGAGCCCAGGGATAGTGCCACAGAAAACAGACCGCCGCGGTCAGGTTGCGTATCGATCGAGGCAAGGGTGAAACGGTGCGGTAAGAGCGCACCGCGCTGCCGGCAACGGGAGCGGCACGGCAAACCCCACCGGGAGCAAAACCGAATAGGAACGGCGCGGGCGCTGTCTTGGCTTCGGCGAAGGCAGAACCCGATCGGTCCCGATCAGCCGTTCGGGTAGGTTGCACGATGCGCCGGGCAACCGGCGTACCAGAGGAATGGCCGTCACGTTCGCGGATTTATCCGCGGGCCATACAAAACCCGGCTTATAGGCCGGCTGATATTGTTCAGGGGGCTCGGTGGGAAACCGCCGGGCCCCCGCCAATTTTCACGCGTTCGCGTCAACGCTACAGCGACGGGATACGCTGGCCGCCATCGCCGCTGTCCGCAGACTTGTGCCCGCGATTGAGAATGTCGGCCTCCACTTGCGCGGCCGGAACCGGCGCGCCGAAGTAGAAGCCCTGCACCTGATCGGCATGCGCCCGGCAGAGGAAGTCGACCTGCTCGGCCGTCTCGACGCCTTCGACGGTGACGCGCATGTTCATCTCGCGCCCCAAAGCGATCATGGTCTTCACCACCGTCGCGACATCGCCGCCCGATTTGGCGAAGCTCTCCATGAAGCTCTTGTCGATCTTGATCTTGTCGAATGGGAATTTCCAAAGATAGCTCAGGCTCGAAAAGCCGGTGCCGAAGTCGTCCATCACCACCGCCAGCCGCTTCGCCTTGAGCCGCCGCAAGGTCGCGATGGTGGCGTCGCTGTTGCGCATCAGCAGTGTCTCGGTGATTTCCAGTTCGAGCCTGTGCGGCTCGAGCCCGCTTTCCTTGAGCGCATCGGTGATGTTGCCTTCGAGCGATCCGTCATAAAACTGCGACGGCGACAGGTTGACCGCCACCGTCAATTCCTTCGGCCAGGCCGCCGCCGTGCGGCAGGCCTCGCGCAGCACCCAGGTGCCCAGCGTATCGATGAGCCGCAGCTCCTCGGCGAGCGGCAAAAACTCCGCCGGCGGGATCAGCGCGCCATCCGGCCCGGGCAGACGCACCAAGGCCTCGAAGCCGACGAGCTGGTTCTTCGCGATCTCGAACACCGGCTGATAGTGCACGACGAAATTGCCGCTTGCGGCGGCGCTGCGGATCAATTGCTCGAGCGCGACCCGCCTGCGCATCGCCTCGTCCATGTCGGGCGAGAAGAACCGGATGCAGTCGCGTCCGGCCATCTTGCCGGCATAGAGCGCGAGGTCCGCGCTCTTGAGCAGCCGCTCGGCGTTCGTGCCGTCCGCCGGCGCGACGGCGACGCCGATGGTGAAGGTGGGCGCGATTTCGTGATCCTTGAAGCGCATCGGCGCCTGCAGCACCATCGCCAGGCGCCGGGAGAACTCCTCGGCCTGCCGTTTCTCGGCAAAGCTGCTCTGCACCACCACGAACTCGTCGCCGCCCAGCCGCGCGACCATGTCCTCGACGCGCGTCATCGCGCGCAGACGCTCGCCGATGGTCGCGAGCATGAAGTCGCCGCCGTCGTGGCCGAACGTGTCGTTGACCTGCTTGAAATGGTCGATGTCGATGAAGTGCACCGCCACCAGGTGACTGTTCGACGAGATCAGCGCCAGCGACGCCTCCAGATGATCGATCAGGCGCTCGCGGTTGGCGAGACCGGTGAGCACATCGTGGTGCGCCAGGAACTGGATGCGCCGATCGGCCTGCTCCTTCTCGCGCGTGCGCCGGTACCAGGCAATGGCCGGCACGCTGAACGACAGCGCCGTCAAGACGCAGAGCGACACAGCGGCGAGCAGGAACGACCAAAAGTACGTCTGCCGCTCGACGCTCAGATCGACATAGGCCGCGATGACGGCGGCCGGCTTGCCGTTCACCAGAGCCGGCACGTAAGCCTGGGCGAGATAAGCGGGCTCGCCCGCGACCCGGCCCTCCTTGGCGTCGACGATGGCCTTGCCGCTCTTGACCGCTTCGACGGCGATGGGATTGACCTCGGACCGATTGACCGATGTCACCTTGTCGCGGTCGACGACCAGCATCGGATAGCCGTCGCGATTGTAGATCGCATAGCGGAACACGAGGCCGCTCGTCCGCACCGTCGCCAAGAATGTGAGGCTGGCGGGCGAAGGTGCTTTTCCCGCCGCGATCTGTTCGAGATCGCCGACGTTGTCGGCGAGGTAGTTCGCCCAGAGCTCCGCGGCGCGCGTGGCATCCCGATAGAGCAGATAGTCCGTGGTCTGCTTGACGATGACATAGGTGCCGCCGACGAGCACTCCGAGCACAACCAGCAGGGCCGCGACATAACGCCAGAGCGCCACTGTGAGAGGAAGTGCCGCCATGGCTCATGTCCTCGCCGCGCGGACGACGGCCGGCTCGGGGAGAAGAACGAGCGCGAGAACAAAGCTCGCAAGGCGCATCACGCAATTCACCACGGGTCGGCCTCCGGCCCCGCCGCCGGCCCAAAAAGGGGCTGGCACTGGGGTAAGCCATTGGTATTTTTGTGATTCTAAGCCCGGGGTGGCTTGCCCGGTGGTAGCATCAACACGACCGGGACAGGCCTCGCCACACCGTTAATGCGCGCCCGCGCGCCGTGCGCGGATGCCTCGCACGGCGTCGGTCGCCCCATGCGCACGGGAGACCTTCGCACGATGCTTGGCGCCGCCGAAGCGCGGACCGGCGCGTTGGGTTTGTTCAACTTGACGCGCGACACACATCGTCATCGTTCGACACTGTTGTGCATGACAGCGATCGCCGCGCATCGATGCAATCATCATTGGCAGCCGGCCTATTCGCAGACCCGGATTGTGTAATTCGCGTCATGCGTGTTCGTACGATGGCCATCATCATGAACCAGTGATGAATGTGTCCTTCAGTTACGTCCGACAAACAGGTCACGCGCGAAAAAAAGTTTTTGCCTCCCGCCATAATCCGGCTCTCATTGGTTCCGACGCTTCAGACGTCACGCACCGGACGTGGCGCCGCATCGCTACGCGGAACAGAGCCTCGCAATGAACGTTATGTCTGGCCGACCGGCACGGCCCAGCGCACTGCTGAATGAAAGACAGAACGTCAGTTCGTCACGCCCTTCGGAGCATCTCCTGAAATGAAGACCACCTCGCTTCTCCTGGCCGGCACGGCTGTCCTCGCGCTGGCCGCAGCCTCCTCGCAGGCGTCCGACGCGCACGCAGAGGATGCTCCGATCATCCTGGCGCAGGCCGTGGCCCCGCCGCCGCCGCCAGGCGAAGAGAAAAAGCCAGCGCCGGGACAAGGACCGGCGATGCATGGACCGCAGCAGGCGCCGGGACGACCCGCCGCGCCGCCCGCGCCAAGACCGCCCGCGCCGCCGCAGCAGCAAGCGCCGCAACCCGCGCCGCCGCCGGCCGCTGTCGCGCCGCGCCCGCCGGCGCCGCCGCAGCCGCAGCCGCAACGTCAGGCACCGCCGCCGCCGCCGGCACAGCCGAGCGCGCCGCCGGCGCCGCGCGTGCAAGCGCCGCCGCCTTCACCGCCGCCCGGCGCGCCCGCGCGTCAGGAGCGCCGCGAAGAGCGTCGCGATCAACGTCAGGAGCAGCGTCAAGAGCAGCGACAGGCGCCGCCACCGGCCGCACCGCCCGCCGTGCGTCCGGCGCCGCCGCCGGCTCCCGCGCCGCAGGCTCAGCCTCAACCTCAGGCCCAGCCGCAGCCCGCACCGCAGCCGTCCTCCCGCGGCCCGGCGCCGAACGGTCAGCCGCAGCCGCAGCCCCAACCGCAAGCTCAGCCGCAATCGCCGCCGCCCCCCGCCATGCGCGGGCCGGCACAGAACGGCCGTCCGCCGCAAGGGCCGGGCCAACCGCAGCCACAGCAACAGCGTGGCGCGGCGCCGCCGCCCATGCCGCCGGCCGCCATCGTCGCGCCGGCGCAGCCGCGCGACGCGCGCGAATTCATCCGCCGCGACAATCAGGGCCCTGCGCCGACCATGGATCAGGTGCGCCGCGAGCGGCAGGAGACGCAGCAGAACGGCAGCACCTTCATCCGCGAAGGCGATCGCGTGATCGTGCGGCAGGGCGACCGCACCTTCGTGCGCCACAGCGAGGCCAATCGCTTCGCCGTCGGCGCGCGCGACGTGCGCGTCGATCGCCGCGGCGATCAGACGTTCACCGTGGTGCAGCGGCCGAACAACATCGCCATCGTCAACATCACCGGCTCCGACGGCCGGCTGATCCGGCGCGTGCGCCGTTATCCGGACGGGCGTCAGGTCGTGATCATCGACAACAGCTTCGCGCGGCCCGGCTACTTCATCGATCCGCCGCCGCCGGTCATCCGTATTCCGCGCGAGCGCTACATCGTCGATGCCTGGGACGCGGAGCCGGACGTGATCTACGGCGCGTTCATGGCGCCGCCGGTCGAGCGCATCGAGCGGCGCTACACGCTCGATGAAGTGCGCTTCAGCGAGCCGCTGCGCGCGCGCATGCCGCGCGTCGATCTCGACATCAATTTCGACAGCGGCTCCTGGCAGCTCACGCCCGACCAGATCGACAAGCTCAGCGTGATTGCCGACGGCCTCAACCGGGCGATCTCGCGCAATCCGCGCGAGGTGTTCCTGATCGAGGGCCACACCGACGCGACCGGCAACGACGAGGACAACCTCTCGCTGTCCGACCGTCGCGCGGAAGCGGTGGCCGTGGCGCTCGCCGAGCAATTCCAGGTGCCGGCGGAGAACCTCGTCACGCAAGGCTATGGCGAGCAGTACCTGAAGGACCCGACCGACGGGCCCTCGCGCGTCAACCGCCGCGTCGCGGTCCGCCGCATCACGCCGCTGATGGATCAGCAGGCCGGCGCGGCGCCGCCGCCGCGTCGCTGACCTTTCGCAAGCACACGGAAATGAGAAGGCCCGGCGCAACCCGCCGGGCCTTTTTCATGTCCGCCCCTGGCACCGGCCGTAAGAAATAGCGGGCTTCGCACCGGATCGGCACGCAGAGATTTGCTTGCGGGCGAATATGCATTAGCGTGCGCGCCTCTCATGAAGTCCTCTCGCGAAAAACTCGGCATCGTCCTCGGCTTCTTCGGCGTCTGCTTGTTCGCCGGCACCTTGCCGGGCACACGCCTGGCGGTTGCCTATTTCGATCCGTTCTTCCTCGTTGCCGCGCGCTGGTCCATTGCCGGCCTCGCCGGGCTCGCCGTGCTGCTCGTCATGCGCTGCCCCATACCGCCGCGCGCGATGTGGGGCGAACTGGCGATCACCGCGTTCTGCACCATCCTCGCCTTTCCCATTCTGATGACTTTGGCCATGACCACCGTGCCGGCCGCGCATGGCGGCGTCGTGCTCGGCATCACGCCGCTGGCGACGTTGGCCGCCGCCACCATCGTCGCGCATGAACGCCCGAGCGCCGGCTTCTGGCTCGCGAGCGTCGCCGGCGCGGCGATCGTCGTCTACTTCGTGGTCAGCCACACCGGCTACGGCACGATCTCGGCCGGCGATCTCTATCTGCTCGGCACCGTGGTGGCCGGCGGTTTCGGCTACGCGCTCTCCGGCCGCGTGAGCATGTCCATGCGCGGCTGGGAGGTCATCTCCTGGCAGGTCGCGGCCTTCCTGCCCGTGTCGCTGATCGTGCTCGTCGTGCTGTGGCCGACCTCGTTCCCGGCAGTGCCGTGGCAAGGCTGGGCGGGGCTCGCTTATGTGAGCCTCATCAGCCAGTACGGCGCCTTCTTCGTGTTCAACGCCGGCATGGCCATGGGCGGCGTCGCCCGCGTCGGGCAATTGATGCTGCTGCAGCCCTTCATCATCGTCGCGATGGCGGCGGGGGTGAACGGCGAGCCGATCGAGCTCACGACGCTGGCTTACGCGGCCGCTGTGGTCGGCACGGTGATCGTCGGCCAGCGCATGCGCGTGGCGCGAAAGTAGGCCGCCGCGCCATCCGCCGGCGGCGGGAAGCAGCACCGAGCAAATTAAGTCGCTCGTCCCCGCTTTCGCGGGGACGAACGGCCGACGGTCCGACCTCGCGGCCCGGTCTTACTTTTTGTATTCGGCGATGACCGCCTCGCCGCCGGCGCCGGCCTTCTTCAGCCAGTCGGCGGTCAGTTGTTCGCCGATCTTCTTCAGGCCGGCCTGCAAGGCCGGGCTCGGCGGCTGCACCTTCATGCCCTTCGCCTTGAGCTGATCGAGATACCAGCCGCTCTTGTCTTCCCACATCTTCCAGCCGCGCGTTTCGGCGGCGGCGGCGGCCTTGAGCAGCGCCTCCTGCGCCGGCTTGTCGAGCGCATCGAACGCGGCCTTGTTCACGAAGGTCATGTTCTTCGGGATCCAAGCCTGCGTGTCGTAGAAGTGATCGACCGACTCCCAGGCCTTGCTGTCATAGCCGGTGGCCGCCGAAGTCATGAAGGCATTGACCACGCCCGTCGCCAGCGCCTGCGCCAGTTCGGCCGCCTGCACCGTCACCGACTGCGCGCCGACGAGTTCGCCGATGCGCGCGGTGCCGACGTTGTAGGCGCGCCACTTGAGGCCCTTCATGTCCTCGACGGTGTTGATGTCCTTCTTGGCGTAGATGCCCTGCGGCGCCCACGGCACGGCGAACAACAGCATCATGCCCTGCGAGGCGAGCTTCTTCTCGACCGCCGGCTTGGACGCGGCCCACAGCTTCTTGGCTTCCGCAAAGCTCGTGGCGAGGAACGGCACGACGTCGACGCCATGGACCGGGTCTTCGTTCTCGTGCAGCGACATCAAAACTTCACCGGCCTGCACCTGCCCCGTCTGCACGGCGCGCTTGATGTCCGGCGCCTTGAACAAAGAGGCATTGGGATGGACGGTGATCTGCAGTTTGTCGCCGGTCGCGGCGGCAACGTCCTTGGCGAACAGCGCGAGGTTTTCACTGTGCGGGTTGTCGGATGGATAGGCCGCCGGCAGATTCCATTTCGTCTGGGCCAAGGCCGGCTGCGCGGCCGATACGAGGGCCGCTGCGGCGGCCACGAACAAAGCACGGGACAAAGTGATCATGTGTCGCCTCTCCGGTTATGAACGCTTTCAACGCAACTTTTCCGACCAGCTTACGCAGGCGCCCATGCGGCCTCAACTGGGCGGAAACGCCAGTTGCGGCAGCACCAGGACGATCTGCGGGAATTCGGTGATGATGAAGACCGTCACCAGCAACAGCACAAAAAACGGCAAGGACGCCTTCGCCACGGTCAGCGTGTCGCGGCCGCTCATGTTCTGCAGCACGAACAGATTGAAGCCGACCGGCGGCGTGATCTGCGCCATCTCGACGTGGATGACGAGGTAGACGCCGAACCAAATCAGATCGAGACCGGCTTGCTGCACCATCGGCAGCACCACGACCGCGGTGAGCACGATCATCGAAATGCCGTCGATGAGACAGCCGAGGATGATGTACATGACGGACAGATAGAGCGCGAGCATGCTCGGCGTCAGGTGCTGGCCCTTCACCCATTCGGCCAACGCAGCGGGAATGCCGGTATAGGCCATGGCCGCCGTGGTGTAGGCGGCGCCGGCGAGGATGAACATGATCATGCAGGTGAGCCGCGTCGCGCTCATCACGCTTTCAAAGAACGTCTTGCGGTTCAACGTGCCGCTCCACCATGCGAGCAGCAGCGCGCCGGCAACGCCCCAGGCGGCGCATTCGGTCGCGGTGGCGAAGCCGAACACCAGCGCCAGGAAGACGGCGAGGATCAGCAGCAGACACGGAATGAGCTTGGTCGATTCCGCAAGCTTCTTGGCGAAGGGCATCGGCGGATCGCGCGGCGGAATCTTGCTCGGATTGAGCATCGACCACAGGATGATGTAGCCGGAGTAAAGGGCCATCACCAACAGGCCCGGCAGGAAGCCGCCGAGGAAGACCTGCAACACCGACACGTTGGCGGTGACGGCATAGACCACCATCGGGATCGACGGCGGGATCAACAAGCCGAGCGTGCCAGAACCCGCGAGCGACCCAAGACTGATGCCCGGGTCGTAGCCGCGCTTCTCGAGCTCCGGCAGCGCGATCTTGCCGATCGTGGCGCAGGTCGCCGCCGACGAGCCCGACACCGCCGCGAAGATGCCGCAGCCGACGACGTTCACATGCACGAGCCGGCCCGGCAGCCATTGCAGCCACGGCGACAGGCCCCGGAACATCTCCTCCGACAGGCGCGTGCGGAAGAGGATCTCGCCCATCCAGATGAACAGAGGCAGCGCGGCCAAGGTCCACGACGCGCTCGCGCTCCACACCGTGGTCGCCAGCACCGAACCGATCGGCACCGACGTGGTGAGCCACATGGCGATGAAGCCGATGAGGCCGAGCGTCACCGCGATCCACACGCCGCTGCCCAGGAACAGGATCAGCGCGCCGAGCAGGATCAGCGACAGATTGACGAGACCGACCTCAGGCATCAGCCGGCCCCACCCGACGCGACGCGTTCGACGAATTCATCGGGCGAGGATGGCGGTTCCTTCTCGTAGGTCGGCTTGTTGCCCCGGAGCACATGGACCATCTCGTCCACGAGCGCGATCGAGAGGACCAAGAGGCCGCTGGCATAGCCGAGCTGCGGAATCCACAGCGGCACGGCAAGAACGCCTTGCGCCATGTCGTCGAAGCGCCAGGAGTCGTAGGTCATCCTCACCGCGTACCAGGTGAAATAGAGCGTGAAGGCCGTGGCGATCGCCAGCGCCACGACTTCGAGCGCCCAGCGCTTCCTGCCGGTGAATTGTTCGATGATGAGGCCGACGCGGATGATCTCGCCCTTCTTGAAGGTGTGCGCGAGACCGAGGAACGCCATCGCGGCCATGCACCAGGACGCGAAATCGTCGCCTGCCGGGATGTTGAGGCCGAATTGCCGGCCCACCGACATGACCATCATGATCGCGAAAATCAGGACCAGGAACCCGCCTGCGGCGTAGCCGGCGGCCAGGTACAGGCGGTCCAGAAACACACGCATCATGAGAGCCCCCAGGGCATGATGGCCGTGGACGCGGGGCCCAGGCAAGTGCTTTGCACGCGACACGGGCTGTGACTTTCGGCTAGGCACACAAGGACTTGTCTTGTGGGTGCGCACGCGGACATAGTGCAGCCCCTTTTTTCTTGCCTCAGGGTCACGTTATGCCTGCAAAGACCGCGCCAGCACGTTGGGATTTCTGGATCGACCGCGGCGGTACGTTCACCGACGTGGTCGGGCGGCGGCCCGACGGCTCTTTGGTCGCGCACAAGCTGCTGAGCGAAAATCCCGAGGCCTATGCCGACGCCGCGGTGCAGGGCATCCGCGATCTCCTGGGCCTCAAGCCCGGCGAGCCGATCCCCGCCGGCCGCGTCAACGCCGTCAAAATGGGCACGACGGTGGCGACCAATGCGCTGCTCGAGCGCAAGGGCGACCGTGTGCTGCTGATCACCACCAAGGGTTTCCGCGACGCGCTCAAGATCGGCTATCAGGCGCGGCCGAAGATTTTCGCGCGCCACATCATGAAGCCGGACATGCTCTATGAGCGCGTGGCGGAAGTCGACGAGCGCGTGCGCGCCGACGGCACCGTGGAAAAGGCGCTCGACCTCAAGGCTGCCCGCAAAGCGCTCGAGGCTGCCAAGGCGGACGGCATCGAGGCGGTCGCCATCGTCTTCATGCACGCCTACCGCTTCCCCGCGCACGAGAAGCAGGTCGCCGAACTGGCGCGCGAGATGGGCTTTGCGCAGGTGTCGGTGAGCCACGAAGTCTCGCCGCTGATCAAGCTGGTCGGCCGCGGCGACACCACCGTGGTGGATGCTTATCTGTCGCCGATCCTGCGGCGTTATGTGAATCGGGTCGCGGGAGAGCTATCGAACGCGCCTCATCCTGAGGAGGCGCGCGGCGCCGTCTCGAAGGATGGGGACGGCTCACGGCTCATGTTCATGATGTCGTCGGGCGGCCTCACCGCGGCCGACCTGTTCCAGGGCAAGGACGCGATCCTCTCGGGTCCGGCGGGCGGCGTCGTGTCGATGGCCGAGACCGGCAAGCAGGCGGGCTTCGACCGGCTGATCGGCTTCGACATGGGCGGCACCTCGACCGACGTGTCGCATTTCGACGGCGAATACGAACGCACCTTCGAGACCGAGGTCGCCGGCGTGCGCATGCGCGCGCCGATGATGCTTATCCACACGGTGGCGGCGGGCGGCGGCTCGATCCTGCATTTCGACGGCTCGCGCTTCCGCGTCGGCCCGGACTCGGCCGGCGCCAATCCCGGCCCCGCGTGCTATCGCCGCGGCGGCCCCCTCGCCGTGACCGACGCCAACGTCATGCTCGGCAAGCTGATGCCCGCGTTCTTCCCGAAGATCTTCGGGCCGCATCAGGACGAACCGCTCGACGGCGACGCCGTGCGGCGCGCCTTCAACAGCCTGGCGAAGGAGGTCGGCGACAAGTCGGCCGAGGAGATCGCCGACGGCTTCATCAAGATCGCGGTCGAGAACATGGCCAATGCGATCAAGAAGATTTCGGTGCAGCGCGGCTATGACGTCACGCGCTATGCGCTGAACTGCTTCGGCGGCGCGGGCGGACAGCACGCCTGCCTGGTCGCCGACGCGCTCGGCATGACCAAGGTGCTGATCCATCCGTTCTCGTCGCTCTTGTCGGCTTACGGCATGGGCCTTGCCGACATCCGGGCGACGCGCGAACAGGCGATCGAACTGCCCTACGGCGCCAAGGCGCTCACGGCGCTCGAACGCACCGCCAAGCGCCTCGGCAAGGATGCGGTGACCGAGGTCGCCGGCCAGGGCGTGCCGAAGGCCAAGATCAAGCTCATCGTCCGCGCGCACATCCGTTACGCCGGCACCGACACGGCGCTGGTGGTGAACGCGGGCTCGCTTGCAGCCATGCAGCGCGCCTTCGAAAAGGCGCACAAAGCGCGCTTCGGCTTCATCGACCGCAACAAGCAATTGGTGATCGAAGCCGTGTCCGTGGAAGCCGTCGGCGGCGGCGCCAAGTTCAACGAAAAGGCGGCGCGCCGCTCGACGGCGCCGCTGCCGAAGCCGGCGCAGAAGACGAAGTTCTTCTCGCAGGGCGAATGGCACAAAGCCAACGTCTATACGCGCGACCAGCTCAAGCCCGGCGCCAAGGTCAAGGGCGCGGCTATCATCATCGAGCCGCACCAGACCATCGTCGTCGAGCCCGGCTGGCAGGCCGAACTGACGGCCAAGAACCATCTCGTGCTCGCGCGCATCAAGAAGCTCAAGCGCACCGCCGCCATCGGCACCCATGCCGATCCGGTGATGCTCGAGGTGTTCAATAACCTGTTCATGTCGATCGCCGAGCAGATGGGCGTGTCGCTGCAGAACACCGCCTATTCGGTGAACATCAAGGAGCGGCTCGACTTCTCCTGCGCGGTGTTCGCCGCCGACGGCACGCTCGTCGCCAACGCGCCGCATATGCCGGTGCATCTCGGCTCGATGGACCGCGCGGTCGAGACCATCATCCGCGAAAACAAGGGCAGGATCGCGCCCGGCGACGTCTACGCCATCAACGCGCCCTATAACGGCGGCACGCATCTGCCGGACATCACGGTCTGCACGCCGGTCTTCGACGACAAGAAGAAGACCATCCTGTTCTGGGTCGCCTCGCGCGGCCATCATGCCGATGTCGGCGGCATCTCGCCGGGCTCGATGTCGCCGAACGCGACCACGATCGAGCAGGAAGGCGTGCTGTTCGACAACTTCAAGCTGGTCGACCGCGGCAAGTTCCGCGAGAAGGAACTCGTCGCCGCCCTGCTCGGCGCCAAATATCCGGCGCGCAACCCGGTGCAGAACGTCAACGACATCAAGGCGCAGATTGCCGCCAACGAGAAGGGCGTCGCCGAGCTGCGCAAGATGGTGGCGCAGTTCACCCTGCCGGTGGTGAAGGCCTACATGCAGCACGTGCAGGACAACGCCGCCGAGAGCGTGCGGCGCGTGATCGACCGCCTGCACGACGCCGAATACGCCTACGAGATGGACCAGGGCACCGTGATCAAGGTGAAGATCACGGTCGACAAGAAGAAGCGCGACGCGACCGTCGACTTCACCGGCACGTCGGCGCAGCAGCCGACCAATTTCAACGCGCCGGAGCCCGTGACGCGCGCCGCCGTGCTCTACGTCTTCCGCGTGATGGTCGACGACGATATCCCGATGAACGCGGGGTGCCTGCGGCCCATCAACATCGTCATCCCGCAGAAGTCGATGCTGAAGCCGGAGTATCCGGCCGCCGTCGTCGCCGGCAACGTCGAGGTGTCGCAGGCCGTGACCAACTGCCTGTTCCTCGCGCTCGATGCGCTCGCGGCGGCGCAAGGCACGATGAACAACGTCAACTTCGGCAACAAGAAGTACCAGTATTACGAGACGATCTGTTCGGGCTCGCCGGCCGGCCCCGGCTTCAACGGCACCGACGCCGTGCACACGCACATGACCAACACGCGCCTGACCGACCCGGAGATTCTGGAGTTCCGCTATCCGGTCGTGCTCGAGGACTTCCACATCCGCGAGGGTTCGGGCGGCAAGGGCAAGTGGCACGCCGGCGACGGCATCCGCCGCACCATCCGCTTCCTGGAGAAGATGGACTGCACCATCCTCTCCGGCCATCGCCGCGTGCCCCCGCCGGGCCTCGACGGCGGCGACGCCGGTCAGGTCGGCGAGAACTGGGTGCGCCGCAAGAACGGCAAGATGGAAAAGCTCAAAGGCAGCGACGAGACGGTGATCGACGCCGGCGAAGCGGTGATCATCCAGACGCCGACCGCGGGCGGGTACGGGAAGGCGTGAGGAGCCTCGCGCTTCCCGACTCCTTCCCTATATGGTGGCGAAGCCCAATATGTTAGGCTGCATCCCAGGGAGCATGTCATGGCTAATCAGCAGCAGACGGCAAGCCGTCCGCCTGTGACGGCGCAAACGGGGCAGCAACCGAAACCCCAGCCAAATCCGCCGCCGCCGCCGGACTACGGCAGCGTGGTACAGCGAAACATCTAGTTGCGGACGCTCAACGGAGCAGAAGCAGCGTTAAAAAGACCGCGGGCGCAACCGGTCCAACATAAATCCCGAGATCAATCCAACGGGCCTTGCTCTCGTTGCTTCGCGCGCACAGCTTGATGCGTTCGCTATGGTGAAAAACAATGTAGGCAAGCATCGCGGACACGGCGTTATCGCCGCCGTCGATTGTCCCGCGATTGAGCCACATCTCGGGCGTACTGCCGACGGCCGCGTAGGTTCCCGTTTTCAGCGCGACGATGAAACAGCCCGCCCCTATGATGAAGACGCAGCCCGCACCAAAAAAGGGATAGACGCGTTCAATCACGCCGCCATCCTTGAACAAGGCGCCACCAATACCGAACAACGCGACCGACAGCGTCACGTAGGCTCCCATGAGGGTTGCCGCCTTTTGTTCGAACGATTTTCGGATATCGAGGAGATCGACGAGATGCCGGTCGACGTGAGCATAAGCCTCACGCGCAACGCTCGCATTGATCGTTAAAGCCTGAAGTTCATTCAGCGTCAGCACGACCGCCCCCCGCTTCATTAGCTGAATGTAACCCAGGATTGCAGTCTCTGGAAATCGGGTTGTACATCCTTTTGAATGCGCGCCACCTGGACCACGCCGACGAGGCGGTGATTATCCAGCGGCCGACGGTTGGCGCTCGTCAGGAAGAGGATGACGAAAGACGCGGCTAATGCCCGCCGCTCGCTCCGGCTGCGACCGGCGCCGGACGCTTCATGACGATGCCGGCGGCGGCGAGGCCGAGAAACATGACCGTCAGCAGCATGAACACGTCGGCAAAGCTCATCACGCTCGCCTGCTGACGCACGAGGCCCATCATCTGCTTGAGCGCCATCTGCTCGGCGTCGGAGCCCTGGAAGCGCTGCGTCAGGTTGTTGAGGGTCTCGAGCGCCGAGCCGCGCGACCAGGTCACCGCCTCGTGCAGCCGCGCAAGATGCAGGTCCATGCGGTCGTTGAGCATGGTGTTGATGAGCGCGAGGCCGATCGCGCCGCCGAGATTGCGCGTCAGGTTGAACAGGCCCGAGGCGTTCTTCATGCGGTCGGGCGGCAGCGTGCCGAGCGCGGTGTTGGTCACCGGCACGATCGACAGCATCAGGCCGACGCCGCGGAAGATCTGCGGCCACAGCAGCTCCCAGAAGTCCCAGTCCTTGGTGACGAAGGTCATCTGCCAGGTGCCGGCGGCGAACAGAAGGAAGCCGCCGATGAGCACGTAGCGGGGATCGAAACGCTGCGCGAGCTGGCCGGCGATCGGCGCGGTGGCGAACATGGCGAGACCCGAGACGAACATGGTCTCGCCGATCATCAAGGCGTCGTAGCCACGGATCTGCGCGAGATAGACGGGATAGAGATACGTCAGGCCGTAGAGCCCGATGCCGAGCACGAAGGAGAACAGGCTGCCGAGCGCGAAGTTGCGGTTGGTGAAGGCGCGCAGGTCGACGATCGGCACCCGCGCGGTCAAGACGCGCGCGAAGAACACGATCGCCGACACCAGGGCGACGAGCGCGAACAGGAAGATGGCCTCGTCGTCGAACCAGCCGTAGCGCGGCCCCTCCTCCAGCACGTACTCGACCGAGCCGAGGAAGCCCGCCATGCTGATGAGGCCCACCCAGTCGAAGTTCTCGAGCAGCTTGTAGTCCGGCTTGTCGAAATCGACCAGCAGGTAGACGGCCACGGTGACGATGATGCCGGGCACGATGTTGATGAAGAACAGCCAGTGCCAGGACAGCGCATCGGTGACATAGCCGCCGATGGTCGGGCCGACGGTCGGCGCGAGCGTCGCGATGAGGCCGATGACCGGCGCGACGACCTTCTGCCGCGGGCCGGGGAACAACAGATAGGCCGTGGCGAACACGGTCGGCACCATGCCGCCGCCGATGAAGCCTTGCAGCGCGCGCCAGAAGATCATGCTGCCGATCGACGAGGCGAAGCCGCACATCAGGCTGGAGAGGGTGAAGCCCGCGGCGGCGAGCGAGAAAAGCAGGCGCGTGCCGAGCGCGCGCGACAGGAAGCCCGACAGCGGGATCGCGATCACCTCGGCGATCAGATACGCGGTCTGCACCCACGGGATCTCGTCGGCGGAAGCCGAAAGGCCGGCCTGGATCTCGGTGAGGGACGCGGAGACGATCTGGATGTCGAGGATCGCCATGAACATGCCGAAGCACATGGCGATGAAGGCGAAGAGACGCCGGCTCGAAAGAGAGTCCGCGCCTCCGGCGCCCCCCGTCGGGGAACGAGCGGCAACCGGAAGCGCGGTGGTGGTGGCGGCTGTACTCATACGATCAGCCCCCGACCGGTAGTTAGCGGGCGCGGCGCGAAGCCTGCGCGGCGAAGGTCATCTCGCCTTGAGCGGCGAGCGAGGTGTTCGACTTGGTGTTGACGTCGACGACGACCGACATGCCGGGCCGCAGCAGACGCTTGGCGGCGACGTCGGCGGGCAATTGGATGCGCACCGGCAAACGCTGCACGATCTTGGTGAAGTTGCCGGTGGCGTTATCGGGCGGCAGCAGCGAGAACACCGAGCCCGAGGCCGGCGACACGCTCAGCACCTTGCCGGTGATGTCGTGGTCGGGCAGCGCGTCGACGCGGATGGCGACGCTCTGGCCGGGCCGGAGCCGCGCAAGCTGCGTCTCCTTGAAGTTGGCGTCGATATAGACCTCGTCGAGCGGCACCAGGCTCGCGAGACGCGTGCCGGTCTGCACGAAATCGCCGACGCGGATGGCGCGGTTGCCGATGACGCCGTCGATGGGCGCCTTGATGCGGGTGAACGACAGGTCGCGCTCGGCCTTGGCCTGCGCCGTCTGCAATTCCTGCAGCGTGCGCGCGGCCTCCTGCTGCTGCGCCCGCAGCACGGCAACATTGGCGATCGCAGCGTCGATGGCGGCCTTCGCGCTCTGCACCGATGCGTTGGCCTGATCGTGATTGGCTTGCGCCTGTTCGAGCGTCTGCTTGCTGGCGAAGTCGCGCACGGCCAGCGCCTGCTGACGCGCGAGTTCGGACTGCGCGCGCGTCGCGGCGGCCTGCGCCGACATGAGCTGCGCGCGGGCCTGCTCGACGGCGGCTTCCTGCGCCGGGATCTGCTCGCCGATGCGCGAGACGGTGGCGCGCTGCGTCGCGACCTTGTCGCGCGCGGCCTCGACGGCAAGCCGATAGTCGCCGTCGTCGATGCGGGCGATCACATCGCCGGCATGGACGAAGGTGTTGTCGGTGACATCGACGGACGAAATGTAGCCGGACACCTTGGCCGCGAGCGTCGTCGTATCGGCGCGCACATAGGCGTCGTCCGTCGACACCATGAAGCGGCCGACGGTCAGCCAGTGCGTGCCGTACCAGCCCGCGGCGAGAACGGCCAAGGCGGCGATGCCGCCGAGAAGAATGCGCTTGCGGCGATTGCCGCCGGTTGGTTCGCCCGCCGCCTTCGCATGGGGGGCATTAGCGTCGGCGGCGGGCGATCCCCGGTCCGTCGCCGGTGAGGCGAGCGGCTCGGCGGAGGGGACTTGAGATTCCGGCTCGGCAGTCGGAGAGGCGGATTCGGCAACGGCAGCCAGATGGAGGGCCCGCGCCCGCTGGGCGGCGTGCGGACCCCGGACCCCGATCAGGCGGTCCGAAGGCGTTGGTTCGTGGCCGGTTTGGCTGCGTTCCGGTTGCATAATCGACTCTCAGGGTCGGATCGGTCCATTGACCGAACGGTTCGGTCAACATAAGTTGCCTAACGGTACTGTCAACAGATTTCTGACCGAACGGTTCGGTCAAAATTCTGGAGTCGTTCAAAAGTCCGTGCGCTGCGGGGATTCGGTGCTATTTGGACGGGAGAACGTTGGAAACGTTGGAGATTCGCGCTGAAGGGAGCGCCGACGATGTCTGAAACGGCCGACAATCTGGCCCATCCGCTCACCCAGTCGGATGAGGATAATGCCAAGCGACGCCAGATCCTCGATGGTGCGCGCCGGGTGTTCCTGGACCGCGGCTTCGATGCGGCCAGCATGATGGACATCGCCAAGGCGGCCGGCGTGTCGAAGGGCACGCTCTATGTCTACTTCAAGTACAAGGACGACCTGTTCGACGGCATGGTGTGCACCGAATGCGCCATGCAGATCGACGGCGTCTTCGAGTTCGACCACGACGATCACGACGTCGAAGCCGTGCTGCTCTGCCACGGCAAGGCCTTCGTCAAGGCCATCGGCGATCCCAAGCGCCTGTCGTCGTGGCGCACGGTGATCGCGGTCGCCGAGCGCATGCCGGAGATCGGCCGCAAGCTCTATGAATCCGGCCCTGCCCGCGGCGTCGCCAGCCTCGCCGCTTATCTGAAGGCGCAGACCGACGCCGGCATCCTCGCGGTCGACGACTGCGAGATCGCGGCGGCGCAATTCATCGAAACCTGCCACGCGACCATGTTGAAGCCGATGCTGTTCAACTTCGGCCCGCCGCCGACGCAGGAGCGCATCGATTATGTCGTCGGCATCGCCGTGCGCACGTTCCTGCGGGCGTATCGCGCGAAATAGCGCAAGCAGGCGTTAAGCATCGCGCCGCATGCGCGGTTGATCCGCCGCCGCGCAATGCCACTCTAAGGAAAAGAGGAACCGCCGATGTCACGCGCCGCGCTTCTGGTCCTGCTCAGCACCGCCTTTGCCGCGCCGGCTTTCGCCGCGAACTATCCCGTCTCGGGCAAATGGGGCGAGAGTTCGAGCGCCGATAAAGGGCCCATCGACTGTTCGGGCAAGCGCGTCATCGACTTCAACGGCAACATCCGCACCGACAGCAATGGCGGCGTTCCCGCTTATCGCAACAAGTCGGTGACGCCCGAAGGCGACGCGCGCTGGCGTATCGTGGATGTGTTCACCACCGGCCAGATCAGCAACGCGGACGTGACCTACACCTTGGTGAAGATCGATCCCGATCGCATCGCGCTCGATCTCGCCAAGGGCGGCACGCTCAAGCTGCAGCGGTGTAAGTAGATTTTCGCTGTCGTCCCGGCCAAGCGAGCATTAGCAAGCGCGAGCGGGGACGACAGACAGCGACTAGTTCCGCGCGATGATCTCGTGTTCGCCGCGATGAACGGGCGCGTCGTCGGCGAGCTTGCCGGGCGCGCGGCGCATCAGCATCGACGGCCTGCGCTTGCGCAACACGCTGCGGCGGCGCCGGCGCGGCGCGGCGCTGGCGACGCGAACGCCGCCCATCCGCGCGAAGGGCTCGCGCATGCCGGTACCGTCATCGACCAGAAGCGGTAACCCGAGAACGCTGCCCCAGGTTCGCCATTCCGCCATGGCCTCGTCGGCCTCGCGCGTGACGAACAGCGGCAGCATCAGACCGGGATCTTTATGCGCGAGGGCGACCATCACGAAGGCATCCGCCTCACGTTCGACGACGTGCAGCGCAATGCCGGTAAAGGCCGACAGCGGCATGTTGAGCGCCATCGGCACGCCGGACACCCGCCGGCGCACCACCACACGCTCTCGATGAAGCTCTATATCTCGCACCCGCCCGTCCGCCGCGGCATCGCTGGCCGCGTAACGCACAGGTAGGGCGAACGGGTCGAGCCGCAGCCCGCGGCTCGACCCGGCGGGACATCCGCCACTTCGCATTTGACGCCTCAAACTCTCCCGCGCCAGGCTTATGTGCCCAGTCGCACGAGGATCATCGCAGCGAGGCGTCCGAATTGGCTTAAAGTTCTCGGTTAACCAGCGGTAGCACCCGTTCCTTCGCCGCGCATGATTGACGACGCGTTGCGAAGCATGATTGACGAGGTCTTGCCGCGCGGTCGCAATTTGTTCCGAATTGGCGGTTGAATTGCGCCGTTTATAGCGCCATTTGTGAGAGGTCGTCATTCCGGGACGCGAGCGGTGCGCGCGAACCCGCAGTCCAGATCATTCGTTTCGCGTGGTGTCTGGATTTCGGGTTCGCGCCTTGCGGCGCGCCCCGGAATGACGGTGTTAAAAGGAAAGCCCGGCCCATCATGCTTGCACCCGCCGCATCCCTGTTCGATCAAAGCGCCCTCCTCGAGCGGGCCGAAGCCCTGGTGAAGGCCGCCCGCGCGGCGGGCGCCGATGCCGCCGACGCCGTCGCCGTGCGCTCGGTATCGCTCGGCGTCGAAGTGCGCGACGGGGCTGTGGAAGAATCCGAAAGCGCCGAAGGCGACGATCTCGGCCTGCGTGTCCTCGTCGGCAAACGGCAGGCGGTCGTCTCCACCAACGACACGAGCACCAGCGGCTATGCCGAACTTGCCGCGCGCGCCGTGGCGATGGCGAAGGTGGCGCCGGAAGACAAGTTCGCGGGCCTCGCCGATGCTAGTCTGCTTACGCACGACTTTCCCGATCTCGACCTGATCGACCGCGCGCTGCCGACGGTCGCCGAACTGGAGAAGCTCGCGCGCGCGGCCGAAGAAGCAGGCCTCGCCGTGAAGGGCGTCACCAAATCGGGCGGCGCCTCCGCGTCGGCCGGTATCGGCGGCATGGTGCTGGTCACCAGCCACGGCTTTCAAGGCTCCTATCTCGGCTCCAGCCACGGCATCTCGATGACCGCGATCGCCGGTGAAGGCACCGGCATGGAACGCGATTACGATTATTCGAGCGCGCGTCACGCCGCCGATCTCGACGATCCCGCCAAGATCGGCCGCACCGCGGGCGAGCGCGCCATCGAACGGCTCAATCCGCGCAAGGTGACGACGCGCAAAGTGCCCGTCGTGTTCGACAAGCGTGTCGCGTCCTCGCTCGTCGGTCATCTCGCCGGCGCGGTGAACGGCGCGTCGGTCGCGCGCAAGGCGAGCTTCCTCAAGGACAAAATGGGTGCGAAGCTGTTCGCCGACGGCATCCGCATCATCGACGACCCGCTGCGCAAGCGCGGGCTGCGCTCGCATCCCTTCGACGGCGAAGGCGTTGCCGGCAAGAAGCTCGCGCTCATCGACGACGGCATCCTGCGTTCGTGGATCCTCGATTGCGGCACCGCGCGCGAGCTTGGGCTGACCACCACGGGTCATGCGAGCCGCGGCGTGTCATCGGGCCCTTCGCCGAGCGCCAGCAACCTGCATCTTGAAGCGGGCGCGCTCACGCCGGACGAACTGATCGCCGACATCAAAGACGGCTTCTACGTCACCGATCTCATCGGCATGGGCGTCAACATGGTGACCGGCGATTACAGCCGCGGCGCCTCGGGCTTCTGGATCGAGAACGGCAAGAAGACTTTCGCGGTCAGCGAGGTCACCATCGCCGGGCATCTGTTCGACATCTTCCGCTCGCTGACGCCGGCGAACGATCTCGAATTCCGCCACGTCACCAACTCGCCGACCGTGCGCCTGGAAGGATTGACCGTTGCAGGCCAGTGATGCCCTCGCGCTACGCGACCGATTGGCTGACGTCATGCGCGAGGCGGGCGACCTCGCGCGGGTGACCGCCTCGCGGCCGTTCAAGCGCTGGACGAAGGGCGCCGACCACTCGCCGGTCAGCGAGGGCGACATCGCCGTCAACAAGCTGCTGCTGGAGCGCCTGCCGCGCCTTGCGCCCGGCGCCGGCTGGCTGTCGGAAGAAACCGAGGACGACATCGCCGCGCGCAGCGCCTCGCTCGCCTGGATTGTCGATCCAATTGACGGCACGCGCGCGTACATTTCCGGCCGCGCCGACTGGACGATCTCGGTGGCGCTGGTCGAGGACGGCCGCCCCGCCGTCGCCGCGCTCTATGCGCCCGTGACCGAAGAGATGTTCCTGGCGGTGCGCGGCCAAGGCGCGACCCTGAACGGTGCGCCGATGCGGGCGCCGGACGGTTCCACGCTCATGGGCGCGCGCCTGGCCGGCCCCAAACGCTATCTCGACCGGCTCGAAAGCCTGTCACCGAGCGTTCTGCCGCAGCCCAAGGTGCATTCGCTCGCCCTTCGCCTCACGCGGGTGGCGCAGGGGCAATTGGACGTGGCCTTCGCCTCCGGTGGAAGCCACGACTGGGACCTTGCGGCGGCCGATCTTTTGGTGCACGAAGCCGGTGGCGTCATGACCGATTTCGCCGGTCGGGCGCTACACTATAATCGTCCGCACGTGGTGCATGCGGCACTGGTCGCCGCTGGTCCCGCCCGTCATGGCACGCTGATCGAGCTGGTACGCGATCGGGAAGCCGAGTTCGCGTAAGCTCCGGATGTCGCCGAAGGTTACACGTCCGTCCACCACGCCGCCGGGGCTGTGTTAATAGGTCCGTCTATGTCCGAACCCGGAAGCAAAAAGCCGCAACTCCTCCATCTCGTCCTCGGCGGGGAGCTCACCGATCTCGGTGGCACCGAGTTCAAGGATCTCGACAACGTGGATATCGTCGGCGTGTTTCCGAACTACGCCACGGCCCATGCCGCCTGGAAGGCGAAGGCGCAGCAGACCGTCGACAACGCGCATATGCGCTATTTCATCGTCCACCTGCACCGGCTGCTCGATCCGGACGCCAACAGCCGCGCCGCAAGCTGAACGGCCGATGACGCTGCTCAAGCGGATCGTCAGCTCGTCCTCGTTCCAAGAAACCGTGGGAACGCTGGGCGCCTGGTATCTGCGGCTCGTATGGCACACGAGCACCGTCGTGCTCGACCCGCCGACGATCTACGAAGAGGTCAAGACGCCGGCCATCATCGGCATGTGGCACGGCCAGCACTTCATGGCGCCCTTCATCAAGAAGAAGGACGCGACGCACCGGGCCAAGGTGCTGATCTCGCGCCACCGCGACGGCGAGATCAACGCGCGCGCCGCGCGCAAGCTGGGCATCGAAACGATCCGCGGCTCGGGCGCCCATAACGGCGAGTTCTATCGCAAGGGCGGCGTCTCCGCCTTCAACGAGATGCTGCAGGCGCTCAAGGACGGCTACAACGTCGCGATGACCGCCGACGTGCCCAAAGTGTCGCGCGTGGCCGGGCTCGGTATCGTCAAGCTCGCGCAGCATTCCGGCCGCCCAATTTACGCCGTGGCAATTGCATCGAGCCGCCGCAAAGAGCTAGACAATTGGGATCGTACTGCGATCAATTTGCCGTTCAGCCGGGTGGCGATGGTGGCGAGCCAGGCGATCTATGTCCCGCGCGATGCCGACGACGCGACGCTCGAACGTTTGCGCCTCGAGGTCGAGCAGGAACTCAACCGCATGACCGCCCGCGCCTACGACATCGTCGACCGCAAGGGGAGCCAGGCACCGTGAGCGACAGACTGCCGCTCGCGTTGCGCCTTTACCGCGCCGTGTCGGTTGCCGCGACGCCGCTGGCGCCGGTCCTGCTGTCGCAGCGCCTGAAGAAGGGCAAGGAGCACCACCTGCGCTTTGGCGAAAGGCGCGGCGAAGCGCGCATGCAGCGCCCGCCGGGTCCGCTGGTGTGGCTGCACGGGGCGAGCGTCGGCGAACTCGCGAGCGTTCTGCCGCTGATCGAACGCATCTATGCGCGCGAGGTGAACATGCTGGT
>Ga0180216_1000708_pt1 | contig 32509 bp, 33 predicted proteins | sample eDN3rd37CBELigMG_FD_128879 | JGI IMG/M metagenome (GOLD analysis project Ga0180216, IMG submission 128879) | Enriched Miracle-Growth compost microbial communities from Emeryville, California, USA - eDNA 3rd pass 37_C BE-Lig MG (version 2)... ... | reverse complement strand
CGGCCGCTGCGCGGGGCGGGACTTCTTTCCCCTGACAGAGCTCTGACTCCACTGGGGGGAAACTGATTGTGAAGTGTGGGGAGCACCTCAGGGATGTAACCTGTAACCAGATAGTCCGTAACAAGGCTTTTCTGCCTTCATTCTGCCGTTCCGCCGCCGCCGCCCGCCACGATTCTGCCCTCCGGGGGCAGAATAGCTAGAGGGGCATCAACACCCCCACACACACATCGCCACGTGGCCACATTTACAGGCCAAACCCTACCCTACTTGCACCACGTGGCCATAAGTATAGGCCAAACCCTCGCTGCCAGCGCCCTCCCACGTCCGGGTCGTCCTCGCCTGCCTATCCCAGCCCCGCTACCTGGACGACCACCGCGAGGCCGTGGGGTTGTGCCTAATCTCCAATATAATACTATATTCGGGGTAAACGCCATGGGTTGTGAGAGGTCTATCCAAGTCCGTCGCTGCCAGTGCGGCCACCACTGGGGTGGCAATCGCCTCCGCTCCCTGCCATGCACTTCACATGCTCCCTGCGCTGCCGTGGCCGGAGGTGCCACGAGCCCGAGCAGTCTCAGTGACATCACACAGTGCGGTGGCGTGACGCAATCAGATTGACGTCATCCCGCCCCACGTGACTTTTGGCGGGAAGGGAAGATGGCCGCGTGGCTGCGGAGCCGCGGCGGCGGCGGCGGCGGCGGCGGCGGCACGAACACGTACGGCGACGACGTTGACAGCGGGGTGGACACCGCCGAGTACCGCCACACGGGCCCGCTCCACAGCGTCGTGCACCTGCTGCAGCAGTTCAGCGGGGTGAACCCGGCCAGCTACTCGAGCACCGTCGAGGTCCACGAGTTCCCGCACCACCAGGCCAGCATCTCGACCGCCGACGCCGACCACGCCAGCGCCAGCAGCCGCACAGGCGCCGTCGAGTTCACGCCGGACGACGACACCGACGAGGCCGCCGGCCACCACTTCAACCGGCAGTACCAGCCCCAGCACCGCCACCGGTACCTCGAGACCGACGGCGACGGCGGCAGCCGCAGCCACGCCGGCTGGCGCGGCGTCTTTGCGAACCCCATGGTGCGCTATCGCGGCGCGGCGTCCGTACGTGGCGAAGAAGACGTGGAACTGACGACAGCGACGACCCTTATCGCGCGCGGTGGACGTGCCTCCTTTGTGCAGGCGACGCCGCTGCTCGTCGGGCTGGGCCTGGCCATCGGCATCGTCGGCGCGCGGTCCGCGGTAACGGCCTTCCGCGCGTTCAAGGCGCTGCCCAAGGCCACGACGATGCGACCCTTCTACAAGGGCGGCTTCGAGGACAAGATGAGCAAGCGCGAGGCCGCGCTTATCCTCGGCGTCCGGTGCGGCCGTGCTCTGACGCGCGGCTGCCGCCTACGTGCGGAGAACAGCAGATTGACGCGATGGCGTTGGCGTTTTATCGCCCCACCGCCTCTCGCCCGTTTGTCGCCCTGCAGGGAGACCGCCAACAAGGCCAAGATCAAGGAGGTGCACCGCCGGATGATGATTTTGAACCACCCGGACCGCGGCGGGTCGCCGTACCTGGCGTCCAAGATCAACGAGGCCAAGGCACGGCTAGAAAAGCCGTGAGGCTCGCGGCAGCAGCAGTCGTAGCGCGCGCGCGGCGCGGGGCGTTTTCCCGTCTGCCGGCCTCAGAGCCGCCCTGTACAGAGCATCGGGTGTCGTTCACTGTAAAAAAAGTATACATTGCAGGCCCTTGCAACGCTGTACATTGGCGCGGCGTGCAAAAACTGTGGCCGCCGCTGGTCGTGGCGCGGCGCGCCCTGTACAAGGTTCTCCTCCGGCGCAGCTTAGAAGGCCTTAACTGCGCTCTCGTGGTAGACGGGGTTGTCGAAGATGAGCGCGCGCTGCGTCGGCGGCTTCTCGTCTCCCATGGTGCCTGACCCGCGGCCACACAACGCGCGCGCTTCCCGAGGCGGCCCGGCGTTAAGGCAACCACTATGGGGCACGGTGGCCGTGCTGTCCCACTCAGCCCCACCCTGCCCCGCGCCGTGGCGCCCCGCAGGAGGCGGATATTGTTGCAGCACTTTGAAGAGGCCCGTGCCGATCGGCATGGGCACGCCCATGATGATGCACTCGGAGACGCCCTCGATCGAGTCGGACTTGCCAAAGATGGCGGCGTCGAAGAGGTGGTCGGTCGTCTTCTCGAACGACGCCAGCATGAGCACCGAGTCCTTCATCTTGGCGATGCCGAAGCGCGTGATGCCGAGGATCTCGCCCTTGCACGACATCAGGTCGGCCAGCAGCATGACGTGCCGCGTGTCGATGCTCATGCCGTGGTTGCTCATCGTGTACTGGATCTCGTGCATGATCGTCGTGCGCGCGGCCTCGATGCCCAGCACCTTCTCGACCTCCATGACGTGGTTGGACGTCGTGAAGCGGCCGTCCACGCCTGCAAGGCCACCCCGCGCGAGGGCAGCCGGCGCGCGGCCACGCTGCTAAGCATGGCCCAGCAACCCGTTCTCTTGGACTTGCGGGCGTCCTCTACCTTCGGTAGCCATCACGGAGCGCAGGCCGTAGCCTTCGACGAGCAGGTTGTACTTGCCGGCCGACACGTCGACCGTGTTCACGACCGCGCGGTTCACCGTCGGGATGCCCTTGACGATGACCTTGGGCAGCAGCTGCTTGAGCTGCTGAATCTGCACGAACGTCGTCACCGTCGGCGTCGAGTGCGCGTAGACCTGGATGCTACGCGCCGACAGGGCGTGCGCGCGCTGCCGGCGTCGCGCACCTCCGGCGCGGAGCGGAGATACGGTTGCCAGTGAGCGGCTAGCCCTCACTGGCGTCCACGCCCTCGCCACGGGAGGTTGCAGCGTACCTTGACCTTGAGCTTGACCTTGGGCGCCATCTGGATGGCCTCGGCGACGTCCTCGGCGGTCACCTCCAGCTGGAGCATGCGGATCGTCTCGAGGTCCAGGCGCACGAGCAGGTAGCTCTCGTCGCGGCGGTGCACCTCGCGGATGTACGCCGTGATCTGCGGGCAGCGCCGGCGAGCGATGCACGCCGTAGAACGGGTTAGCGCGGCGTTCTGCGCACTCAGAAGCAAAAGGCTGCTGGGTCTCGCACTTCGCCCAGGACGGTCTTCTCGATGCGGCCCTTGACGATGCGCGCGGACGGCACGCTGGTCTCGTTGACGAGCTTGGCGGTGATGATGGGCGTCGAGATCTGCTTCGACGCGTTGATGATCTCCTTGATGCGCGGCACACCGAGCGTCACGTCTGTGGCGAGCAAACAGCACACGGCCCCACGTCGTCGGCGTCAGTACCGCGGACATCGTCCCCCCCCCGCCCCCCTTGACGCGCAGCCGCGCGCAGTCCAGGGGGGCGTACTCATGGACGCGACACCGGCAAAGTGGAAGGTCTTGAGCGTCATCTGCGTGCCGGGCTCGCCGATGGACTGCGCGCCGATGGCGCCGACGGCCGTGCCGGGCTCGATCACCGACTTGATGTAGCGCCGCTCGACCGTCTTGAAGAACAGGTCCAGCTGCGACGCCGTCAGGCGCATGAGGCTGTCGACGACGTGCTGCGCGGCAGCCACTGTGCGCGGCCAAGACAGAAAGTGGTGCAAGTGGTGGTGTCGCGGTCAGCACGCAGCCTTTCTTCACTGGCCCCGCGGTCTTGGTCCACGGAACGCACCAGCCTGGCTGCTGGTGGCGGACGCAATGTCGTCGCTCTCCATGGCGTCGGCCGTGTCCATCGGGGCGAGCCCATGGCGCTTGCGCAGCGCCGCGAGGTTGGTGCAGTACGTCGTCAAAAAGTTGTCGAGCTGCCGGGAGCCCGTACCGGCACCCGGCACCCGGCTACCGGCGGTCACGTCAGCGGCAGCGGCAGCGCTCGCGGGCGTGGGGGTGCGCACGCACGACGTACATCGTCCAGGAAGAGCGAGGTGAATTGCGGCTGCTGCTTGAGTCGGCCAATCTCCTCGTCCGTGAGCCGTTTGATCTCAGCGGGGTTCAGGCTCCTCTCGGTCAGGTCCATCGCGACCCACTGCGTGGGGCCGTTGCGCAATGCGGCAATGCTAATCGAGTCAGCCGAGGTCGTTTGCGCGGCGGCACCTGAACGCCCCAGCGCCGACGCTGGCGGCGCACCTGGCAGTGCGTCAGCACGCGGGCAAAGTCGACGGGCCGGTTCTCGTCCTCCATGTTGGCCGGGTCGAGGCCGTCGTCGCCGTAGCGGAACTGCACGATCATGCCCGACGAGTTGCGGACCGAGATGTCGTACTGCGTCGACAGGTCCTCCAGCGCCTGTGCAGGTGGTCGCGACATGTGGCGACGCCGTGGCGGTTAGCGACCCATTGGTTCTCGCCGCCACGCGCCGGCGCCCAAGGCCGACCTTCATGAGACGGCGCTGCATGTAGCCGGTCTCGGCGGTCTTCACGGCGGTGTCGACGAGACCTTCACGGCCGCCCATGGTGTGGAAGAAGAACTCGGTCGGCGTCATGCCCGTGTAGAAGCTGTTGCGCACGAAGCCCTTGGCGGCCGGCGTTTTGGCTAAGGGGAGCCAGACACACCGGCGCACCAGGCGATTGGCGCCGCGGGTCAGGATAGGCGTGGCTCCACGGGCGCCGTGCGCTCGGCGCTCGGCACGTACCGCCCACGGCAAAGTGCGGCAGCGTGCGGTTCACAAAGCCCTCGGGGATGCGGCTGCCGCTGACGACCTGCTGGCCGACGCAGGCGATCATCTGCGAGATGTTGATCTTGGAGCCCTTGGAGCCGCACTTGGCCATGATGAGCGGGCTGTTGTACTTGTTCAGCTCGCCAAAGCAGATCTGGCCGGCGTCGTCGCGGATGCGCGACAGCTCGCCGGTCAGCTTGGCCTGTGGGTGCACCGAGCCCGAAATGGCCAGGGGCTGGGAGGACCGCTGTGGGTGAGCGCGACCGAACGGCACGTGTTGGGCCCCAACCATCCCGCCCCGCACCTCGAGGGTCTCCTCGGCGGTGCAGCCCGGCGCCAGCTGAAGCTCGCCGCGGTTGAACTCTTCGATGAACGCCAGGCAGTTGCTGTACCCCTTCTCGACCAGCGACTCCTGCAAGGGGCATCGCTACCCACGCAACAGAGCGACGCATGAGCCGATGAATGTTGCATCAGGCGCGAGGCAGCGCAGCCCTCGTGCCTTCTTCTGGCTCAGCGCCACGCCAGGACGGACGTCATCGATGCCGATCGAGAAGCCATGGTTGCCTGCCATCCGTTAAACGCGGCAAACATAACCGCCCTTCGCGGTCAATGCGCGCCGTCCACTCCGGCAATGTTGATACGCCCTTGGCGTACCCAGCCAGCGCGCGCACAGCTTGGCGAGCTGCGACATGCGATCGACGGCCACGGCCGGGCCAAAGTCGCGCATGAGCACGTAAAAGATGGTCGACTTGGAGCCGGAGCCGACGTTGCTCTTGTCCAGCTGGCCGCACATGATCTCCGAGTTGCGGATCACCAGGTCTGCGCGGCGCCGCGCACGCGGCTGGCGGCCACGCGTTGGTGAGCACCGCACCGCACCGCGTATGCCGGGAGCGCCGGCCAGCACGCACAGCCGTCGTAGGGGCACATGTCCTTGTTGCCGCTGTACGTGCGGCACTTGGCCTCCAGGTTGACCAGCACGTTGGAGGCCTTGTTGGGCCGCAGCAGCACGTTGAAGATCTGCTTGCCCGTCCACAGGCGCTTGGGCTGTGTGCCGCGGGAGCTTGGCACCACGGCGGCGTCCTCGTTAGCAACCCCTCGGGTGTCGCCCGAGGCGGAGACGCGCGGCCGCCGCAGACCTTCCAGATGGTCGGCGGCGGGATGTCGATGTGGCCCAGGCTGTCGCCCAAGTACGAGACGATGCGGCAGAACTGCTCCAGCGTGAAGAACTGGTCGCGCCGCGACAGCAGGAAGCACGCCGTGATAAAGTCCTGCGTCGCCGCAATGACGGGCTCGCCGTTGCGCGGTGTCACCAGGTTCTCCTGGACGCCCATCAGCAGGAGCGCCTCGGCGCGCGCCTCCTCGGTCTGCGGCACGTGCAGGTTCATCTCGTCGCCGTCAAAGTCGGCGTTGTACGGCGTGCACACGCACTCGTTCAGCCGGAACGTCCGGTACGGCCGCACTTTGACCTGTGGCGCCCCACCCCGTGCGACGCACAAGCAAGCACGCGCCAGGGTCTTAGTAGCGCGCGGGGACCACCCCACGTGGCAATCACGCGGGGCGCCGTACAAAGTGCGCCATGATCGAGAGCTTGTGCAGCGACGGCTGGCGGTTGAACAGGACAATGTCGCCGTCGATGAGGTGCCGCTCCACGATGTAGCCCGGGCGCAGCTTGTCGGCGAGCGCCTGGCGGTCCGGCACGTACTTGAGGAACCTGGCGCGCGCGCGCGCGGCAACCCGCAGCATTAACACGAGTGCGTCAAAAATCACAAGTCCCTCCCCCAGCGAGCCGGCGGCGGTCTATCCGCGCACATCTTGCGGCCGTCGGGCGTCTGGAGAAAGTTGGCGCCGGGGTGGACGTCGGGCCCGTTCAGGATGGCCTGGCGGAGGCGCTCGATGTTGTGCTCAAACACCCGCTCGGGGTACGTGAGGGTCTTGGCCACGAGCTCCGGCACCGCGACCTCGTTCACGCGTAGGTTGGGGTCCGGCGAGATGACGGTGCGCGACGAGAAATCGACACGCTTGCCGGACAGGTTGCCACGGAAGCGGCCGGTCTTGCCCTTCAGGCGCTGACACAGGCCCCGGATCGGCTTGCCTTGCGTCTGGGCACGCACCCACGAAATGGAGAGACGCGCGACGCGATAACGACCGTGAGCGCCGCGTCGGGTCATCGCGGAGCACGCTTTCTGCTGGAGACGCGCCTGCATCGCGAGTGGCACACCGGGCAGCTCGCTGTTGATGTACATGGCGCACTGCAGCTGCAGAAAGTCCCAGTCCTCCATGATGGCCTGGATCTGGGCGCCGCGCTCCATCGCGGTCTTGATGATGTTGTTGATGTGAACGATCTCCATGAGCTTGATCGTCAGGTCGTCCTCGTTGCTGCCGACCGCCGTCTCCATCGCCACGGACGGGCGGATCGCCACCGGCGGCACAGGCAGGTACGTCCAGATGAAGTGCGTCGGCGGGCCTTGCACCGGGTCCAGGCCAAACAGCTCGGCGTCCTGGCGCCACGAAGGGGAGGGGGGCACCAGCGTGGAGCGCGTCAGGGTGCGCGAGCACGCTGCCTTGCTCCTCGCCGGACGCGACGCGGCCCGTACCTCGGGCAGCATGGCCTCAAAGAGGCGCAGCACGCGCAGCGGGTTCAGGTCTTCCTGCGCCTTGCTTAGGTGTGCGCGGATGTCCGGGTTGAACTGGATCGCGTCCGCAAAGGTGTTGCGGAACTCGTCCGCCGCGGCGTCCGTCGAGTCGCTTTGGCCGTTTTTCTTGGGCGGTTTTTGCCTGGAGGGGTGCAGAAGAAGGGAAACGGCAGTATCGGCTTAGGAACGCTTGCGCACAAGCAAAAACAGCGCGGGAGGCTGGCCTCGGCGCACTTTTCGTGGATGAGCTTGAGCGCGCCGGCCTTGCGGACCATGCCGTTGATGGCGTCGCAGTGCGGGCAGCGCAGCGTCTTGCGGCAGCGCTCGTTAATCTTTTTCACCAGCGCTGGGGCGACGGTCCATGGCGGCACGTTCAGTCGATGGGCCCCGTGAGCAACAGGGCCCGACACAACGTTTGCACGATGTCGCCTGCCGCACCCTTCTTTTGCAGCCCATCCAGCCGGGGATTGCGCATCTTGGCCAGGAAGGCCAGCCGCTCCGACTCTTCCAGCAGCGGCCGGCTGCAGGTCTGTCGGGCGGCCGGCGGGGCGGTGCAGATATCGCACCGAGAACGGGGCGTGAGCATTCGTCCAGGGCGGGACGTAAAGGCTCAAATGTCGGCGTACCTTGCAAATGTTTTGCAGGATCTGGATGATAGCCTTGAAGTAGCCGATGTGGAAGACCGGCAGCTCCAGCTGGATGTGGGCGTAGTGGCCGGGGCAGTCGGCCATCTTGAGGTGGCACGTGTCGCACGACGCCGCCTTGTTGGACGTGCCCTGCATGCCGTCGTGGCGCCGCGGTTGGGGTAGAGGACAATCAAGGCGGTGAGCCTGGCGCTGAGGCTGCAGTGTGGCGGTCGCGGAAGCGTACGAGGCGCGGGTCGAGACAGCCATTGGGCATGGGCTCCCGGCTGGGCACCTGGTACAGCTCGCGGTTGACCACCTCAAACTCGGAGAGCTGGTGGATCTCTTGCGGTGCGAGCATGCCAAACTTGATCGATTTGCTGGCACGCGTCGCGACAAAGAAAGACAGACAAAGGGTTGAGATGAGCGCGCGGCACCGAGCCAGACGGACGCCGCCGGGCACGCCGAACGTACATGCGCCGCGGCGTGTCGCTCTCGCGCACTTGCTCCTTCATGGTGGCGGCGTCCACGCGGGGCAGGCGTCTGCCCGCCCGCCCTCAAACGGCAAGTCGCCTTTCCAGCAGCAGCACCGGCGGCGCGGTTGGTGCAACGTACGCAAGCAACCGCGCGTTCTCTACCGCCCTAACCTTTCGTCGACAGTCTCAGCACCGTTGACGATAGCGGCTCCTACGCAGCCGTCCTTCGCTTGGTTCGCTTACTGTGACTCGTTCGCATCGTCTGCTTCTTCGCCGGTCTTCTCCGTCGCCTCTCCGCCGTTCCCTTCGCCGCGTTCGCCTCCGCAGCGTTGGCCTCCGTCGTTGGCCGCCTTCGCCGCCGTGGGCCGCCCTCCTCGTCGTCGTCTTCCGCCGCGTTTGCCTCCGCCGCGTGCTCCTCCGCAGCGTTGGCCTCCGTCGTTGGCCGCCTTCACCGCCGTGGGCCGCCCTCCTCGTCGTCGTCCGCCGCCGCCGTCGCCGGCGCGGGCGCCCGCCGATTTTTGGCGCGAAAAGCCACGTGGCCGAATGCCGTTCTGACAGCGACCAGTGGCGCGGGCGCACTGTGGAACCCGTACGACGGACACGGCGCTGCATGTGGCGCCATGCGCGGACATGCAACGGGCGGCACAAGCAACGGGCGGCGCATGGACATTGCTGGCGAACGACGGCCCTGTCCGCACACCGGCAATCGCAGCATTGGCACTAGTTGCATTGGCACTGGGTTGGTACTGGCATTAGACCGCTAGCGCTGGCATGGCATCTGCATGCAGAAGCGCTGGTATCGTACTTTGAGTTTATTGACCTAGGGGCCGTACTTTGCACGACGACGAGAACGTGCGGGCGCGAAGCGACACCGGATTGGACGTTACGAATGAGTACTTTGTGGTGTACAGTCGCCTTCCCTGGGGCGAGGTGGCCGCTGTGTCCGTGATCCGCTTTCCGCAATTGGAGTAGGTAGACGGGACGGGGTTTGAGTTCCACATCTTTTCCGTGTTGCTCTGGAAAGACCAAGGGCTGCCCGGCGCGCCAAGCAGTGGAGCATCAATTAAGCTCACCCGACGCGGCGAGAGTCAACCACTCACTTGTCCTTGCCGCGCCAGCCGCTCTGGCAGGACTCTATATGACCCTGTGTAAGATTCGTTTTCTGCACGAGCCAGACAGACAGAGCGGACCTTTCCGCCGCCGCCGAGCTCTGATCGAGCGCGCGGCTCAATAACGGTTCCCGTGACGTGGAGATGGACGTGCCCTCGTCCTTCTCCGACTCGGACTTGTGAGATGTTGCTGGGAACCTCTAGGATACAACGCGATCCGAGTTCGCAAACGTTCGCATCAGCTAGCTATGCCATGCGATCGCGACGTGACGCGACCGTGCAGCCGCTCCGTTGACTCCGTCACGCGGCCCGTCTCCGCCCCGCACAGGCTCAGCAGCTGCCAATGAGGTGAGCGTGCGTGTGCGGCAGCGGCTTGGTGTGTCGATCCATGCATGCATACATGCACGCGGGGCTGTGAGGTGATCGTGCCGTCGCGCGGCGCGCCACGCGGCAGATGCTCCGCCGATCGGGGCGCTCCGCCCGCGCGCCGCCACTGCGCCGCCACGCTCCTCCACCTGTTATGACGTCATCTGCCGATCGATGACGTCACCTATGGCGGGGAGGCGGCGGTCGGCGGCAGTGCGCACCGCCGCCGGACCAGCACGCGTCGCGGCGGGCGCACGGCGGCCGTTCTCCGACAACAACCGGCGGCGATCCCACGCGGGCATGCTCAGCGTTCCCCTGCTGCACCGCCCAGGGCCGTGGCGGGACGGTCGAGCTGCAGCTCGAGCCGACGTGTGACGGACGAGCGGGTGGCATCGAGGAGCGGAGCATCTCGGTGCGGCACCACTGGCAACGCTCCTGCGCCGCCCGCGGCCGTGCGGCGCCGCCACCGAGGCTCGCGGTCTGTCGGCAACGCTCCCAGGCAGGCACGCTGCTCCATCGCCACCGCGCCAGGACGCCGGATTGCTGGTCAAGCGGCCCGCTTGACCATCCTTCTCTTGTGTGCGCAGTCGCGCCTCAGTGCACACTCCACGAGCGGCAAACGACTAAAGCTGACCAACCGCCGCCTTCGCCTATGCGCGGTTCCTCCCCCCCTCAGGGCGATCTAGCTTCTCTCATGCACCGACAGCCGTCTGCTGCCGATCCGAAAACTGTTTCAGTTCCCGCCGACCGCGCGAGGGCGCGACCGCCCGCGGCGCCCATGGATGAATCGCACGAGCTGACCGCGGCGCCGGCGGCAGCGGCCACGCTCGAGACCGAGACTGAGACCGACCTCGCGTCGACGCCGACGTCTCCCGCGGCCTCACCGGCCAACCCGGCCAAGAAGAAGAAGAAGAAGACTGCAGCCAAGTCCGGCGCGACCAGCACGACGGACCGACCCAAGAAGAAGAAAAAGAAGGCCGCACCTGCCACGGACACGCCCGACGCTGCCAACGGCACCGCCGCCGCTGCGGCCCCCACCGCCGCAGTAGCGACAGCAACGGAGCCAGACATCTCATCAGCAGGAGATTCGGCGCCGGCGCAGTCAACGTCGACCACGACGCTGGTCGCCGTGGCCACGCCCACCACGTCCGCTGATGGCGAACAGACCGCCAAGCCGGCCGACACCGGCGCCGCCGCCGCCGGCGGCGGCGGCGGCGGCGCCCCTAGCCGCAGCGGCATCCGCCACGTGGAGGACGCGGCGGCGCAGGCGAAAAAGGTCAACTACATCCAGCTCTACCGGTACTCTGACAAACTGGACCGCGGCGTCGTGGCGTGGGGCGTCCTGTGCTCGGCCATCCACGGCGCGCTGACGCCGATTATCTCGGTCATCTTTGGCCAGTTCATCGACGCCTTCGCCGACCCGGTGGCGCTGGTGGACGCCGTCGACAGCGTCGCGGTGTGGTTCCTCATCCTCGGCGCGATCAGCCTCGTGGCCACCTCGTTCCAGGCATGGACGTTCAGCTTCGCCGGCAAGCGGCAGGCCGACCGCATCCGGCGGCTCTACTTCCAAGCGGTGCTGCGCCAGGAGATCGGCTGGTACGACCTCAACGACAGCAGCCAGATGACCTCCCGCGTCGCGTCCAACGTCCTTTTGATCCAGGAGGCGCTCAGCGAGCAGGTCGGCACCTTCTTCCAGTACATCACCACCTGCGTCGTCGGCTTCATCATTGGCTTTGCCAAGAGCTGGAAGCTCACGCTGGTCATCCTCGCACTCATCCCGCCGCTGGCGGCGGCCGGCGTCTTCCTCGGCAAGCTCACGTCGCGCCTGTCGGCGCAGGTCACGTCGGCGCATGCGCTGGCCGGCGGCGCCGCCGAGGAGGTCATCAGCAACGTGCGCACCGTCATGGCCTTTGGCGGCGAGCAGACCGAGATCAACCGCTACCGCGGCCTGCTCGACTCGGCCTCGGCCGCGGGCACGCGCAAGGCGCACGTGCACGGCTTCTCGCTCGGCGGCGTGTTCCTCGCCGCCTTCTCCGCGTTCGGCCTCGCCTTTTGGTACGGCTCGGTGCTCGTCCGCGACGGCGAGCTCAGCGCGGGCGACGTCCTCGTCGTCTTCTTCTCCATCGTCGTCGGCGCCACGTCCATCGGCAACGCCGCGCCCGCGATGCAGGCCTTCTCCGCCGGCACCGGCGCCGCCGCCCACATCTTTGAGATGATCGAGCGCGTGCCGGCGATCGACGTCGCGTCGCCCGCGGGCGAACAGCTGCCGGACGACTTTGAGCCGACCCTGCGGCTGGAGAACGTCGACTTTGCCTACCCGTCGCGGCCCGACGTGCCGATCTCGCGCAACCTATCGCTGCACTTCCCTGCCGGCAAGACGGTCGCGCTCGTCGGCTTCTCGGGCTCCGGCAAGAGCACCGTCGTGTCGCTGATCGAGCGCTTCTACGACCCCGTTGCCGGTCGCGTCACGCTGGCCGGCCGCGACCTGCGCGACCTCAACCTGGCGTGGCTGCGCCGCCAGATCGCGCTCGTCGGCCAGGAACCGGTCCTGTTCAACACAACCATCGGCCAGAACATCGCGTACGGCGCCACGCACGACGACGTCACGCAGGAGCAGATCGAAGCCGCCGCGCGCGCGGCGAACGCGCACGACTTCATCTCGCGCCTGCCCAAGGGCTACAACACCGTGGTCGGCGAGCGCGGCGTGCAGCTGTCCGGCGGGCAGAAGCAGCGCATCGCCATCGCCCGCGCGCTGGTCAAGAACCCGCGCATCCTCCTGCTGGACGAGGCCACCTCGGCGCTCGACACGGCCAGCGAGCGCATCGTGCAGGACGCGCTCGACCGCGCGCGCCAGGGCCGCACCACCGTCGTCATTGCCCACCGCCTCAGCACCATCCGCGACAGCGACCTGATCTACGTCATGGACCGCGGCACCGTAGTCGAGAGTGGCACGTGGGCCGAGCTCACGTCGCGCCCGACGCGGTTCGCCGAGCTCGTCGAGGCGCAGATGGTCCGCGGCGCCGAGGAGACCGCGCTCGCCGGTGGCGGCGGCAGCGGCAGCAGCGACGCCGCCAGCCGCGGCGGTGCCAACACCAAGGACGAGGACGACGCGCCGTCGGTGCCGTCCGAGGACGACGCAGACGTGCTGCACGTGGTGGCCGACGCCGCCGAGCACCTGGTGCCGGGCGCCGTGGCGCTGGCGATGGGCGAGGCCGCTGCCGCCGGCGCCACGGACGGCGCCCCGCATTTGCCGGCCAAAGCGGCGGCGGCCGACGGCGACGATTCCGCCGCGGTCGCGGAGCCCGATGCCAAGGAGGACGCTGCGCCTGGCGACTGGTGGCGCCAGCTGCTGCCCAAGAGGCGCACCAAGCAGCTGCCGCCGAGCGAGGCCAAGGCCGCCAAGCAGGCGCTGTGGCGCGCGCTGCGGATGAACGCGCCCGAAGGCGTGCACATCTTTTTCGGCGTGCTCGGCGGCGCCGGCCACGGCGCGGTGCTGCCGTGCTTTGCGCTCATCTTCTCGCAGATTATGACGGTGCTCATTAAGCTCAGCATCCCCAACTTCCCCGACTACCAGGAGCAGGTGGATCAGGCGCGGTTCTGGGCGCTCATGTTTGTTGTGCTTGGCGGCGCCTCCGGCATCGCCAACTACCTGCAGTCGGCGCTGCTCAACATCTCGGGCGACCGCCTGACCCAGCGCCTGCGCGGCCACCTGTTCACGGCCATCATGAAGCAGGACCTCGCCTTCTTCGACTTCCCCGACAACGGCGTCGGCCGCCTCACCACCAAGCTCGCCTCGGACGCCCTCATGGTTGAGCAGGCGGCCGGCCTGCGCTTTGGCATCTACGCCGAGATCTTTGCGTCCATCTTCACCGGCCTCTTCATCTCGTTCTGGTACTGCTGGGAGATCGCCCTCGTCGTCCTGGCCACCTTCCCGCTGCTGCTCGCCGGCAGCGCGGCGCGCGCCGCGCTCAAGAGCGGCTTTGCGCGCGAGATCAAGAAGGCGTACGAGACGTCGGGCCAGATCGCCTCGGAGGCCGTGCTGGCGATCCGCACGGTGGCCGCGCTCGGCCGCGAGGCCACCTTCCTGCGCATCTACTCGGAGCGCGTGGAGCAGGCCGCCGCGCGCTCCAAGAAGAGCGAGATTCTGTCGGCCGGGGCGTTCGGCCTCGCCGACTTTGTGAGCTACCCGGTGTGGGCGCTCGCGTTCTGGCTCGCCGGCCAGCTCGTGAACGACGGCCGGTTTAGCTTTGAGGAGACCTTTACCGCCGTCATGGCCGTCATCTTTGGTCTGGTCAGCATCGGCCGCCTCGCGCTCAACGCGCCCAACATCGGCTCGGCCGCGATCGCCGCGCAGGACATCTTTGCCATCATCGACCGTGTGCCCGCGATCGACACGCTCAGCGAGCAGGGCCTGGTGCCGGACCGGCCGGTCACGGGCGACCTCGCGCTGGAGGGCATCCAGTTTGCCTACCCGCTGCGCCCGACCATCACCGTGCTCAACGACATGTCGCTCACCATCCGCGCTGGCACCTCGGTGGCGCTGGTCGGCCAGTCCGGCTGCGGCAAGAGCACCACGATCCAGCTGCTCGAGCGGTTCTACGACCCGCGCAGCGGCACCGTTCGCGTCGACGGCGTCGACGTGCGCGACCTCAACGTGCACTGGCTCCGCGGCCAGCTGGGCCTGGTGCAGCAGGAGCCCGTCCTGTTCGCGCGCTCCATCCGCGAGAACCTGCTGTACGGCCGCCCGGACGCCACCGAGGAGGAGATGATCGACGCCGCCAAGCGCGCCAACATCCACAACTTTGTCAGCCAGCTGCCCGGCGGCTACGACACCTTTGTCGGCGACCGCGGCGCGCAGCTCTCCGGCGGCCAGAAGCAGCGCATCGCCATCGCGCGCGCCATCCTGCGCAACCCCAAGGTACTGCTGCTGGACGAGGCCACCTCCGCGCTGGACTCGGAGTCGGAGAAGCTCGTCCAGGCCGCGCTGGACGAGGCGCGCGTCGGCCGCACGAGCGTCGTGATCGGTGCGCTGGGTGGGGTGCCTAAGAAAGATGGGGAAGCGGGCCGTCGGCTAACTCTATGACCGGCGCGTGCCGCTCGCTTGGTGGCTCTGCGTGGGGACTGCCAGCGCACCGCCTCTCGACGGTGGTCTCGTGCGACATGATCCACGTCTTTGACAAGGGCAAGGTCGTCGAGAGCGGCACGCACGACGAGCTGATGGCGCGCCGCGGCCTGTACTTTGCCATGGTCCGTGCCCAGGCCAACCCACTGTAAATTGGTCACGCGCGTCATTGTTTTTCCCCCATTTTCTTGCCATGGAGTCAGGGCATCGTCTGTTGTTTGTCATGGCACAAGCTGTACAGCATCAGAGCAAACCACGCAGTTCAAGTTATGTCAGGGTTCCAGGCGATGCGGAGATCGGCTAGCCGGTGCGCAGGATCAGGTGGATGCCTGAATCCGTGAACACTGGCCCGCTCATGTCGCCGACGTTCAGCGCCAGCACGGCCTGCTCAAACGGCGCTGGAGCGGGCGCGCCCCTCGGTGGATGCACGGCAGGCCGGCGGTGGATTAGGATGGCGTCCGGTAGATGCGCGTTGTGAGCAGGCACACGTTGCGCACCTTGCATCTGGCCGCGCTCGAACCAGCCGAGGTCGCCGCCGTTCTTGGCGCTGCTGCAGTCGCTCTCGGTCGTCGCCAGCGCCGCCAGCGTTGCCTTGCCGGAGCGGATCTGCGCCTCGTAGTCTGCGGCCGTGACGTTAACGGCTGCCGGCCAACTCCTGGCATGAGCCCGGGGCATCTGCCAGCGCATCGGGCCATCCGGCGGGGCTCTGCGTACCGCGAATGATGGCCAGGGCCTCGTCCCGCGTGCGGGTAATGTGCTCCTGCGAGCCGTAGACCGTGAGCGCCAGCATCCACTCCAGGGGTCAGTTTCACTTGGATGGCTTCATCCGGATGGCCGCGTCGCGGGGCGTGCCTGGCGCCACGAGGACGGACGGCGGCTCTGCGCATGCTTGACGAGCAAGTGCGACGCGCGCATGCGGGTCGTGCCCGAGGCCGACGGTGCGGCGGCCGTCGGCCGCTCCCACACGCTCTCGCCCGTCGCTCGGTTCACGTAGTACGGAATGCCGCGGCTCTTGGACATGCGCTCCTCCCTGGCGCACGGTGCACGGCGGAAGGCGGCCCGTTCGTACGGCTCGTTGGTTAGATGCAGGGGCGGCTGGCCAAAGGCGGGCGAGGCACAGCACGCACCAGCCTTCCGGCAGGGGCGGTTGGGACGCCATGGCGTTGAAGGTGGGTGGGTGGCTGAGCGCACAGCAAGCCTGAGGCGAGGGCAGCGCACGAGACACGCGGCCAGCCCCCGAAGGTCAGCTCATCTGAGCTACACGCAGTGCGGCAGGCAGCTCGACCGGTCGGCTACTGCTGTCCTCGGCCCCGCCCTGCCTGCTGCCCGCGCCCTACGAGCCCAGTCTACCAGACGCCGACGACCGTGGTCCGCTGTCGCGCGTCGGCCGGCGGCGTCGTTCCTCTAGACCATTGCCCAACCTCGTTGCTCTCTTCTCCGCGGCCAGCGTCGTCTCCAGCGGCGTGTCCGTGTCCAGCGCCGTGTCCAGGGCCGTGTGCAGCGCCGTGTCCAGCGCCGTCCGCCGTCTTCCGTCTTCTCCAGGCGTCCGCTGCGGCGTACCAGTCGACAGCAACGGTCTTTGTTTGCTTGTGGGGCATTTTGCTTGTGGGGCATTTGATGGCGGGGCATTTGATCGCGGGGCATTTGATGGCGGGGCATTTGATGGCGGGTTGAAGGATCGATGGATGTGGCGCGCACGCATGCCGCATGCCACAGGAGGCGGGCGCCCGCGACGCGTGCCGCTGGCTTCACCGCCCGCGGACCCGACAGGAGGGAGGACTTGCCACCCGTCTCACCCGCCTGGCCACCGCACCGCTTGTCATTGTCGGGCACGCACCATCGTCCATGCCGCCGTTGCTTGCGGGGCACGCGTGTGGTGGACTTTGCGTTCAGTTTTGCAGCGCCGCCTTCGTCGTTCGCGTTGCCGCCGCCGGACGCTCGCCGCCGCCCGCCGCCGCCGCCGCCCGGCGCCAGCCGCCCCGTGGGCAGCGCCCTCTGAGCCACCATGGCGGCCGAGGCAACGCCCACCACGACCACCACGGTCCTCCTCCGGGTACGCCGCCCCGGGGGGGCGCTGCTGCATCGCCAAGCCGCAAGGCAGGGAGATCCATCTTGCTGACACTGGACGAAACAACCCACCGCGGGCGGGCCGGGGCACGGCTGGGCGGGGGCGTACGAAACGCGTGGAACAGGTGGCCATCCTCGTGCTGATCGGCCTCGTGGGCATCTCGTCCCGCCTCTTCTCCGTCGTCCGCTACGAGTCCGTCATCCACGAGTTCGACCCGTGGTTCAACTACCGCACCACCCGCGAGCTCGTCAACCGCGGCGTCTACGACTTCCTCAACTGGTTCGACGACTACTCGTGGTACCCGCTCGGCCGCGTCGTCGGTGGTACCGTCTACCCGGGGTTGATGGTCACGTCGGGCTTCATCTACTGGGTCCTCCACGCCCTCAACTTCCCGGTCGACATTCGCAATGTCTGCGTCTTCCTCGCGCCGCTCTTCTCCTGGTACGGGCGCCCCGCAGGCTGGGCCGGGAAGCGCTGCCCCGCCCGCGCGGCCCGCTCCGCTCACCCACCACCGACCGCGAGCCGGGCGCGAGCGCGGTTCCAGGTTCACCGCCATTGCGACGTACTTCCTGACCAAGGAGCTGAAGGACTCGTCGGCCGGCCTGCTCGCCGCCGCCTTCATCGGTGCGGACGCACGCGCGCCGGCGCCGCTGCCGCACGTTCGTTTGGAGGCTGATCGCGCCGATGCCGCCACCGCCCCATGCCTCCCGCGCCGCCCCCCGTGTCTAGCCATTGCGCCGGGCTACATTTCGCGCTCGGTCGCGGGCTCGTACGACAATGAGGGCGTGGCCATCTTTGCGCTGCAGGTGACCTTCTACCTGTGGCTCAAGGCAGTCCGGACGGGCACCGTCTACTGGGCGGCGATGGCCGCGCTCGGCTACTTTTACATGGTCGGCGCGTGGGGCGGCTACGTCTTCATCATCAACATCATCCCGCTGCACGTGCTTGTCCTGCTGCTGATGGGCCGCTACACCACCCGCCTCTACGTCGCCTACTCGACGTTCTTTGTCATCGGCACGCTGTGCTCGATGCAGGTGCCGTTCATCGGCTTCCAGCCGGTCCAGACCTCGGAGCACATGGCCGCGCTCGGTACGATGGCCGATCGGGTGTCGCGCCGCGCCGTGGCGGCCCGATGCTGACCGGGCGCCGCGACCGACACAAGCGCGCGTGGCGTGCGCCCGCAGGCATCTTTGGCCTGATGCAGCTGATTGCGTTTGTCGAGTACATCCGCACGCAGCTCAACGCCACGCAGTTCAACCTGCTCTTCCGCGCCCTGGTGGTGCGTGGTGCCTCCACCCGAAAGGCACCGTGGCGGACGTCCGCGCTCACCACCTCATGGCGTCGCGCTGCTCCGTGGGCCGAACGCGATGCAGTTGCTGGTCGCCGTCGTGTCGTTTGCGGGCCTGGTGGTCCTCACCTCGCTCAACATCATTCGCCCGTGGGGCGGCCGCTTCTACTCGCTCTGGGACACGGACTATGCGCGCAAGTACATCCCCATCATCGCCTCCGTCTCTGAGCACCAGCCGACCGCGTGGACGTCCTGGTTCTTTGACCTCCACTTCATGGTGTGTCCGCCGGGCGCCCCGCGCGTGCGGTCGGCGCGGCGCCCTCTAATACCGGGCTGCCGGCTTCCGCTGCCCTGCCGGTGCCCTTGCGCGGCGGTCAGGTGGTCTTCTTCCCGGCGGGCCTGTTCCTGTGCTTCCGCAAGCTGGAGAACGCGCACGTGTTTGCGATCCTCTACGGCGTGCTGGCCTCGTACTTCTCGGGCATCATGATCCGTCTGATGCTCACGCTGACGCCCATCGCCTGCGTGCTCAGCGCGCTGTCGGTCTCGACGCTGCTGGACACGTACCTGGCCATGCCGCCGGCGTCGGGCAGCGACAGCGGCCGCGCCTCCACCCGCGGCAAGGTGCGGGCGCGGGCGAACGCGAAGCATCAGCTCTGTGGTGCGGTTGGGCTGACCCTCAGCTCGATCTCATCGGAGCGGTGCCACCCAGGGCATCTCCTTTGACATGCGGCTGATTGCGCTCCTGCCGGTCATCCACCTGCTCCTCATCTTCCCCCTGCACTGCACCATGGTGACGTCGACGGCGTACTCGTCGCCGTCCATCGTGCTGGCCTCGCGCCGGCCCGACGGCTCCCAGGTACGGCTCGGCCCGGTGCACCGGGGGTGCGGCCCGGCGTGCGGCTGACCGCGCGCTTCGCCGTGTGCTTTGGTGAGGGTCGGTGGTGGGTGCGGCAGCACATCATTGACGACTTCCGCGAGGCCTACTTCTGGCTCCGCCAGAACACGCCGGAGGACGCCAAGATCATGTCGTGGTGGGACTATGGCTACCAGATCACCGGCATGGCCAACCGGTACGCGGTGCGAACGAGACCGGAGGCGAGCTCAGAGAGGTATGAGGCCAACGGGTTGCGGGATGTCGCGAACGCGTTTTCGTGTTGCGACTCGCAGCACGGTGCTGGTGGACAACAACACCTGGAACAACACGCACATCGCCACCGTGGGCAAGGTAACGCGCCGCTGCCGTGGGCTGGCGTCACCGCGCCCGCGCCGCCGTGCTGACGGCCTCGTCCAGTCAGGTCCGCCGCTGCCCTGGGCGGGCGAATAGGCCATGTCGTGCCGCGAGGAGGTGTCGTACCAGGTGATGCGCAAGCTGGACGTGGACTACGTGCTCGTCATCTTTGGCGGCCTCATCGGCTACTCGGGCGACGACATCAACAAGTTCCTGTGGATGATCCGCATCGGCCAAGGCGTGTACCCGAACGACATCAAGGAGTCCAACTTTTTCACGCCGCGCGGCGAGTACAAGGTCGACCGGGACGCCACGCCGACCATGTACGAGAGCCTGATGTACAAGCTCAGCTACTACCGCTTCAAGGTACGGCGGCACGACGCGGCCCTTCCCACGAGCGTGCGCGGGCCGCTGATGCGCGCGCGGTTGCGGATCACCGTGCGCGGCCCCGTGGCAGGAAATCGGCGGCGGCCGCGAGGGCGGTGCGATGGACTATGTTCGCCGCGCCGAGATCACGCGCGACATCAAGCTCGACACCGTCGAGGAGGCCTTCACGTCGCGCAACTGGATTGTCCGCATCTACAAGGTACGCCGCGACTGCGGCACGTGCGGCGAGCGGTGCGCGCGAGGCACGGCGCTGACGCTGCACAGTGCGCTCTCCTGCTTCGCGCGTGCACCACCGCAGGTGAAGGACTTGGACGTGCTGGGCCGCAACATGACCCTGGCCGCCCGGTACGAGAGCCGCGACCGGGAGGCGGAGACGCTCCGCAAGGAGGCGCTCAAGGGCATCAAGCGACGAGCCCAGCTCGTGGCGTAACGCCTGCCAGTCTTTGCCGATAGCAACGTGTTAGGGGCTTGGGCCCGCTGTGCTGTACAACGATCATAGACTTTACACTGTGCGTGAGGCGCTTTACAGGGGTGCCGGCTTGGGGTGAATATGGTACAGCACCGGCGCCGACAGCGGCACCACCCGGGGCATGCCCACGGCGTCGGCCTCCGCCGGCTGGTACACAATCTCAATGCGGACCGGCGCGGCGTCGGTCCACTGCGGCTGGACAATGTACACGGGCAGGGCCAGTGCCCAGCGGCCGTCCGCGGGCGTCCACTGCTGCGGCGTCGGCCACACCAGCTGCACTGTCTGGTCCGGCAGCTCGAGCCGCACGGCCACGCGCGCTCGGTCGTCCGTCGCGTCCACGCCCGCCACGGTGGCCGCGACGTCCAGCTCGACGGCCAGCGGCGCCAAGCACTCCACGGGCCGCTCTGGGTTGGGCCGCGGCGCCGAGATGGCGGCCGTCCGCTCGACCACTGTTGCCGCTGCCGCGGCTCCGCCGTGTCGGGCGGTGTCCGCCAGGACCGCGGGGGTGGGCCAGTACGCCTGCGACCCGGGATGCAGGTGCAGCGCACCACGAGCAAGTTAGGCAAGTGGCCCGGGGCGATGGGAGCGTGCACGACAGCAGCACGCACATGCACCACGGAGTACGCGCCGGAGACCAAGTCGCGGAACGGCGGGCCGCGGCCCAATAGCGGCGCGCTCGCGCCACCAGCGGCAGCGCTGTGCAAGGGGCGTTTCCACCAAGTGCCGCGCCAACCGTCAGCGCAGCACGACCCCGGTTCGCATGCGATCAGCGCCGCATTCGTACGCGATGGCAGCGAGAGCGCGCGTGGTCGCATCCGAGCGAGCCGCCCAGAGCGCAACGGCGCGCTCGCTTTCCTCCGCCGACCGTCTGCGTCCAGCAGCATGTGACAACGGCCCAAAGCGTTAGATGCATGCGCTCCCATGCAGCTGCGCCGATCGGGCAGTACCGATTGCCGTCGTCGAGCAACGCCACAACGTTGCCCAGGGCATGCCAGAGCTGCGCGGGCAGGACCGCTGCGTCGGCGCTGGCGGGGGCTGGGGCCTGCTCCGTGAACCCCCAGCGCAGCCGGTCGGCGGCGTCCCAGAGGCGCTGCGCCAGGCGCGCCGCGTTGGTGCCCAGGGTGCCCATTGCTAGCTGCGCCTTGGCTTGCAGCAGGGCCGCGAGCGCTTGCAGTTGGACCCGCAGCCAGCTGCGCCGGCCCTGGTCGGCCGCCGCTGGTGCCGGCATTGCGTCCAGCTCTCTGGAGACGGCGCAACGTAGAGCTTAAAAGAGTGCACACACACACGTCAGCTCCGCCAATTGGCCACGAGTTTGTGGAGGAACGTCCGCGTACGTTTCCACCGCTGCGAGCTGCCGCTCGGCGGCTGCGTGGCTGCCACGTTGGCCCAGCTCCAGGGCAATGCGCACGCCCCGCTCAAAAGCTGCAATCATGGCTTCGGCCGCCGACGTGGCGCCGGCCGGCCCCGCATCGAGGCCGGGTGCGCTGCCCGCGGCCGCCAGCTGCTCTACCAGGGCCGCATCCAGGACCGTGCGCTCCGTCGCCGTGCGCTGGTCGCCGCATCATCACCACGTGCAAAACACGACCTCAGCCGTCAGCTAGGTGCAGCCGCGCATGGCGCGGCGCGGCAAGTTGATGCGCACCACAAACGGCGGCAGCGGGTCCGGAAACAGGTCGGGCATGCTTGTGCGCAGGTACAGGGCGTGCCGGAACACGTGTTTGGGCAGAACGAGGGCAACGGCCGGGTTGCGGCTCGCCGCGTTGAGCACAAACACCAACGTTGCCGTATCTGGAGAAAGTCAAATCAGCGCGACCAATGACATGGTTAGGGGTAAGGACGCTCCCTGCTGTCTGGGCCAGAGCAGCACGTACAGCGCGGATCCTCCAAGCTGGCCTCGCCTGGCATCAGGTCGTGGTGCCACTGCATCAGGCTCTCCACAAAGTACTCTGCATCCGCGAATGTGGGTGGCAGGCCCCATAGGGTGGCAAATAAGCGACATGCAGGGCGCCCGCGTTTTGGATGCGTAAAAAAGCACCCACCGGCCAGATCGGCGTGCGCTCGGCCCAGCGCGGCAAAGGCTGCCAGAATGGACGGGCGGTCCTCCGGGTAGCGGTCCTGGTTGTTGAGCAGAATTGGGATGATGAAGCGCAAGCACTCCACACCGGCGACCCGAAATCCGCTGGAACACGCAGCTCCCTGGAAAACAAGGAGCGCATGAGCAGACCTACACCACTGTCGGTGGCCGTCCAAGGTGGGCGTACCGGAAGAGGTTGTGCACGGCGCGACGAATGGTGGCCTGCGCGTCGTCGACGGCGCCGAGCACAATCTTGATCTGGTCCAGCCTCAGCGTCAGGTTCTGTGGGCCTCGGCGCATTGCGACACCGCCAGTAATGGGTCGTTAGCTAGAAAGCTGAGTGGTCCTTGCGAAGCAGACGCAGCGTCGTACCGGATAGTGGGCGCCCACGCGTTGCAGCGCGTCGATCGCGCGAATGCGCACAGCGTCGATCTCGTCACTCAGCATATCTGCCGAGGGCGGTACAGGGCGAGAAAGCAAGGGCTGGCTGGTCAGCCCCTAGCTTGACTATCAAAACGACGTTCGCCGACGCCAACGGACCGACAAGGAGGTCCAAGGCGGCGGCGGCAAAGTCTTCGTTGGTCAGGCACAGCGCCTCTAGGGATTCTGCACGCGCGGCACAAGGCCCTCAGCCTGCGTACCACTGTGGCATGAGCGTTCGCACGTTGTCAAGCTTTCCACTTTTGCGAAAAGCCATACCGATGGCTGCGAAGCGCACAACTTCAAACTCGTCCTCCAGGCCGTGCACAAAGGCGCCGCACGCGCCGCTCTCGACCAGTGATATGTCGTCCCTCGCAACATCCTTGTCGCCGGACGGCCCGGCTTGACGCTGGCCGCCGCCCGCCGCCGCCGCCGCCGCCGCCGCCGCTGCGTCGCGCCCGCCGCGCCGGACGTTGTAGCCCATGCGCTCCTTCTCCGCGTTCTGGTGGGAGAGCCGCCCTGTCGGGGACCAGCACACATTTAGAACGTTTTTTTGAAGGACGTCGCCGCCAAGGTAGATGGCACCGACCTGGTAGGAGAGCCTGGCGCGCAGATGAGAGATGACTTGCTTGCTCAAGGTCTGGTCCAGGAACGCCTTGCTGACGCCGCTAAAGTGGCCCACCAAGCGGCACGCCTGGTGCGCCACCAAGCGAGTGCATACGCTGCCAAGCCACGATCAGCACGCTTTGCCGGCATTGCGCGCAGGTGTGTTTGGCCGGCCAGTACCTGGCTGCGCACGGCCACCGACGCGTCGTTCACGCGGTCGCAGACATTGACAAAGGCATTGTCGAGCATGCGCTGATCGACCGACGGCAGCCAGTAGTCTGGGTGCACGTCCGCCAGGGCCCTGGCGTTGATATGACCAGCCGCACCAACACGCCATCTGCTCAGCACCAGACTCTGTTGACCCGCGCCCCCCACGCGGTTTGCGACCGCAGCGGCGTACACCACGAGACGCACGGCGACGATGCGCACTTCTTCAAAGTCGTCCTGCAAGCAGGGCAGCACTGCCAGATAGGTCTCGGGCGGCAGCACAATCCCTCGCTCGGTTTGCACCGTGATGAGCGCAGCGATCGCGGCCTGTGCAAAAGGAAAACATGAGTGGCGCACGAGCACGTGAGCGTGGAGCGTCCGGGGACGTTGAACATGCACGGGGCGCTGTGTACCTTGCGCACGCGCGGATCTGGGTCAGAGAGGAAGCGCTGGATGGCTTGGATCGCCGCCGCCGACACATCTGCCGCGCCGACATGAGCAGGAAGTACACACAATAAATCAGCTTAGGCTCATCGAATCCTTCGTGGTGTTGCGTCCAGCGGTCGAGAGGCGTACCACGACACCAGGAGAGCAGCCGGAGCGCCAGCGTTCGGAGCTGGTGGTGGCCGTCCGCTAGCAGGGGCACCAGCGACGCTTCCGCTGCGGCCGGATCGAGCAGCAGCCGGTGCCGGGACGACAGTTCATGGAGGCCGTTGAGCGTGGCCGCCAGGACGTCGCCCCCGACGCGGGCCCGCCGAAGCTAGCAGTTCCAAGGGAAGCAGGGAACGTATCTCGCGCAACAATTAAGGATGCGTACGGCGTCAGGGTCGCCGCGGCGCTGCAAATACCTGCTCGACCAAGTCGCCGTAGACGGTGTCCGCCCAGACGGCGGCCTCCTCTCCCAGCGCGGTTAAGAGCTGGATCAGACGGACCTGCCCGCCCCGCCACGCACACCAAGGCAGGAGCGCCTCGTTAGGACGCTACTGCTAGAGACGAACGCGTCCGGAACGTGCGCCAACCTGGCATGGCTCCGAGTCCTCGCGGGCCAGGCGTTCCCGGAGGAACCGCAGCAAGTCGGAGCGGGACAGCTGGGCCGGAATCTGGCCAAACTGCCGCAGCGTCTGTGTGGGAGTCGCCCAGTTTGCCTAGCTGGGGCTGTCAGCGATGAGAGATGCTGGATGGACGCTTTCGGGTCGGCGCGGCGTACCCGCAGCCGCACTGCCGGGTCGGGATGTGCCGCGCCATTCACGAGATCCACAAACATCTGCGGGGCAGAAGACGCGACGACGAACTGTTGCGCATGCTGGTGAGCCGCAGGTGACATTGGGCCGCAAAGGTGCTGCCGTCCTACCTCTTCGGCCGTCTGCGGCGCGGTTCGGCGAAGTTTCAGCACCTGCAGGCATGCCATGGCCGCAAGGGATACAGCTCTGAACGCATTAGAGTGGGAGCGGGACGGCGTGGGCCCTCAGATCGTCACGGCGACGAACCGGAGTCGGCGCCATATGGTCCTCCGTGGCCCGGCGACCGAGAACCGTGGTCGCGGCGGCGGCCGCCGCTGAGCCGTGGGCACTGGCCATGGCGGAAGACGGCTGGCGGCCCGGGAAGAGCTCAGGAGCAACGAGCAACGCTAGATACAGCGCCAGCGAGCTCTGCCCTCCTTTCCTTTCGCGTCCTCTTCGTCCCTTATTGTCTTCGTCCTCGTCCTCTGCCGTGGCTGTTTTGAATGAAGTGCTGCCCAATGCGTTGTCATTCTATTCTTCGTCCTAGTCCTCCTCTTCTTCCCTTCTTCGTCCTCTGCTTCCTTGTCTTCCAACGTCCTCTTGGCCGTCTTCTACGTCGTCCTCTTCGTCCTCGGCCTCGTCGACCTTACGTCCGCTTCGTCCTCTGCGTCGTCGTCCTCTGCGTCCGTGGCCTCTGCGTCCGTGGCCTCTGCGTCGTCCGCTGCGTCGTCCTCCTTCGTGCCTCTTCTTCGTCCTCTGCGTCGTCTGTGGCCTCTGCGTCCGCGGCCTCTGCGTCCGCTGCGTCGTCCGCTGCGTCGTCGTCGTCCGCTGCGTCGTCCTCGCCCGTCCTCTTCTGCGTCGTCCGCTGCGTCGTCCGCTGCGTCGTCCGCTGCGTCGTGCCTCTGCGTCCGTGGCCTCTGCGTCCGCTGCGTCGTCCGCTGCGTGTCGCCCTCAGCGTCGTCGTCGTCCTCTGCGTCCGCTGCGGCGTCGGCTGCGTCGTCCGCTGCGTCGTCCTCTGCGTCGTCCTCTGCGTTCGTGCCTCTTCTTCGTCCTCTGCGTCGTCCGCTGCGTCGTCTGCTGCGTCGTCCGCTGCGTCTTAATTGCATTCAAACGATGCCCTTTCCTACATCCACGTGATCTTCATCCGCCATAGAAACACTGCCATCAAACGCCCTTTTGAAAGTACTCAAGTCATATGACGTATGATCGTTATTTGGATGACGTCATTTGTAACGGCGGCAGGCGACGGTGGCGGCGGCGGCGGCGGCGACGGCGGCGGCGCCGGAGGAGGACTCGGAAGACGACGCTGTACCGGCAGAGGACGCTAAAGAGGACGCAGCAGGAGACGCTGAAGAGGACGCTGGAGAAGGCACGAAAGACGCGGGACGAAGCGCGGTCGAGGGCGACGCAGAGGACGCCGCCGACGCAGGGGACCGCCACCCTGGGACAGTGACGAGCGAAGGGGCTACCTAAAGGACGACAAGGACATGGGGTACCAGGAGGACGACACAAAGGACGACACAGAGATCTGCTGACGCGGCAGGATCGTTTGAACGTGATCACCATGGCGTCTTCATCTTCGGAAACTGCCGCCACTGACCGCGCAGCGGCCTGGGCCCGCTGTAGCCGCAAGACGCTGCAGGCCGCCGTGAAGCAGCTGGGCGGGAAGGCCAACGCCAAGGTAGGCACCGCGGGCGTGCACGTTCGCCCCCCGTTCTATGAGCTGACATGTTTCTGCCTGTCTCTCGTTGGCCGGGCCGGCCTCCAGAATGCTGACCTGGTGGCGTTTCTCTGCGAGCAAGGCGCGGAGCCGCCGGCGGCTCTGAGCGTGGCAGAGACCCCGGACGCGGACAGCGAGGCGGCGACGCCGATGCTGGCGTCGGCGGCGAGCACCGAGAGCCGCACGGCGACCCCGCCGGCGGCAGAGCCGCTAGACTTCGCGCTGGCGCAGTGGCTGGACGCCCACGGCTGGGCGGCGTACGCCCCGATGTTTGCACGCGAGCGCTTCGACCTGGCTGCCCTCCGACTCGCCACGCTGGACGCGCTCAAGCTGATTGGCCTGCCCGTTGGTGACGCGCTCAAGCTGGCCGCCCAGCTGGACGAGGAGCGGCGCGCGGCGGACAACGCCACCGCCCAAGTCCAAGCGCTGCAGCAAGAAGTGGCGCGGCTGAAAAGGTGTGCGCTCGGAGGCGCAGCAGCTTTGAGCGCGGCCACGAGCTAACGTAGCGCGCACGCCGTGGGTGTGAATCCATCGTGGCTACAGCTTGGTCGGCGCTGTTGGAACGGCGGCTGCCATGGCGAACGACGAAAACGCCCACGGCGGCGTAGACTCGCTCGTATCGCCCACGCCGGCGCCGTTGTCCGCCCTCAAGCGCCGGTGCGCCCGCGCCCGCAGAGCGTCAACATGGCACAGCAGCGTCGACTTAGTGGCTCTCGCAGGGTTAGGCCGATGGGCGCGTGCCAGGTTTGCCGCGGACGACGAGCTGGAGGCCCTGGTCGGCGGGACGCCCAAGCGTGCCGGTGCGCTTCACGGAGCTGGCGCTGGCCACGGCAAAAGCGTCCCAGCTAACCTGGCGCATCGCGCCTTGTGTGGGCTTGCATTCGGCAGCGGTGAACCCGACCGCGAGCCCCGCCACGGCACGGCGGCGATGGGCGGACAGCCCGACGCTCTCGCGGCTCTTTATACCGGCGGCGGTGAACCTGGCGGCCGAAGCGCCCGGCGCGCCGGCGGCCGCGCCGTCGCCGTGAGCCTCTCCCTAGAGCTGCACGTCATGTGCGTTTCCTGTACAATAGAGCGTGTTGTTGGTGCGAGCATGCCAGGCGCAGCCGGCGGTCCATAGCATGGTGCGGGGTGGCAGGGGAAGCGGTCAGGGCTTCGGGGTCCAGCCGGTGGTGTCCACGGGGGTGTGCAAGGTGGTCCTCGTTGAGGTGCGGCACAAACTGTCACAGCCGCGGCCGTCGTTGGGGTTAGCCGGGACGGCGGCTCCGCGGCAGCTGGTGCTGCCGGTGGGGCGGCGGCGGCGGCGCGGCGGCCGCCAGCGGCGTCTCCGGGTCGAACGCTAGCGGCTCGCCGCTCCGCGTGACGACGCGGCTCAGGTACCGCAGGGGCACCCAGCCGCCAAAGCCTGGCGTCAGGAGGACGCCGTTGGCCGAGCGGTACAGCTCCATGCCCGCCTCCAGCGCGCGCGCCGCGTCAAGGTACACGTAGACCTCGGAGGCGGCCCGCATGCCGCTGACCACGCCGTCCTCGTTTGGCAGGCCCGCGGCAAAGTGCACGTGCTGGCGGCCCATGCAGTGGAGCCCGCCCGACGCGGCGATGAGCGCCCAGCTGCGGCGGGAAGTGCCGTGCACGACGACGGGCACCTGCGCCGCGTTGGTGATCCGCTCAAGTTCCAGCTCAGTCACGACGGCGAGCGAGTGGCCCTGGTTGGCCTTGATCCACGCGGCGCCGCGCTCGTCCACGGTGAGGGTGAAGCGCTGCTTCTCGTTCGTGGCGACAATGTGCTCCAGCTCCGCGAGCGTCACGTCGGCGAAGCGGCGGTGCCGCAGCAGCTCGTCGACGGCGACGTACCCGTCCGGGCGCACGTGGAGGCCCTCGGCGACCGCGTTATGGCGGAGCAGGGCCGAGAGCGCCCGCGACAGCCGCTCCGTGCGGTCGCGGCCTCCTCCTCCGCCGCGGCCTCCACTGCGGCGTCCGCTCATTCTCTCCACGGCGTCTGCTGGTGGCGGCAAAGTGTGCGGATCTGTCGTTGCGCAATGCAGCGTCACCGCCAGCGCTAGGCGAGACGCTCCTCAGGCCGGTCTATGGTGCATTGCCGTCTACGTAGGTACACAGGGACCTTTACATGCTTCTTACATGTTCTGTACATTGTCCTCTGTACAAGATGGCGGCGATTGAGGCCGGAGGCCGGATGCGCTGGGTTGCATTGCGTCTTGCGTTCCGACGTGCGGCGCGACGACGATGCACACCTCACTTTTCTCTTGTGCTGGTTTAGGAACGCGGGCGGGGTGCCGCGCGCTAGGACTTGGCCGCCGTGCGAACCATGTCGCGGTACGCAAAGAGCTCTTCAATATGGGATTCTGTAAAGCGCCGCTCCTACAGTGGTCCGCGCCGCCGCGATCAGCGATCCATGGGCACCTGGTGCGAGCAACGGCTAGGCCCGCACCGTGGATCGCGGCGTCCTTGCGGCGCTGCGCCCACCGGTCCAGCGTGGCCGCCAGGGCAGCCGGGCCGAGCTTGGCGCCCGTCAACACGTCGTGCCACTCGGCGACGGCATGCGCCTGCGTAGCTTCGTCAATGTCAGCGCGGCATGCGGGATCCGGGCCCGTTAAGGAACCTTCAAAATCGGCGGTCGCCTCTTATTCCCGCGTTGCAGGCATGAGGCGGATATTCATCGTCCCATGCCGCCGTCATGGCGGTCATCCACTCCAGCGCCTGGGCACCGCTGACGTCCGTGTCCGGCAGGTCCAGCAGCTGGTGCGGCGCGGTGCACCCGTCGTAGGTTGCCCACGCCGCCTCGCGCAGCGCCCGCGCTTCCGCGACCACCTGCGCACAATCCGCGCTGACCAGGCGGACGGCAAAGAAAAAGTTGGTATACGCGGTGAGCACCCATAGCCGGGTGGGCCGGCCTGGCGCTGCCTATGCGTACAGGGCCGTGGCCACGCCGGCAATGAGCCGCTCCTGCTTGGCGTGCAAGCTGGCCCGCAGGGCTGGTGCGACGTCTGCCGGGGCCTGACCAGGCACAGCGGCGGTGCAAACGTCAGCGTGCCATTGTACGTCGTCAGGCTCGGGCTGCGTGTCGCACCAGGGAAGAGGTCGAGGACGTTGTCGGCCAGGAAGGTGGTGTCTGGCGGCGCGTTCAGCTTGGATTCGTCGACCTGCTGCAGGAACTCGGCCTGGGCCCCACCGCCGGGGAGATGCGCCCAATCGGGCGGGTGAGCCACACAACCATCGCCTAGTACCTTCTTTGCCGTACTGCGTACCAGCGCGGCGACGTGGTCCGACGCGCGGCGGCGCGCCGTCCGCCAGGCCGGCAGCACGGTGGCCGTAAACTTTTCCAGCAGCCGGACGAGCCGCCCGGCGGCGGCGCTGGGGGCCGTCATGGCGCCGTTTGCCCGCCGATGCGGCAGAAGACAGCCCGCGGCCGCCTTCCTCAGCTGCCGTCCACGAGCGTCTGAGGGCTGTCGTCGCAGGCGTTGCCCAGCTGGAGGCCGTGTCCGCGCCGCGGCCGCCCGGTGTCGCAGGGTGTCGGCGCCTGCCACTGCGACCGCCATAGGTGACGTCATCGCCTGTGACCCGCTTATCGGTTGGTGCGCCGTGCCCGTGTTCCTGGTGTGCTCTTCCAACGATTGAGGCGGCCACCTGCCACATCTACCTTGTCCTGGGGCTCTGTGACGGCCCTACCATCGTCACACGAACTGGCGATAGGTGCCCGGCGCGTCCCGTCCCCTACCTGCCGCTAATTGCAGCCGGTGTCTCGAAAATGCTTCTGCTCACTGCTGCCATTGTGTATGCTTCATTTCCCTTATGCCGCGTCACGCAACTTCCCGGTTCGGCCCCCTACTGCTAGTTGTATTCCACCCGACTGCTCTGCACACCTGAACTGGGTCCTCACACGCAGGCTGCTGGTACATGCACTGAGACAAGTAGTATGCATGGAAGTACGTCCCTGAAGTGTTGGAACGAGGAGGCGTGCAGCTACATCTTCTACAATAGTGTGCGCGGTACATGCACAATTAGTGTACTGTACTGGGTATAGGGCTCTATACAAATATAATAGTACATTAATCAGTGTAGTTGTCCACGAGGGACTGCAGAGTATTGTCCAGCTCGCGGACGCCGTCGCGCGACTCGACGCCCGCGCCGACGTCGGTCCACCACGGCTGCGCACGGTCGGCGGCCCGGAACGCCTGCTGCACGCCGCGCAGGTACGGCAGCAACGCCGTGGACGCCTGCAAGCGCGCCAGGCTGCCGCAGGCCTCGACGCGGTACTCGAGCTCGCGCTCGGCCGGCGGGCGGCGCGCCTGGCCTTGGGCGTCGCACGACGGCCACAGGAGGTTCGGGAACGACGGCGCCAGCCGCTGCGGCTCCGCCAGCACGTGGCAGCTCCGGTAGTACGTCGGCTGCTGGGCGCGCAGGAGCTCGCGCAGCACGTCCGTCGCCGACAGCTGCTGCCGCAGCAGGCGCTCCAGGTCGCTCAGCCTGCGCGGGGGCTAACGCGCGGCAGAGCGGGCGTCCGGCGTCAGCGAATGGACCCGTTCGCGCGTGAGCTTGCTCCTACCGCCTTCCGTACCGGGCGTCGGTGCGCGCGTCGCTCGGCGGGTGCAGCGGCCGCGCCGGGTGGCAGCCACGCAGCACGGCGACGTCGCCAAAGAGGGTGGTCCGGGGCAGCGCGGGCGGCTCCGTGGGCAGCAGGGCGGCCAGCTCCGCGGGCGCGTCGTACGAGAGCGCCAGCGTCGCCGCGTCCATGGCCGGCGCGTCCAGCAGCGCTGCCGTCAGCGGCTGGTCCGGCCACCAGGGCATTGGCCACGTGTGCACCACGCCGCCGATGCGCATGTTGGGCCCGCGCGCCGCAAGCCGATCGACGACGGCCCCAATCGTCGTCGGGTCCGTCGCGCGCCTGCAGCGCGACAAATGCAGAGCAAAGTGGTCGCACATCGCGTGAGCGTTCGGCGCCGGGTCCACGCACTGCGTCGGTTCGAGTCAAGCGTACCGGTACGGCACGGACCAGCTGTCCCACGCCGACGCCAGCAGGGCCGCGCTGTGGTACGCCAGGCCGTCCTGCGCGCGCACGAACAGGTGGCGCGCAGCGACCCCACGCGTCAGACGCGCCACGGCATGCTTGCCGTGGCCAAGTTTCCGCCGCCCGCACCCGGTAGCGCGTGGCCCACGGCGCGCGCAGGCGGGAGGGCACCGCGGCCGGCACGTAGAGGCCCACGGTCTCGTGGAGCGCGGCGAGGGTGAGGGCGTGGTTGCGGGCCATGTCCTCCACAGCCGTGGCGGCGTCCACGCCGCGCGCGCCGGGGCTGGCCGCCTGGAGGATGATGGGTGTCTTGGGGTACTCGTCGGCCACGAGCTCCAGGAACGCCGCCCCAAAGCCGCCAAAGCCCGTGGTCGGGTCGAGCACCGCTTGGAAGCCCTGGAGGGGCGCGCCAGATGCCTCGATATGCGCCCAAAAATAAGTGCTCCGCAACGGTGCCTGACCAGGCGCGGCCGGCACCTACCTGCAAGTGGTCGCACTCTTCGGTGAAGAACCGCAGGCTGCCGTCCAAGTACGGCTCGGACTGCTCGCGCGTCGCGAGCAGCTCGCGGCCGAGGCCGAAGCGGTTGAACGGGAGGGCGTCCGCGCCGTGCAGGTACTCCTTGACGACCTGCACCGTGCGCGGGTGGAACACGCTCGCCAGGTGGTCGGACCACACGCGGACCTGGTCGTCCAGGTGGTAGACGCGGCGCTTCTTGTCCTGCGGCTCCGGGAGGTCACCGCCGCCGCCGCCGCCGCCGCCGCCGCCGCCGCCGCCGCCGCCGGCACCGCCGGTGGCAGCAGCTGCTGCCGCGGGGGGT
>Ga0180216_1000705_pt1 | contig 32538 bp, 28 predicted proteins | sample eDN3rd37CBELigMG_FD_128879 | JGI IMG/M metagenome (GOLD analysis project Ga0180216, IMG submission 128879) | Enriched Miracle-Growth compost microbial communities from Emeryville, California, USA - eDNA 3rd pass 37_C BE-Lig MG (version 2)... ... | reverse complement strand
TCCGCGGCGCTCTCTCCCACACCTTGGCGCTAGGGCGCCGATATGCTATTTCGCGCCCTTGAATCCCTTACTTTTCCCCCGTGCGGCACCGCGGTTGTTTCCGGTGCCAGGAGATCGTGATGTCCGCCACATCCAGCCCCAAGCCCGCCAGCGACAGCGAAGCGTTTTTCACCGCCTCGGTGCGAGACACCGATCCGGAAATCGCGGAGGCCATCGGTCTGGAGCTCGGCCGCCAGCGCGACGAGATCGAGCTGATCGCCTCGGAGAATATCGTCTCGCGCGCCGTCCTCGAGGCGCAGGGCTCGGTGCTCACCAACAAGTACGCTGAGGGCCTGCCGGGCAAGCGCTATTACGGCGGCTGCCAGTTCGTCGATATCGCCGAGCGCATCGCCATCGAGCGCGTCACCAAGCTGTTCGGCTGCAAGTTCGCCAACGTTCAGCCGCACTCCGGCGCGTCCGCCAACGCCGAGGCGTTCTTCGCGCTGATGCAGCCGGGCGATACCTTCATGGGCCTCAATCTCGCCGCCGGCGGCCATCTCAGCCACGGCATGGCGATCAACATGTCGGGCAAGTGGTTCAAGCCGGTGCCGTACAGCGTGCGCCGCGAGGACCAGCGCATCGACATGGACGAGGTGCTCAAGCTCGCCAAGGAGCACAAGCCGAAGGTCATCATCGCCGGCGGCTCGGCCTATCCGCGCATCATCGACTTCAAGCGCTTCCGTGAGATCGCGGACGAAGTCGGCGCTTATCTCATGGTCGACATGGCGCACTTCGCCGGCCTGGTCGCCGGCGGCGCGCATCCGTCGCCGTTCCCGCACGCCCATGTGGTGACCACCACGACGCACAAGACGCTGCGCGGTCCGCGCGGCGGCGTGATCCTCACCAACGACGAGGATCTGGCCAAGAAGATCAACTCGGCGGTGTTCCCGGGCATGCAGGGCGGCCCGCTGATGCATGTGATCGCGGCGAAGGCCGTTGCCTTCGGCGAGGCGCTGCGTCCGAGCTTCAAGGTTTACGCCAAGAACGTCGTCGAGAACGCCAAGGCGCTCGCCGATAACCTCAAGTCGCACGGCCTCGATATTGTCTCGGGCGGCACCGATACCCATCTGATGCTGGTCGACCTGCGTCCCAAGCGCCTCACCGGCAAGGTGGCGGAGATCGCGCTCGGCCGCGCGCACATCACCTGCAACAAGAACGGCATCCCCTTCGATCCGGAGAAGCCGACGATCACCTCCGGCATCCGTCTCGGCACACCGGCGGGCACCACGCGCGGCTTCGGCGTCGCCGAGTTCAAGCAGATCGGCGACATGATCACCGAGGTGCTCGACGTGCTGTCGCAGAAGGGCGTCGAGGAGGATACCCTGGTCGAGAGCGCGGTGCGCGAGAAGGTGAAGACGCTGCTCACGCGCTTCCCGATCTATCAGTAAGCCGTCGTTCCGGGGCGCGCGTGAAAGGCGCGACCCCGGAATCCAGCGGCAAGTGAGTACACGTTTCTAAATTCCGGGTTCGGCGCTGCGCGCTGTCCCCGGAATGACAGTGAAGGGTGGGAGAGTAGGGGGGAATGATGCGCTGCCCGAGCTGCGGAAGTCTGGACACGCAGGTGAAGGACTCGCGGCCAACCGAAGACTCATCGGTCATCCGCCGTCGGCGTGTATGCCTTGCGTGCAATTTCCGCTTCACCACTTTCGAGCGCGTGCAGTTGCGCGAGCTCACCGTGATCAAGCGCAACGGCCGGCGCGTGCCGTTCGACCGCGACAAGCTCCTGCGCTCGGTGCAGGTCGCGCTGCGCAAGCGCTCGGTCGATCCCGAGCGCATCGAGCAGGAAGTCTCGAAAATCGTGCGGGAACTGGAAAGCCTGGGCGAGAACGAGGTGACGTCGGAAACCATCGGGGAAACCGTGATGGAACACTTGCGCAACATCGACGACGTCGCCTATGTGCGATTTGCCTCGGTTTATCGCAATTTCCGCGAGGCCAAGGATTTCCGCGCCGCTCTCGACGAACTGTCGGAAGACGGCAAGCCAATCGTACCGGCCGAACGCAAGTAAGCTCCGTCATTCCGGGGCGGACCCGGAGTCCAGAAACGTGTGAGTGGCGAATGAATTCTGTTGAACTGGATTCCGGGTCCGCGCCTGCCGGCGCGGCGCAGAATGACTTCAATAGCGAAGACGAACGCTTCATGCGTCTGGCGCTCGCGCTCGGCCGCCGCGGCTTAGGCAACACCTGGCCGAACCCGGCCGTCGGCGCCGTCGTCGTCAAGGACGGCGTCGTGCTCGGACGCGGCTGGACGCAGCCGGGCGGGCGCCCGCACGCCGAGACCGAGGCGCTGCGCCGGGCCAAACGCTCAGCGCGCGGCGCGACGCTCTACGTGACGCTCGAGCCGTGCTCGCATGACGGCCAGACGCCGCCTTGCGCCGACGCGCTCATCCAGGCCGGCATCAAGCGCGTGGTTTGCGCGCTCGAGGATCCCAATCCGCAGGTCGCCGGGCAGGGCTACGCCAAGCTGCGCGCGAGCGGTATCCAGGTGGACACCGGGCTGCTCGCCGATGAGGCGCGGCGCGCCCATGCCGGCCATATCGCCAAGATCACGCAAGCGCGCCCGCACGTGCTGTTGAAGATGGCGCTCTCGTCCGACGAGAAGGTCGGCTTCGCCGGCAACAAGCGCGCCTTCATCACCGGCGACGACGCGCAGGCCCGCGTGCACATGATGCGCGCGAAAAGCGACGCGGTGCTCACCGGTATCGGCACGGTGCTGGCCGACAACCCGCAGCTCACCTGCCGGCTGCCCGGCATGTTCGAGCGCTCGCCGATCCGCGTGGTCCTGGATGCCAATCTGCGCACGCCGCTGTCGCTCGGCGTCATCTCGACGGTGCGCGAGACGCCGACCTGGGTGTTCTGCGCGACCGGCGCGTCCGAGATGGCCGAGGAGATCCTCGTCCACAAAGGCGCCAAGGTGTTCCGCGTCCCCGAAACGAACGGCAAACTCGATCTTGGCGAAGTGCTCAAGACGCTCGCGGCCGAGGGCATCACGCGGCTGATGGTGGAAGCGGGCCCGCGCGTCGCCGCGAGCTTCGTCGGCGACGGTCTGGTCGACGAGGTCGCGCTGCTGCGGGCGCCGAAGCCGCTGGGCGAAGGCAGCCTCGAGGCGCTCGACGGCATGGCGCTTTCCGCGCTGACCGAGGGCATGAGCGAAGGCGAGACCGAAGAGGTCGGCGAAGACACGCTGACCTGGTACGAGAAAGCGCAATGAGCCTGCCGGCCGTTCGTCCCCACGGAAGCGGGGAGGCCGCGGTGATGAGTTCTGAGTCTGAAAGTCCCGCTCTGGATTTCCGCGGCCGCGGGAATGAACGGAGAAAGTAATGTTCACCGGTATTGTCACGGACGTCGGCGAAATCCGCGACGTCGAGATGCGCGCCAACAATCTGCACCGGCTCACCATCTTCACGCGCTATCCGCGCGCGGAACTGGTGGACGGCGCCTCGATCGCCTGCAATGGCGTGTGCCTGACGGTGACGGGCGCCGGCGAGGAGGGCGGCCGCGCCTATTTCGCCGCCGATGCCGCCGACGAGACCTTGCGCATCACCACGGCGCAACGCTGGCGCGCGGGCGGCAAGCTCAACCTCGAGCGTCCGCTGAAGGTCGGTGACGAACTCGGCGGCCACATGGTCGCCGGTCACGTCGACGGCATCGCCACCGTCATCGTGCGGGAGGACATGACCGACATGGCGCGCATCGTATTCCGCGCGCCGCCGGAACTGTCGCGCTTCATCGCGCCGAAGGGCTCGGTCGCGCTCGACGGCATTTCGCTCACCGTGAACGCGGTCGAAGGCGATACCTTTTCGGTGCTGATCATTCCGCATACGCTGGCGGTGACGACGTTCGGCGCGCTCAGGAAAGACGACGACGTCAATCTGGAAGTGGACACCATGGCCCGCTACGCCGCGCGGCTGATGGAGAAGTAAGAGAGCCCGTTCAGCGCTCGGCGCGTATGCGGCGGGCCTCGAAGGGCGAAGGCGGGCGCGCGCTGTGGCCGTCTTCCTTCACGAGATGCCGCAGTTGCGTTTCGCACCTGAGGATGACGGCGAGAGGCCTTGTTCGCACGGCGCTTGCTTGCTACACGCCGCGTTCAATCAGGAACGAATTTTCATGGCCAAAGCTCGGCGCAAGACAGCCCCCGTCACCAAAACCGCGGAGAAATCCGCCAAGCGTGAAGCGCCGCCGCGCATCTTGATCGTGGAAGCGCGCTATTACGAGAATTTCGCCGACATGCTGCTGGAAGGCGCCAAGCGCGTCCTCGACGAGGCCGGCGCGACCTATGATGTCGTGACCGTCCCCGGCGCGCTGGAGGTTCCCGGCACCATCGCCATCGCGGTCGATGCCGCGGCGGCGAAGAAGGCCCCCTATGACGGCGTGGTGGCGCTCGGCTGCGTGGTGCAGGGCGAGACCTACCACTTCGAGATCGTGTCCAACGAATCCGCGCGCGGCCTGATGGACCTGACCATCGAGCGCAAGCTGCCGGTCGGCAACGGTATCCTGACGGTCGATACCGAGGCGCAAGCGCATGCCCGCCTCGGCGGCGCGCAGGGCCACAAGGGCGAAGACGCCGCGCGGGCGGCGCTCGCCGTCGTTCGGCTCAAGCGCGAGCTGGGTGGCAAATAATGTCGCGGGCGCCGCAACCAGCCGGAAAGGAAGCGCGCAAAGCCAACAAACGCGGCGCGGCCAGGCTCGCTGCCGTGCAGGCGCTCTATCAGATGGACATGGCCGGCACCGGCCTCGACGATATCCTGGCCGAGTTCGAGAGCCACTGGCTCGGCCAGGAAGTCGAGGGCGCGCAATATCTGCCGGCCGAGGCCGCCTTCTTCCGTGAGATCGTCTCGGGCGTCGTGCGCGATCAGCGCACGCTCGACCCCTTGATCGACGACGCCCTGCAGAGCGGCTGGCCGCTCCGCCGCATCGAGGCGGTATTGCGGGCCGCGCTGCGCGCCGGCTGCTATGAACTCAAGGCGCGCCGCGACATACCGGCCCGCGTCGTCATCTCCGAATACGCGGATGTCGCTTCGGCCTTCGTCGAGCGCGACGAGACCGGCATGGTCAACGCGGTCCTCGACCTCATTGCGCGCAAGCTGCGCACGGATGAATTCACCCCCGGCTGACGCGCACGGCGCGTGCGCTCCCTCCCCCTGAAAGGGGGAGGGTTGGGGAGGGGGTCTCTTTCGGATATTCAATGGCGACCCCCACCCGGATCGCTTTGCGATCCGACCTCCCCCTTGCAGGGGGAGGTAAGAAGAAGCAGGCGGCGCGATGAGTTCTGACGACAAACTGTCGGCCGAAGAACGCCTGATCGCGCATTACTTCAAGCCGATCGCGACCCATCCCGGCGCGCTGGGTCTGGCCGACGACGCCGCTTTCGTCACGCCGCCGCCGGGGCACGATCTCGTGCTCAAGACCGACGGCGCCATTGCCGGCGTGCACTTCTTTCCCGAGGACGACGCGAGCACCGTTGCGCGCAAGGTGCTGCGCATGAACCTGTCCGATCTCGCCGCCAAGGGCGCCAAGCCGCTCGGCTTCCTCGTCGCGGTCGCGTTGCCGCGCGACATCGATGCGGGCTGGCTCAAGAGCTTCGCCGCCGGTCTGCGGGCCGACGCCGAGGCTTACGGCTGCCCGCTGTTCGGCGGTGACACCGACAAGACGCCGGGCCCGATCACGATCTCCGTCAGCATGTTCGGCACCGTGCCGACAGGCACGATGGTACGGCGGGCGGGGGCCAAGGCCGGCGATCGCATCTTCGTCAGCGGCACGATCGGCGACGCCGCGGTCGGCCTGAAGTTGCGCCTGGGCGGAGCGTGGCCGCTCACGGCGGTCCAGCGCGCGCATCTGCTCTCGCGTTATCTGCTGCCGCAGCCGCGCAATGCCTTGGCCGAGGCCGTGCGCGCGCATTGCTCCGCGGCCATGGATGTGTCCGACGGGCTCGCGGGCGATCTGACCAAGCTCGCCCGCGTCTCCGGTGTGGCCGCCACGGTCGAGGTCGCCAAGGTGCCGCTGTCCGATGCCGCGCGCGCGGCCATCGCCGCGCAGCCGGCGCTGCTCGAGACGGCGCTCACCGGCGGCGACGACTTCGAGATCCTGTGCACCGTGCCGTCCGACCGCGCCGCCAGCTTCCGCGCCGCGGCGCAAGCGGCCGCCGTCGCCGTGACCGATATCGGCGCGGTTTCAGCCGGCGAGGGCGTGCGTTTTCTCGATGCGCAAGGCGTGGCCCTCGCGTTCCAGCGCCTGTCCTTCAGCCACTTCTGAGCGAATTGCTTCGCTTGACGGACGCTCGCGTCCTGGAAGGGCCGGGTGCTATAAGGCGGCCGACTGGGGCAGTGAGGAAACGAACATGCACGACATGACGGCAAAAAAAGAAGCGGCGTTCATTGCCGCCGGGCCGCATCCGAATTTCGCCAAGTGGCACAAGCTATTCCCGACGACCGCCTGGCTGCGCCAGGAAGCGCCGCGCAACGTGCCGCGTTTCTCGTTCGAATACGGCGACACCGGCGCGGGCAACGATGTCGGCATCGCGCACAACTGGGCCGCCTTCGACAATATCAAGATCGTACCGCGCTACGGCGTCACCAATACGTTGCCGCCGGTCGATGTCGACCTGTTCGGCACGCGGTATGCGGCGCCCGTCGGCATCGCGCCGATGGGCGGCCCGGCGCTGGTTTGGCCCGGCGCCGATCTGCTGATGGCGAAGGCCGCGCAGCGGGTGCGCATCCCGTACACGCTCGGCGTTGCCGGCGGCGCGACCATCGAAGAGATCGCGCGCGTTGCGCCCGATGTTTTCTGGCTGCAGCTCTACCGCTTCTATCGCAACGAGCACGCCATCGGCCTCGATCTGGTGCGCCGCGCGTACGATGCCGGCGTGAAGGTGCTGACGCTCACACTCGACGTGCCGGTGCGCACGACGCGCTCGCGCGAGACCTATGCCGGGCTTGCCAACGAGTTCAAACCGAACGCGCGCATGATCCGCGAAATGCTGGTGCGGCCGAAGTGGCTGCTGGCGCTGCTGCGCAACGGCTTCCCGCGCTTTGCCACCATCGGCCCTTACGCCAACAGCAAGAACACCAACGAGATCATCCGCTTCGCGCGGCAGAACATGGGCGGCGCCTTCAACTGGGAAGAGGTCGCACGCTATCGCGATGCCTGGAAGGGACCGATGACGGTAAAGGGCATTCTACATCCGCGCGATGCCGAGAAGGCCGTGTCGCTCGGCGTCGACGGCATCTGGGTGTCGAACCATGGCGGCCGTCAGATCGAGTCGCTCGTACCCTCGATCGACGCGTTGCCGGGGATCGTCGCCGCCGTCGGCAAGAAGGCGACCATCCTGCTCGACAGCGGCGTGCGGTCCGGCCAGGACGTGTTGCGCGCGGTTGCGCTCGGCGCCGACTGCGCCTTTGCCGGCAAGTCGTTCCTGTGGGCGGTCGCCGCGCTCGGCGACGATGGCGCCGAGCAACTGGTCGATCTCTACATCGACGAGTTGCGGGCTTCGCTCGGCCAGATCGGCGCGCTGTCGCTCGCCGAAGCGCGCGAAGCGACCATCCTGCATCCCGGCGCGATCAAGTTCTGAGTCATTTCGGGCTACGCGCAACGGGTCCGCGCAAAGCGGGGTCCGCTGCGCGCGGACCCGGAATCCGGTCGAGCGCTCGGCGGGTGCTCTGGAGTCCGGGGTCGCACGCGTTCCGCGCGCGCCCCGGAATGACGGTGAAGAACAACCCACCTCTGCGCCGCGGGCAGTAGCTCCATTCTCCAAATCCAGCTAAACGCGAAACCGGCTTCTACCGGGAGAGCCTCATATGTCTGCGGTCGCTGAACCGATGCAGCATGCGGTCGCTGACGACCGTTTGGCGCGGCGCAATGCACTGATCCTTTCGGCCGCGCAGGCGCTGGCCGGCGGCAATAACACCGTCATCATCTCCACCAGCGCCATTATCGGCGCGATGCTCGCGCCCGACAAAGGCCTCGCCACCTTGCCCATCACCGGCATGGTCATGGGCATGTGGCTCGGCACGCTGCCGGTCGGGGCGCTGGCGCGCCGCTTCGGCCGGCGTGCCGCGCTGCAGGTCGGTTCGTTGTTCGGTATCCTGTCGGGCTTCGTCTCCTATTCGGCGGTGATGCAAGGCAACTTCTGGCTGCTCGTGCTCGGCACGTTCTGCGGCGGGCTCTATGCCGCAGCGCACCAATCCTACCGCTTCGCGGCCGCCGATACGGCGAGCGAGAAATTCCGCGCCAAGGCGGTATCGTGGGTGATGGCCGGCGGCATCTTCGCGGCGGTGATCGGCCCGCAGCTCGTCATCTTCACCAAGGACCTGATGTCGCCGTATCTGTTCGCGGCGAGCTATATCGGCCAATCGGTCTGCGCGCTGCTCGCCGCGATCGTGCTGCACTTCGTGCGCATCCCGCGCCCGGTGCAGAAGGCGGGCGCGGCGCCGTCGCGGCCGCTGCCTGAGATCATGCGCAATCCGCGCTTCGTTGTGGCCGCCGCCTGCGGCATGGCGAGCTACGCTTTGATGAACATGGTGATGACATCGGCGCCGCTGGCCATGGTCGGCTGCGGCCATTCGGTCACCGACGCGGCGCTCGGCATCCAATGGCACGTACTGGCGATGTACGGACCGAGCTTCTTCACCGGCTCGCTCATCAACCGCTTCGGCGCCGAGCGCATCACCGCCATCGGCCTCGTGCTGATCGGGCTGACCGCGGCCATCAGCATCAGCGGCACCAGCGTGACGCTGTTCTGGGCGGCGCTGGTGACGCTCGGCGTCGGCTGGAATTTCAGCTTCATCGGCGCGACGACGATGGTGACGCAATGTCACCGGCCCAACGAACGCAACAAGGTGCAGGCCTTCAACGACTTCCTGGTGTTCGGCTCGATGGCGGTGTCGTCCTTCTCCTCCGGTCAGATGTTGGCCGCCTTCGGTTGGGACGTGCTCAACCTGATGATGCTGCCGTTCCTGGCGGTCGCCTTTGCGCTTTTGATCTGGCAGCGCTTCTGGTCAAAGCCCTCGATGGTCTGACGAGGGCCGCGGCCCGCGCCTTTGTCAGGGCGTGAAAATGCGCGGCGCGGCTTACCGGAGTAAGCGCCAGCCTCTGCGCCCGGGCGGCCCGCATTCTTCGCGGGCTGAAAAGTATCAACGCACTGCTGTTGCTCTGGCCCCGCGCAAGCGGGGGAGAGCGCGACGCGCGAATCTTTTCCGCGTTGCGCTCGTGCCTCGTTTTTGGCTTAATTCGCTCCGCTTCGGTCGGGGTGAAGCGCAATAAACGGCGGCCATCCTCGACGCTCCCTGGGCTACGGCGGGAGCGTTCTTCTTCCGCCAAAGCTCCGAAACATATAAAGACATTGAGGAAATGGCCCCATGACTACATTGTGGCTCATCGTCGCGTGCGGTGCGCTCGCGATCTTGTACGGTATCTGGGCAACCATGTCGGTTCTCAGCGCCGACCAAGGCACAGCCCGAATGCAAGAGATCTCGGCCGCCGTCCGTGAGGGCGCGCAGGCCTATCTGCGGCGGCAGTACACCACCATCGGCATCGTCGGCGTGGTGATCTTTCTCATCATCGGCTTCACGCTCGGCTGGCTCGTCGCGGTCGGTTTCGCTGTCGGCGCGATCCTGTCCGGCGTTGCCGGCTTCATCGGCATGAACGTGTCGGTGCGCGCCAACGTGCGCACCGCGCAGGCCGCGACCAAGTCGCTGGCCGGCGGTCTCGACATCGCGTTCAAGGCGGGCGCCATCACCGGCATGCTCGTCGCCGGCCTCGCTTTGCTCGGCGTGACGCTCTACTTCGGCTTCCTCACCGGCTCGCGCGGGCTCGCGCCCGACAACCGCACCGTCATCGACGCCATCGTGGCGCTCGGTTTCGGCGCGTCGCTGATCTCGATCTTCGCCCGTCTCGGCGGCGGTATCTTCACCAAGGGTGCGGACGTCGGCGGCGACATGGTGGGTAAGGTCGAGGCCGGCATTCCGGAAGACGATCCGCGCAACCCGGCGACCATCGCCGACAACGTCGGCGACAATGTCGGCGACTGCGCCGGCATGGCCGCCGACCTGTTCGAGACCTATGCGGTGACGACGGTCGCGACCATGGTGCTCGCGGCCATCTTCTTCAAAGGCTCGGCCTTGCTGATGCCGATGATGGTCCTGCCGCTCGCCATCGGCGGCGTCTGCATCATCACGTCGATCATCGGCACCTTCTTCGTGAAGCTGCCGGCGTCGCAGTCGATCATGGGCGCGCTCTACAAGGGCCTGATCGTCACCGGCATCCTGTCGCTGATCGGCATTGCCGGCGTCATCGCTTACGCATTGCCGCAGGGCTTTGCGACGGCGCTGGTGAGCGAGGGCAAGAACTACACCGGCACGACGCTCTACATCTGCGGCGTCGTCGGCCTCGTCGTCACCGGCCTGATCATCTGGATCACCGAGTACTACACCGGCACCGACTATCGCCCGGTGAAGTCGATCGCGCAGGCGTCGGTCACCGGTCACGGCACCAACGTGATCCAGGGCCTTGCCGTCTCGATGGAAGCGACCGCGATGCCCGCGATCGTCATCATCGCCGGCATCCTGATCACGTACAACCTTGCCGGCCTGTTCGGCATCGCGATCGCGGTCACCACCATGCTGGCGCTCGCCGGCATGATCGTCGCGCTCGACGCCTTCGGTCCGGTCACCGACAATGCCGGCGGCATTGCCGAAATGGCCGGCCTGCCGAAGGAAGTGCGCAAGTCGACGGATGCGCTCGACGCGGTCGGCAACACCACCAAGGCGATCACCAAGGGCTACGCCATCGGTTCGGCGGGCCTCGGCGCGTTGGTGCTGTTCGCGGCCTATAACCAGGACTTGGATTACTTCACCAAGACCGGGTCGGGTTACTTCCAGGGCGTCACGCTCGATTTCTCCCTGAAGAACCCCTACGTCGTCGTCGGCCTGCTGTTCGGCGGCTTGCTGCCGTATCTGTTCGCCGCGTTCGGCATGACCGCGGTCGGCCGCGCCGCGCAGGCGATCGTCGAGGAAGTGCGCAAGCAGTTCCGCGAGGATCCCGGCATCATGCAGGGCACCTCGAAGCCGAACTACAGCCGTGCGGTCGACCTGCTGACCAAGGCGGCGATCAAGGAGATGATCATCCCGTCGCTGCTGCCGGTGCTCTCGCCGATCGTCTGCTACTTCGTGATCTATCTGGTGGCGGGCGGCGGCGCGGCGGGCAAGTCGGCGGGCTTCTCGGCCCTCGGCGCCATGCTGCTCGGCGTGATCGTCACCGGCCTGTTCGTCGCCATCTCGATGACCTCGGGCGGCGGCGCCTGGGACAACGCCAAGAAGTACATCGAGGACGGCCACTTCGGCGGCAAGGGCTCGGAAGCCCATAAGGCCGCGGTGACCGGCGACACCGTTGGCGATCCCTACAAGGACACGGCGGGTCCCGCCGTGAACCCGATGATCAAGATCACCAACATCGTGGCCTTGCTGCTGCTCGCGATCCTCGCGCACTAAGCGGCAAGAGCGCACCAAATGAAAAGGGCCCGCATCGCTGCGGGCCCTTTATGTATTCAGCGAAAGCTGGAACGTCAGCTGCGCGGCGCGATCGGGCCGACGCCGATGTTGCGGAAGATGTTGCGGATGTAGCTCAGCTCCTGGCCGCCCGTGGGCGTCGTCTGGGAGTAGAAGTCGAACAGCTTGCCGTCCTTCATCCCGTAGTTGGCGAGCTTGGCGACGCGGCGCTCCTTGTCGAAATAGACCGCGATGACCCGCTGATCGACCACTTCGTGCGGCATGAAGGCGGCCGAGCGCTTGGCCGTCTGCGAAATGTAATAGAAGGCTTCGCCGCTCACCGTCGCGACGGTGGAGGGCGTGCCGAGCACGATCAGCACCTGGTCCTGGCTGGCGCCGACCGGGATCTGCTCGAGCGCGCCCTCGGGGAGCACGTAGCCCCGTTGGAGCGTCTCAGTGGTGCTGCCACAGGCGGCGAGGGCGAGCGCCCCGGCCAGGGCCAGCGCCAGGCGCGAAGTGCGAAGGTTCATGCGAACGGACTTCCTCATTTCGACCTTGCATCCGGCGGGGCGTTGACGTACCCGGCGGCCAAAGCCGCGACCAACCCCGAACGGACGATGATATTTCCCCTTTTCCGCCGAAACCGACGGGCCGACACCATTTCCGCCCTGTATGGCACGATCGTGGCGCAGGCGCGAATGCCGAGCTTTTACCAGGACTTCGCCGTTACCGACAGCATAAACGGCCGGTTCGACCTCCTGGTCCTCCACCTCGTTCTGGTGATCGAGCGCCTGAACCGCGAGGAGGGGCTGCGCGACCTTGCCCAGGGCCTGTTCGACCGCTTCTGCCGGGATATGGACGACAACCTGCGGGAAATCGGCATCGCCGACCTGAAGGTGCCGAAGGAAATGCGGAAGATGGGCGAGGCCTTTTATGGCCGGGGGCAGGCCTATCAGACGGCCCTGGCGGCGCCCGGCGACGCCGCCCTGGAAGAGACGCTGGTTCGGAATATCTATGCGGGATCAGCGCCCCCCGCGGCCGTGACGGCCCGGCTTGCCGCCTATGTGCGGGAGGTTGTACGGGTGCTGGATACACAGGACGCATCGGCCCTCGAGGCCGGAAGATTGCATTTGCCGGATCCTGCGGCCACTTTCGCCACAGCATGAAGTGACGGCACCAAGAGATTGAAGAACATGGACAAAGCGTCTCATCCCTGGAGCGTTCCCGTCACCGTGGACGAGATTCCGGAGACCGGCCTGCACCTTGAGCTCGAGGCGCCGGATACCGTGCGCGCCGCGATCGCTCAGCTCGCCGGGGTGCGGGAGGTCAAGGAATTCTCCGCCGTCTTCGATCTCGCGCGACGCGGCGCGGGCGTTCAGGTGGACGGGGAGGTGACCGGCAAGGTCGGCCAGACCTGTGTCGTCACGCTCGAGCCGATCGAGAATGACGTGCGCGAAACCGTGGACGTGCGGTTCTCGCCGCACGTGGTTCGGGACGAAGCTCAGGACATCGAGGACGCCGTGCTCGCCGGCCCGGAAGCCGAGGAGCCGCCGGAGCCGTTGGTCGGCGGCAAGATCGACCTCGGCCAGATTGCCACCGAGTTCCTCGTGCTCGGCATCGACCCGTATCCACGCAAGCCCGGCGCGGAATTTGCCGCGCCGAAGGTTGAGGATGCCGGCCCGCACCCGTTTGCCGCGCTCGAAGCCCTCAAATCCCGGCCAGGCGGCGGAAAAGCTTGAGAAATTCACATCCGGCTTGTCTGTACGGGCCGAGCCGCTATGGTCGCGCCGTGTTCACTTGCCTGAAGATCCTCCTGTTGGCGCTCTGCCGGACGCCGCCAAGGACGCCCTATGTCCGATAAAGTCCGTATCGCGCTCGACGCCATGGGCGGCGATCATGGTCCCTCGGTTATTTTGCCGGGCGCGGACATCGCCCTGACGCGCCATCCCGACGTCGAGTTCCTGCTGTTCGGTGACACCGCGCAGATCAATCCCGTGCTCGACGGGCTGCCGCGGCTCAAAGCGGCGTCCAAGGTCACCCACACCGATGTCGCGATCCGCATGGACGACAAGCCGAGCCAGGCGCTGCGTTATGGCCGGTGGAAGTCGTCGATGTGGCTGACGCTGGACGCGGTGAAGAAGGGCGAGGCCGACGTCGCCGTATCGGCCGGCAACACCGGCGCGCTGATGGCGATGTCCCGCTTCAACCTGCGCATGATGGAGGGCATCGAGCGCCCGGCCATCGCGGCGCTGTGGCCGACGCTGAAGGGCGAGTCGATCGTGCTCGACGTCGGCGCTTCGATCGGCGCCGACGAGTCGCACCTCGTCAATCTTGCCGCCATGGGCAGCGCCATGGCACGCGTGCTGTTCGATATCGAGCGGCCGACCGTCGGCCTCCTGAACATCGGGGTCGAAGAGGTGAAGGGTCTGGAGCAGGTGCGCGAAGCCGGCCGCATTTTGCGCGAGACGCCGTCGCTCGACTTCGACTATCACGGCTTCGTGGAAGGCGACGACATCGGCAAGGGTGTCGTGGACGTGGTCGTCACGGAAGGATTCGCCGGCAATATCGCGCTCAAGACCGCGGAGGGCACGGCGCATCAGCTGGCGTCGTATCTGCGGGCCGCGATGAACCGCACCTGGGCCTCGCGCCTGGGTTACCTGCTGGCTCGCGCGGCCTTCCAGTCGCTGCGCGAGAAAATGGATCCGCGCAAAGCCAACGGCGGTGTCTTCCTCGGCTTGAACGGCATTGTCATCAAAAGTCATGGCGGCGCCGACGCCGAAGGAACGGCTTCCGCCATCGATATGGGTTACGACATGGTGCGATATAAGCTGCTCGCCAAGATCGGGCAGTCGATGCAACGGGACCTGCAGGCGGCGACCGCGCAACTCGCGACCGGAGCGGCCTCGTGAGCGTCCTGCGTTCTGTAGTGCTGGGCTGCGGCAGCTATCTCCCCAGCCGGATCCTGAGCAATGACGAACTCGCGCGTTCGGTCGACACGACCGACGAGTGGATCGTGCAGCGCACGGGCATCCGCGAGCGCCACATCGCCGCGCCGGGCGAAGTGACGTCCGATCTCGCGATCGCCGCGGCCCGCGCCGCGCTCGCGCACGCCCATGTCGACGCCTCGACCATCGACCTGATCGTCGTCGGGACCTCGACCCCGGACCAGACCTTCCCGGCGACCGCCGTGACGGTGCAGGCCGGCCTCGGCATCACGCAGGGCGCCGCCTTCGACCTGCAGGCGGTGTGTTCCGGCTTCGTCTACGCCCTGCAGGTGACCGACGCGCTGCTGCGCTCGGGCAGCTACAAGCGGGCGCTGGTGATCGGCGCCGAGACGTTCTCGCGCATTCTCGATTGGAACGACCGCACCACCTGCGTGCTGTTCGGCGACGGCGCCGGCGCCTTGGTGCTGGAAGCGCAGGAACAGCCCGGGACCAACGACGATCGCGGCATTCTCACCACCCATTTGCGGTCCGACGGCCGGCACAAGTCCAAGCTCTATGTCGACGGCGGCGTCTCCTCGACGCAGACCGTCGGCCATCTGCGCATGGAAGGCCGCGAGGTATTCAAGCACGCGGTGGCGATGATCACCGACGTGATCTACGACGCCTTCAAGGCCACCGGCACCAGCGCCGCCGATATCGACTGGTTCGTGCCGCACCAGGCCAACAAGCGCATTATCGACGGTTCCGCGCATAAGCTCGGCATTTCGCCCGAGAAGGTGGTCATGACGGTCGACCGCCATGGCAACACCTCGGCCGCGTCGATCCCGCTGGCCTTGGCCGATGCCGTGGCCGACCGCCGCATCAAACGCGGTAATCTCGTTCTTCTCGAAGCCATGGGTGGCGGCTTCACCTGGGGTTCGGCGCTGTTACGCTGGTAAAGCGCTCTTGCTGAGCGCCGCGCCGGGCGGTTCCGTCCGCCCGGTGAAATCGCCTAAGTGCCTGCGAAATTTCACGTTCCCGGTTGACCCATCCGGAACATGCTAATATCGTAGATTATTCAGCGAGATACCTTCCCCGGGGGGCAGGGCAGGCGATGACTGGAAAGACAGTGACGCGTGCGGACCTGTGCGAGGCGGTCTACCAAAAGGTAGGTCTGTCGCGCACGGAATCCTCGGCATTGGTTGAATTGGTCCTGAAGGAAATCACCGACTGCCTCGAGCGAGGCGAAACGGTAAAGCTTTCTTCCTTCGGCTCCTTTGTCGTGCGCAAGAAGGGCCAGCGCATTGGCCGCAATCCGAAAACCGGCAAGGAAGTGCCGATTTCGCCGCGGCGCGTGATGGTATTCAAGCCGTCGGCGATCTTGAAGCAGCGGATAAACGGCCACGACGTCCCCGACGAAGCGTAGCGCCACAATCCTTTCCGCGACTCAGGTTACAGTAAAGCGTTCACGTGAGCGGAGGTCGCGCTTTGGACGAGAAGGCGCCTGACGCATTTCGTACCATCAGCGAAGCCGCGGAAGAGCTCGATCTGCCGCAGCATGTTCTGCGCTTCTGGGAAAGCCGCTTCCGCGAAATCAAGCCGATGAAGCGCGGCGGCGGTCGCCGCTATTATCGCCCTGAGGACATCGATCTCCTCCGCGGCATCCGCCATCTGTTGTACGGCGAGGGTTACACCATTCGCGGCGTGCAGCGCATTCTGCGCGAGCAGGGCGTGAAGTTCGTACAGGCCGTGTGGGAAGAGGGCGCACCGCAGCCGCCGCACGGCAATGCCGAGGAAGAGGAGATCGCCGAAGAGGCGGTGTCCGCCGCCGAGGCGCTCGAAGAAGATAGCGGCCTCACCGGCAAGCTTACGTCTCTGATCGGCCGCGACCTTGGCGACCGGCACGATGACGTCGCCATGCGCCGCGAGCCGCCGATGCGCTCGGCGCCGATGCCGCGCATCGAGCCCGAAGATCGCGTGCAGCACGGTCCCGTGGCGGAGGAAGACGAGGAGGAGGCTCCTGCGGCCGAGCCGTCTTTCGTGGCGCCGCCGCACGCCGCGGTCGCGGCGGCTCCCGCCGCCGCCGCGCCGTTCAGGCTCAACAGCGATCAGTTGAACAGGCTGCAATCGGCGCTGAACGAGCTCGCGGAATGCCGCAGGCTCATCGATGCGGCGGTCGCGCGTCAGGAGTGACGCGTCAGCTGCGCCGTCACCGTCCTCGCATGATCTCGCGTGTGCACAGGCGCCGCGGCGTGGCGCGCATCGAAGGCTCATGTAACAATCGTGCCGCCGGCGGGTGCGGGGACGACGAAGCATGCGGGGGGCTTTGGCGCGACTTCTGATGGCGATGGTCATGGCCATCGTCACGGCGCATGTGGCGGTCGCGCAGACCGCGCCGCCGCCGACAACGCCACCCCCGACAACGCCGCCCGCGACGACATCGACCGGCGCGCCGCCGGCCCGTCCGGGTCAGCCGATCACCGCGCTTGGCTGGTACGTGATGGGCGGCGTCGCCTGTTCGGCCGTTGCGCCGATCGCCGGCACGATCATCCTCGGACGCGAAATGACCGCGGCCGAGGTCGGCCGTTCGACGCTCGGATGCTTCCTCGGGCCGGTCGGCTGGGTTGTCGGTCCGATGCTGTTTCCCGATGTGCCGGTCACGACGGCCGGGCCGCCGCGGCAAGGGCCGCCGCGCGCCACGCGCCAAAGCGGCGACCGCCGCGTCAGCATCCCGCCGGCCGGCGAGACGCGTTTCGTGCGCAACGAAGTGCTGCTGCAGGTGGACGCGGGCCTGTCCAACGAAGCTCTCGCCCGCATTGCGGCGCGCCTGCAACTGACCCGGCTCGAGGTGCAAACCTTCGCGCTCAACTCGCGGACGTTGCAGCGCTGGCGCATCGATGGCGACCGTTCGGTGGCGCAGACATTGCGGCTGCTGGCGCGCTATCGCGGCATTACGGGCGCGCAGCCGAATTATCTTTATGCCTTGAGTCAGAGCGCCCAAACGGCGCCCGATGCGAGCGCGCAATATGTCGTCGGCAAGCTGCGCCTGACCGAAGCGCACCGCATCACCGGCGGCGACAACGTGCTGGTCGCGGTGGTGGACTCGCGCGTCGATACGCAGCATCCCGATCTCGCGGGCGTCATCGCCGGAGAATACGACGCGCTCGGCGGCGCCTCGAAGCCGCATGCGCACGGCACGGCGATGGCAGGCGCCATCGCCGCGCATTCAAAGCTCATCGGTGTCGCGCCGAAAGTGCGCCTGCTCGCGGTCCGCACCTTCGCCGGCGAAGGCGAGAGCGCGCAGGGAACGACCTTCAACATCCTCAAGGGCATCGACTGGGCCGCGGCGCAAGGCGCGCGCATCGTCAATATGAGCTTCGCCGGTCCCGCCGATGCAATGCTGCGCGCGCTGCTGGCCAAGGCGAACGAGCGCGGCATCGTGCTGATCGCGGCCGTCGGCAATGACGGCCCGCGCGCGGCGCCGCTCTATCCCGCGGCCGATCGCCACGTGATCGGTGTCACGGCGACCGATGCGGACGACAGGCTGATGCCGCAGGCCAACCGCGGCCCGCAGGTGGCGGTCGCCGCGCCTGGCGTCGACGTGCTCGCGGCCGCGCCGGACGGCGAATACGCGATGACGTCGGGCACGTCGGTCGCCGCCGCGCATGCGAGCGGCGTGGCCGCATTGCTCCTGGCGGTCAAACCGGATCTGTCGCCGTCGGTGCTGAGGCAGACGCTGGTGCGCTCGGCGCGGCGCGTGCCGGGCAGGCCGGCGGAGATCGGCGCCGGCGTCATCGATGCGCTCGATGCGGTCAGCGCGACGCGGCGGTGACGGAGGCCGGATTCGGACGAATTATGGGGTGGGTTGGCCGCATGGGCGGGCGCGCGAATGCGCTGCGACGGCCTGCGGCGAGTCTGGAAAAATGTAGTGAAAACAACGATTTAAATGGTCGGGGCGGCGGGATTCGAACCCACGACCTCTTGTCCCCCAGACAAGCGCGCTAACCGGGCTGCGCCACGCCCCGACCGGAACGGCGCGGACTATAGGGATGCGCCTTTCGCGGCGCAACCTTTGCGCAGACGATTGGGCGACCTATCCCTGTTTCCTGCCTTGGGCCGCGATCCGGAACGGGCCGCGGACCATGTAGCTCACGTAGAGGACGCCGCCGGCGATGTAGACGATGGCGTAGCCGGCGATGAAGCCGGTGATTTCCAGCCCGGCCGCGATCACGATGCCGGTCATGGCCGCCATGGCGATCACCAGGAAGGTGGCGACGCGCGCGATCTCGTGGAAGAAGCCGAGGTGCAAGAGCACGTTGTTGGCGACATTCTGCGCCAGGTTGGCGAGCAGCAGCACGACCAGGATCAGCGTCACGTCGTGCGGGATGGTCGCCGCCTTGCCGAGCAGGAGGCCGAACAGCTCGTCGCCTGCCACCAGCAGAAGCGCGCACAGGACGAGTGTCGGAATGGCGCAGAGGACCGCCGAGGTGAGGGTCGCCTTCTTCAAGGTGGCGACGTCGCCGGCCGCGAAGGCGCGCGTCTGCTGCGGCACGACGGGGTCGAGGCCGGCGGCATAGATCAGCGTCGCGCCGCGAAAGACCTTGAACACGGTGTCGAGGATGATCATCGGAGCGCCGAGGCCGAAGACGGCCGGCACGATCATGTACGGGAAATTGTAGACGGTGAGCTCGCCGGCCGCGTAGTTGCCGCTGCGCAGCAGCGCGTGCTTGTTCTCGTGCCAGAACCGCTTGAGCGCGGCGGTGGCGCCGCGCAGCCGCAGCAGCATCGCGCGCTTGGCGACGAGGCGCTTGATCGCCACCGTGAAGAGGGCGAACCACAGCGCATTGGCCAACACCAGGAACGCCGCGAGCGGCAGGCCGATCAGCATCGCCAGCATCAGCACGATGTGACCGATGCGGCGGATGGCCTCGAGGCCCTCGAAGGGAACGTATTCGTCGACGGCGGCGCTGACGTTGCGCAGCGGATACCAGACGAGATTGAGCGCCGCGAAGCTGAAGAACAGCGCGAACTCGACCGCGTCGAGCAGCGGCACGTTCGGCGTCAGCAGCATCACCGCGAGGCAGATGAGGGTGCAGAGCGCCACCAGCGCCGCATAGCCGATGACGACGCCGGTCGATTGCGCCGGCACGTTGCCGTCCTTGTCGCCCGCAATGTAGAGGGCGCGCTGGCGCACATAGAGGATCTTGGCCGCGCCCAAATCGAACAGCCACAGCGACATGCCGAGCGAGCCGACGAGGATGTAGAGCGAGAAGTCCTGCGCATTGAGGACGCGTGCGAAGACGAAGGTCTGCACCAGGCCGAACGCAACCGCGGCCGCGGCGGTGCATATCCGCAGGGCGAGAAAGCGCAGCGACATCAGGCTGCCGAGCAGCCGCAGCGGCGAGCGTAACGCCGACTTCCGATCGATTATGGGTGTGTCCACGCTCATGGCGATAGCCTAACCGGCGCGCCGATGCATCCGCTTAATGAGCATGGTGAACGAAGTCTCAAAGCCGTCGCGAAAAGTCGAAACGACCGTAGTTCCCGGGATTAAGGGAAAATTGGGTGGCGCGACGTATGGTCGCAAAAATTTTGGGACGGCGAATAGACAAATGGACGCGGCGGCAGAGACGCGCGATCGGGCGCAAGGAACTCATGGCGGGAGCAGTCCCGCAGTGAGCCTCGTCGTGCCGTGCTTCAACGGCGGACGCTTTCTCGATCCGCTGATGGCCTCGCTCGCTCGCCAGACGCTGCGGGACTTCGAGATCATCATCGTCGACGACGGTTCCACCGACGAAGCGACGCGGCGCAAGCTCGAGGCGCTCGAGGGCCGCGCGCGCATCGTGCGGCAGGAGAACCGCGGCCTGTCCGCGGCGCGCAATGCCGGCATCGCCGTGGCCCGTTCCGAATGCGTCGCGGTGCTCGATTGCGACGACACGTTCGAGCCGGCCTTCCTGGAAGAAGCGGCGGTCTTGATGCGGGCCGCGCCCGCCGACGTCGCGCTGGTGTTCAGCCATCTGCGGCTGACGGGCGCCGGCAAAGGGCTGATCGCGCGCCACTTCAATGCTTTCGATCTGCTGTTCGCCAACACGCTGCATTCCGGGCTGATGCTCCGCAAAGCCTGCTGGCGGGCGGTCGGCGGTTACGACGAGACCATGCGGCAGGGCTACGAGGATTGGGAGTTCTATCTGCGGCTCGCCCATGCGGGCTACCGCGGCATCGAGATCCCCAAGCCGTACTTCAATTACGCCGTCACCGGCGGCGGCATGCTGTTCAACAAATCGTCGCAGCAGCACGCGGTGCTCTGGCGCACCATGCGCCGCAAGCACGCGCGTCTCTACCGGCCGATGGCGCTTCTGAAGCTGTGGCGGCGCGAGCGCGGCAACAGCCGCATCTCCCTGGCCAAAGGCATGCTGGCGCTGACCATGGCGGTCCTGCTGCCGGATGGCGTGTACAGCCGCATGATGGCCGAGCGCCGCCGTCGCATGCTGCTGGAGGGGCATCTGCCGGAATACAGCGGCCAGGCGCAAGATCAGCACAAGAGCGATGTCGCGGTGGCGATGCGCGCCGCCAAACAGAGCTGAACGTTACACGTTGGATCGGTCTTTTGCGGCACGCCGTTGCCGAGATGGAGAGTAAGACTATGGCATACACGACCACGACCCCTGCGTCCGTGCCGCCCAAGCGCCTGAGCTTCGACCGCGCCATTCGCAAGATCTTCCCGTCGACCTCGAAGCTGACCTTCAACCCGCTGTTCAAGGCGGTGGTCAATGCGAGCGATGTATTGCCGCGCCTGGTGTGGCCGGAATTCCGCGATCTGCCGCCGAACCATCTGCGCATCCGCATCGGCGTCGGCAACCGCATCCTGAACAACCAGACGCACTTCCTGGTGCACGCGCGCGATTTCTGGATGTTCGTGTTCACGCAAGGGCTGGCCAACGCCGGCTCCAACATCCTCGACATCGGCTCGGGTTGCGGCCGCTGGGCGCACTGGCTGCGCGACTACAATTTCCGCGGCCGCCGCTTCACCGGCACCTATGTCGGCATCGACATCGACGGCGAGGCGATCGCCTGGTGCGAGAAGCACTACGACAGCGAGCGCTTCCGCTTCCATCACTCGACACATTCGAGCGTGTCGTACAATCAGAAGGGCGAGGCCAAGCAATACCGGATCCCCGAGCCGGAAGGCACGATGGATCTCGTGGTGTCGAACTCGCTGCTCACGCACGTTCTGGAGACGGAGCTCGAGAACTACATCGCCGAGAGCTACCGCGTGCTGCGCGCCGGCGGCGCGATCATGCACTCGCATTTCAATCTCGATTACCCGCCGGCGAGCTACGGCACGCGCCACACCTTCCAGCACAGCATGGGCAACGCCTTCGTTGAATCGATGAGCCAGCCGGAGGCCGCCGTCGCTTACCGCACGGACTACCTGTTCAAGGTCTGCCGCGCGGTCGGCTTCAAGGACTGCGAGATCGTGCATATGCCGGGCGGCGCCCAGCACCAGCCGATCCTACTGGCGAAGAAATAGTTCTCCAAGGCGGCGCCAACAAACCTTCGTCATGGCCGGGCTTGTCCCGGCCATCCACGTTCTGCTGTCTTGCTATCGCTGCAAGGCGTGGATGCCCGGCACAAGGCCGGGCATGACGGAGTGCTTGGCCAGCCGCGCCTGTCGGAACGTCGCCGCCGCCAGGCCCCAGATCATGCCGAGCAGCAGGAAGAAGTGGCGCCAGTGGTCGGTGTCGATCACGAAGCCCTCGGCCACTTCGCCGATGAACACCGCGACGGCGGTGATCATGTAAGGCTGCCATGGCGTGCGCGCGAAGGCGCAGCGCAGGCCGACGAGGATGGTCGTCATCAACAGCAGGAAGTAGGCCATCGCGCCGGCCCAGCCATAGACCAGGAAGGCCTGCAGATAGACATTGTGCTGCTGCAGGCCGTAGACGCGCGCGAATTCGAACGGGCCCATGCCGTTCGGGAAGTTCAGGATCGAGGACAGCGCGATCTCCTGCAGCCGGAAACGGCCGCCGGAGCCGACGTCGTAGGATTGGATGAGCTGCGCGCGCTCCTTGAACATGCCGCCGATCGCGTCGAACGACAGCAGCAGCACCAAGAGCGCCGCGAACGCCGCCGCGGCGAGCGCGGTGAGGGTGATGATGCGCAGGCGCGTCTTGTGGTCGGGCGCGGTCAGGAGCGCGAGCGCGAGCATGACCATGGCCGACACGCCGAAGTGGAACCAGGCGCCGCGCGAGAAGCTCAGCAGCAGGCCGAACAGGATGAGGCCGGCGATGAGGAGATCGGCCAGCGCGATGCGGCGCACCAGCAGGCGCTCGAGCGTGATCAAGGCCGGCCAGATGAGGAAGGGGCCGAACACGTTCGGGTCCTTGAAGCCGGCGTTGGCACGGCCGATCTTGGCGAACATCTCCGCCGCGCCCGGAAACACGTTGAGATAGCCGATGGCGCCGAGGATCGCGGCAAAGCACGCCGTGCTGACGTAAGCGGCGCGCATCACGCGCAGCCGCGGCATGGTGTTGCTGGCGAACAGGCACGCGAAGACGAGCGCGGCGACGGCGAGATACACCGAGGTTGCCGCGTATTGCAGCGTCTTGTCGTATTGCAGGACCGGCACCAGCGAGCTCAGGCCCGCGATGTTCCAGAATAGCAGCAGCATGAAGGGCACGATCAGCGTGCGGTCGAAGCGCACGCCGGCGATGACGCAGGTCACCGCCAGGAGGCCCATCAAGGCGTCATGCGGCGAAGGTTCGATGAAGGCGATCGAGCTGGCGAACACCGTGATGAACAGCACGGTGAGCAGGATGCGCTCGGTCAGCGGCGCCGCGACCGGCCGCGCGCGCATATAGGGACCGCTGATCCCGGCATAGGCCGGCGTCCATGGCGCGCCCGCGCGCTGAGGCGCGACGTGCCTCACCGCCGGCGCCGCCGGCTGCGCGGGCGCGGCGTTGGCCGGCTGCGCCGCCAGCGCCATATCGCGGGCGGTGATCAATAGGCGTTCTCGGTCTTGAGCAGCGAGCCGGGCGTGCGCGCCAGGATGTAGAGGTCGAACAGCACTGACCAGTTTTCGATGTAATAGAGGTCGTGCTCGACGCGCTTCTGGATCTTCTCCTGCGTGTCGGTTTCGCCGCGCCAGCCGTTGATCTGGGCCCAGCCGGTGATGCCCGGCTTGACCCGATGCCGCGCGAAATAGCCGTCGACGGCTTCGTCATAGAGCCGTGCTTCGGCCTTGGCGTTGACGGCGTGCGGGCGCGGGCCGACGAGGGACAGGTTGCCCTTGATGACCACGTTGATGAGCTGCGGCAGCTCGTCGAGGCTGGTCTTGCGGATGAAGCGGCCGACCTTGGTGACGCGCGGATCGTCCTTGGTGACGAGCTTGGCCGCCGTCGCATCGGTCTTGTCGGCATACATCGAGCGGAACTTGAAGACCTCGATCAGGTCGTTGTTGAAGCCGTAGCGCTTCTGCTTGAAGAACACCGGTCCCTTGCTGTCGAGCTTGATGGCGAGCGCGACCAGCGCCATCACCGGCAGCGCCGCGAGCAGCAGCAGGCCGCCGATGACTTTGTCGAACAGCCACTTCATCACGACGTCCCAGTCCGCGATCGGGCGGTCGAAGACGTCGATCACCGGCACGTTGCCGATGTAGGAGTAGGAGCGCGGGCGGAACTGGAGCTTGTTGGTGTGCGCGGCGAGACGGATGTCGAGCGGCAGCACCCACAGCTTCTTGAGCATCTGCAGGATGCGGCCTTCCGCCGAGATCGGCAGCGAGAAGATGACGAGGTCGACGCGCGTGCGGCGGCCGAACTCGACGAGGTCGCTGACGCTGCCGAGCTTGGGCTCGCCCGCACAGGTGGCGGCGCTGCGGTCGTTGCCGCGGTCGTCGAACAGGCCGATGATCTCGATGCCGGCGTCCTTCTGGCGGCGCAGGTCCTCGATCACGCGCTCGCCCGGCACGCCGCCGCCGACGATGACGGTGCGGCGGGTGAGGCGGCCCTCGCGCGTCCATTTGCGCACGGCGTACCAGAGGGTCTTGCGCGAGGCGACGAGCACGACAAGGCCGACGAGGTAGTAGGAGCCGAGCCAGACCCGCGAATACAGCTCGCCGGCCTTGGCGAAGAACGATGCGCCGATGACGAGCAGGAACACGATCGACCAGGCCGAAGCCATGCGCATGTATTGCTTCTCGAGCCCGCGGAAGGCCTGCACCTGGTAGATATCGGCGACCTGGAAGGCGAGCGTCGACAGCACCGCGATGATGAAGGACGCGATCACGTAGCGCCAGAACAGCGCCTCGTAGGGCGCGACATAGGCGCCATAGAGCGCCGCGCCGACAAAAACGACGAGCGCGAACTCGGCCATGCGCACGGCGCCGGCAAGCACGATCGGCGAAATCGGCGTGGGGGTCGGTTTGGCGGCGACAGCCAGGGCCTCGGCGCTGAGACCGGACGAACCTTTGCCGGTGCGGCCCGCAACCGGGCGCATCTCGTCGATCACGGCAGCGCTCAGCGAGGGACGCACATCGATGTCGGTCATGACAGGACGCCACATTTACAAGCCCGCGGCGCGGCCGGTGCCCGCGCCCGGGGCGTTACTAATTCCCGGAAATTTCTAGAAAAAGACTCTCAAGAAAGGCTTATCGCGCAGATCGAAAATGTATTAACGGCGGCCTTTCACGCGCAGTTTATCGAGCGCTTCGCCATAGGCCGCGAGCACGCCATCGACCATCGTGTCGACCGAAAAGGCCGACGCGACGCGCTGGCGCAAGCCCGCGGTCGCTTCGGAAGTCGCATCGGGCCGATCGAGCGCATCCTCGATTGCCGCGGCCATCGCGGCGGCGTCGCCCGGCGGAACCAGCCTGTCGGCGAGGGGGCCATAGATCTCCGGCACGCCGCCGACGCGGGTGGCGATGAGCGGCTTGCCGGCCGCCGCCGTCTCGAGGACGACGTAGGGCAGGGACTCCGCGCGCGAGGCCATCACCATGAGGCGGCCGCGCGTTAGCGCCTGACGGCCCGGCATCGCGCCGGGCAGGCGCACGGCCTGCGTCAGGCCGAGCCGTTCGACCTGCGCTTCCAGCGCGGCGCGGTCGGGCCCGTCGCCGATCAGCGTCGCGGTCACCGGCCGGCCCTTACGGTGCAGCAGCGCGATGGCGTCGATCAACGTGTCGACGCCTTTGATCCATTGGCGCAATTCGCCGAGGAACACGATGTCCGTCGCGTCGTCCGCCACGGTGACCGGCTCGAACTCCTGGCGCGACACGCCGTTGTGCACCACGCGCACGAGGCCGCGGGGCGCCGCGATCTTGCGGCGGAAGACGTCGGCGCTGAACGCGCTTTCGAACAGATAGAGGTCGCCGCCGAGCATCAGCAGCCGCTCGGTGCCGAGATAGAAGCGGCCGGCGAGATTATCGTTGTTGAACAGGAGGCTGCCGCCGTGGGGCGTATAGACGCGGACGGCGCGGCGCTGATTGAAGGCGAGGCGCGCATAGGTGCCGCCCTTGGCGCCGTGGCCGTGAACGACGTCGGCATTGATCGCGCCGATGCGCCGCATCACCCGCAGCAGGGTCGCCATGTCGCCGGGGCCGGCGTGCCGCCGCATCGGCACGCGCATCAGGCCGAGCGCGAGCGATGGCTCGAGCTGGGCGAGAAGCTCAGCGGCGCGGGCGCCACCGGTGCTGCTGTCGGCAATCACGCCGACGCGATGGCCGCGCGCGGCCTGTTCACGGGCCAGGTCCTGCACATGCCGAAACAGCCCGCCCACCGGCGAGCGGAACACGTGCAGGATATTCAGCGGAACCATCGTCAAAAGCCTGGTCAGCCTTTCTGCGCGGCGCGCGGGAAGGGAGGAGCGCTATTTAAAGTTACAAGAAGTTACGCGGCGATTACGCGGATCACCGGTTAACAACTGCTAACCAAGGCGGCGATTTGCCGGGTTTTGGCACCGCATCGCGTCCAGGTTAACGCGGAAGCAACCTTAATGGTTTGTGATCGCGTCGGTTGCCGTAGAGCTGTGTGCCCGGAGTAGACATGTTTTTCCGTCGGAAGTCGAAAGTGAGTGCCGTCCCGCCAGCTCCGGTGGCGGCGCCTTATGTGCCCACCGGCGAGCCCGATTTGCGCGGTTTAGGCCGCGCACTCTGGCAAAAGCGCACGCTGATCATGGGCGTGACTTTGGTGGCCGCGGGCGCGGCTTTCCTCATCGTCAACGCCATCACGCCGCGCTACCGCTCCGAATCGCGAATCCTTCTGGAAGCGCGGGAGAACGTCTTCCTGCGCGCCGAAGCCGACAAGAACATGGATCGCACGACCATCGACGCCGAAGCCGTGGCGAGCCAGATCCAGGTCGTGCTCTCGCGCGATCTCGCCCGCAAAGTGATCCAGAGGGAGGGGCTCGCCGACAATCCGGAGTTCGATTCCGCCGGACCCATGCGCGTCATCCTCGGTCTGTTCGGCATCGGCCGCGATCCGAGTGCGATGACCAGGGAAGAGCGGACGCTCGAGGCCTATTACGAGCGCATCAACGTGTCCGCCGTCGAGAAGTCGCGGGTGATCTCGATCGACTTCTCTTCGGCCGATGCCGATCTCGCCGCCCGTGTCGCCAATGCGATCGCCGAAACCTATCTCAGCATGCAGCAGGCGGCGAAGCAGGATCAGACCCGCGCCGCCGGCAACTGGCTCGCCGGCGAGATCGACAAGATGCGACAGAAGGTGGCCGAGGCCGAGGCCAAGGTCGAGGACTATCGCTCGCGCTCCAATCTGTTCGTGGGCGCCAACAATACGTCGCTGCCGTCGCAGCAGCTCACCGATCTCAACGCGCAGATCGCGGCCGCGCGCGGGCAGAAAGCCGATCTCGAGGCGCGCTCCAAGCAGCTTCGCGACCTGATCCGCAGCGGCAAGCCGATCGAATCAGCCGACATCGCCAATTCGGACGCCATGCGCCGGCTGATCGAACAGCGCATCGCCTTGCGCTCGCAACTGGCCGAACAGTCGACGACGCTGCTCGACCAGCATCCGCGCATCAAGGAGCTGCGGGCGCAGATCGCCGAGGTCGACCGGCAGATCAGGACCGAGGGCGAGCGCCTGGCGCGCCAGCTCGACAACGACGCGCAGCTGGCCGGGGATCGCCTTGACTCGCTCACGGCCAGCATCGACCAGGTCAAGCGTCTGGCGTCGCAGACCAACGAACAGGACGTGCAGCTGCGCGCCCTCGAGCGTGAGGCCAAGACGCAGCGCGACCTTCTGGAGTCGTATCTGTCGAAGTATCGCGAAGCCTCGGCCCGCGACAACATCAACGCCGCGCCGCCGGAAGCGCGGATCATTTCGCGCGCCAGCGCCGCGCTGAAGCCCGCTTATCCCAAGAAGCTGCAGACGGTGCTGATCGCCGCCTTCGCCGCTTTCGCGCTGTCGGCCGGCTTCACGGTGACGGGCGCGCTGCTGTCGGCCCCGACGCCGTCGCCTTACGCCTATGGTTATGCGCCGGCGCCTTATGCCGCTCCCGGCTACGAGCCGTCGATGGCCGCCGCGCCGCCGCTGCAGCCCGTGCAGCCGATGGCGGGCAATCCCTATGCGCCGCCGCCCATGCAGGCCACACCGGCCATGCAGCCGATGCAGCCCATGGCGCCAATGCAGGCGCCCGCGGCGGCAATGCCGATCATGCCGCACGTCACCTCGCCGTCGTTGACGCCGGTCGCGTCGGCGGCGCCGGCGATGGCCGCTGCGGCGCCCGGCATGGTGCCGCTGCCGGTGAGCACCGTCGAGCAGATCGCGCGCGGCTTGCGCAATGCCGGCGACACCGGCCGCCGCGTCACCGTGGTCGGCACGACGCGCAATGTCGGCACGACCTATGCCGCGATCACACTGGCGCGCGCGCTGTCGCAAGAGGCCAGCGTCATTCTCGTCGACTTCGCCTTCGGTGCGCCCAATCTGTCGGTGATCTCCACCGACCCGAACGCGCCGGGGCTTGCCGAGCTCGTGCGCGGCACGGCCTCGTTCGGCGAGATCATCACGCGCGATCAGTATTCCAACGTGCATCTGATCGCGACCGGCGATGTCGGTCCGGACGGTCCGATGCTCACGGCGTCGCCGATGCTGGCGACGGTGATCGAGGCGCTGGTGCGCAGCTACGATCACGTCGTGCTGGATATCGGCGCGGCCTCCGACATCGCGGTCGAGCGTTTCGCGCCGCTGGCGCAACGCGCCGTGCTGGTGACGAGCGATCCGGCCAATCCGTCGACGCGCGCGGCGCGCGAGCGCCTGATGCTGGCGGGATTTGCCGACGTGGCTTTGCTGGCGGGCGTCAGCGCGGCCGTGGCCGCGTAAGCCGAAGCGGCCTCAGATCTAGATCTGCGGCTTGAGCCGTGCGCGCAAGCGGCGCGCGCGGCGCACCAGCGACCACAGCATGGGCTGCTGCTTGACGATGCGCTTGGCGACAGCGCCGGCGCGATAGGCGAAGGCGAGCAAGGAGCCCGCCGGCGTCAGCGGCAGATAATTGTCGAACAGCGGCTCGGCGTCGTCGCAGAACAGATTCTTGTAGCGGGACTCGCCGATGCCGAGATCGAAGGTCTCGAGGCCCCGTTCGCAGCACTGACGCACCAGATTGACGATCAGCTGTTCGCCGGGGCTTTCGACCGCATAGCGGCCGGGCAGGATCGAATTGAACATGGCGCAGAAGCGCCCGCCGCCGACGATGCCGCCCATGGTGGCAACGATGATGTCGTCGACCGACAGCGCGTAGAGTTCGATCACCGGCTCGCCGTTATCGAGCTGCTCCGTCGTCGCCGCCTCGATGAAACGCCGCACGCCGGGCTCGGCGAACACGTCGGGCACGCCGATCGCGCGCATGCGCGCGCTCTTCTGCTTGAAGAAGGCGTCGAGCACGCGGCGGATCTCGTTCGGGCATTCGACGCGGTAGAAGCGCACTTTACCGAGTTCGGCGAGGGCGCGCTCCTTCTTGCGCATCTTCTTGCGCGCGTTGGCATTGGTGTGCGCGCGCAGCAAGGCATCGAAGTCGGGCGCGAGGCTGCCGGAGAAGCCGAAATTGGCCGAGCGCTGGTGCGGCAGCAGCGCCAGCGGGTTGGTCGCACCGGTCCAGGTCAGCGGCTGGTTCATCAGCACGAGGACGTCGGCATGGCCTGTGAGTTGGCCGATCACGTCCTTTAGCTCGGGCGCGCGGATGCGTCCGGCGAGTTCACGCCGCCACAGGCCCATGTTGAAATTGGCGTGCTTGCCGCCGAGGAACTCGGCGATGCGAAGGCCGCCGAGCCGGCGCGTGCCGAGCGGCAGCAGGAAGAGCGGCGCGTCGTCGGCGTTGAAACCGGCGATGACGAGCGGCGCGACGTCTTCGGCGGCGCCGACATGCGCATGCCAGGCCTTGATGAAGTCGTAGCGCTGATACGGCGTGCGCAGGCGGTCGCCGCACTCGAGAGCGCGCCACGCGGGCTCGGCCGCCTCCAGGCTCTCGAATACGGCGACGCGCGCGACCTTGAGGTCGCGCAAAGGCACGAACCGCTCTTCGACGGGCAAGACGCGTATCGCTGCGACGTTCATGGAATCCGTTTCGTGCCGTGAGTGGCGCACAGCGTCGCAAAGATTTCTCAATAAAGATTTGAAACAGTAGGTTGTTTTTCGCGCCAGACCTCTAAGAAACATGGCTAATTTGAAGAAAACTGTCATCCGCACGGGGCTGGAGACGCTCTATTTCAGCGGCCTGCACCATTGGTTGCGGCCGGTGGTGGGCGGCGTTGGCTCCATTCTGACGCTGCATCATGTCCGCCCGCCGCGGCCGGATGCGTTCCAGCCGAACCGCCTGCTGGAGATATCGCCAGGATTCTTCGAGCGGCTGCTGCGCGGCCTCAAGCGCGCCCGCATCGATGTCGTCTCGCTGGATGAGATGCACCGCCGTTTCATCGAGGGTGACTTCAAGCGCAGGTTCGTCGCCATCACCTTCGACGATGGCTACAAAGACCTCAAGGACTGGGCCTTTCCGATCCTGAAGAAATACGAGCTGCCTTTCGCGCTCTACATCCCAACGAGCTTTCCGGACCGCCTCGGCGAGCTGTGGTGGGTCGCGCTCGAGGCCGTGGTCGCGCAGAACGATCGCATTGGCCTCGTGATCGACGGCAAGCAACAGTTCTTCGACAGCCGTTCCGTGCGCGAGAAGCGCGCGCTTTACGACGCGCTCTACGGGTATCTGCGCAGCATGAAAACCGAGGAGGAGGTGCGCCAGACGGTGCGCGACCTCTGCGCCTGCTACAAGGTCGACATGGCGGCGTTCTGCCGCGACCTGTGCATGGACTGGAGCGAGATCGCCGAACTCGCGGAGGATCCGCTGTGCACCATCGGCGCGCACACCGTGACGCATCCGATGCTGATGAAGGTGCCGAGCGACGCCGATGTGCGCTCCGAGATGGAGATGAGCCGCTCGGTGCTCGAAGCCGCGCTCGGCAAACGGCCGGAGCATCTGGCTTATCCGGTCGGCGATCCGACCTCGGCGGGGCCGCGCGAATTCCGCATCGCCGCCGAACTCGGTTTCAAGACCGCCGTGACGACGCGGCCCGGCGTGCTGTTCAAGGCGCACCGCGACCATTTGACGGCGCTGCCGCGCCTTTCGGTCAACGGCGAGTTCCAGCAGCAGCGCTATGTGAAGGTGCTGATGTCCGGCGCCGGCACGGCGCTGTGGAACGGCTTCCGCCGCGTCAACGCGGCGTAGGATCGCCCGGCCGCGGCCGCGACATCCAGGAAATGATCGGCATCGCCGGCAGCACCCAGCCGAGGCCGGCCACGACGTAATAGATCGTCGCCACCCAGCCGTTGATGCTGGTAAGCGCCGATTGCGCCAAAGCCATCGCCAGGAGCGCCCAGACGATAACCAGCGTCAGAAGGGCCACGGTTCCGGTCAGTTTGCGAAGGCGAGGGGGCATCGAAAACCGCTCCATTGTCATGTCCCGTTCGCGCCTGCGCAGGGCAGGCTTCGGCGGGGGCGCATCCAGTAGCCGCGCTGGGTGAGAGTCGCAATCACACCGGGATACGGACCCTTCCGCCTGCGCCCGGATGGCGAATTGTGCGATGCGAGGCCAGGGTCTATATGGTCCGCGCCGCGTCCGGCAAGCAAGCATGCGATGACCGAATTGACCGAGACCACCCACATCCGCGCCGTGCGGCTCTGGCTTCTCTGCGCCGCCGCCATGATCTTCCTCACGCTCGTCGTCGGCGGGGCCACCCGCCTGACCGAAAGCGGGCTCTCCATCGTCGAATGGAAGCCGGTGACGGGCGTTTTGCCGCCGCTCACCGACGAGGCCTGGCAGGCAGAGTTCACGAAGTATCAGGCCATCCCCCAATACCAGCAGATCAACAAAGGCATGAGCCTTGGCGAGTTCAAGACGATCTTCTGGTGGGAATGGTCGCACCGGTTCCTCGCGCGCAGCACCGGCGCGGTGTTCCTGCTGCCGTTCCTGTTCTTCCTCTGGCGCGGCTGGATTCCGAAGTCGCTGACGTTGCGCCTGTGGGGCATTTTCGCCGGCGGCGCCGCGCTCGGCGCGGTCGGCTGGTGGATGGTGTCGTCCGGGCTCGTGGGGTCCGGTCGCGTCAGCGTGTCGCAGTATCGGCTCGCCTTCCATCTCACGCTCGCCTGCGTGGTCTATGCCGCCATCGTCTGGACCGCGCAGCAACTGGTGCCGCGGCAGACGAGCGAAGCGCCGCCGCGGCTGCGCGGCATCGCCGTCGTTCTGGTGGGGCTGCTCCTGCTGCAGATCTATCTCGGCGCGCTGGTCGCGGGACTCGATGCCGGCCTCGTCTTCAACACCTGGCCGCTCATCGACGGCGCCATCGTGCCGGACGCGGGACGCCTGTGGTTCATGGCGCCGGGCTGGCGCAATCTGTTCGAGAACACGCTCACCGTGCAGTTCAACCATCGCATGCTCGCTTATGCGATCTGGCTGCTGGCGCTGTTCCACGCCTATGACGCCTGGCGCTGCGGCCGGCAGAAGGGCGGCGCGCTCCTGGTCGCCGGCCTCGTCACGCTGCAGGCCGCGCTCGGCATCGCGACGTTGCTGCATCAGGTGCCGCTGTCGCTGGCGCTCGCGCACCAGATGCT
>Ga0180216_1000703_pt1 | contig 32624 bp, 30 predicted proteins | sample eDN3rd37CBELigMG_FD_128879 | JGI IMG/M metagenome (GOLD analysis project Ga0180216, IMG submission 128879) | Enriched Miracle-Growth compost microbial communities from Emeryville, California, USA - eDNA 3rd pass 37_C BE-Lig MG (version 2)... ... | reverse complement strand
CGCGAACATCTCCGGCGGCAAGGTCATGGACTTCATGACCGGCAACCTGAGCTACCAGATCGAGCACCACATCTACCCCGACCTGCCGTCCAACCGGTACGCGGAGATCGCGGTGCGCGTGCGTGAGCTGTGCGAGAAGTACGACCTGCCGTACACCACCGGCCCGCTCGCGGTGCAGTACTGGAAGTCGTGGCGCACCATCGCGAAGCTGTCGCTGCCCGACAAGTACCTCAAGGACGACCGCGACGCCGCCCCGGAGACCGCCTCCGAGCGGGGCTTCGGCGGAGCGCCGGAGATCGATCCGGCCACCGGCCGCCGCGTGGGTCTGGCCACCACCATCGAGAAGACCCGCAAGCGCGGATTCATCCGCCGCGCGCTCGGCATGCGCTGACGGTCACGAGAACGAGCACGAACCCCGGCACCCACAGGTGCCGGGGTTCGTGCGTTCAACCGGGGTTCGTCGGTTCACCAAGGGTCGTTGGACGCGAGCGCCGTGAGCAGTTCACGCACGGCCATCGCCCGGTTGTGCGACTTGCCCTCCAACGAGTCGAAGGCACATTCGGGATCGGCGGGCGGGCCGAGATGCGTGCACCCGCGCGGGCAGTCTTCGACCGCTTCGGCCAGGTCCCCGAACGCCGCGACGACGTCGTCGGGCCCGATGTGCGCGAGCCCGAACGACCGGATGCCCGGGGTGTCGACCACCCACCCGCCCTCGGGCAGGTGCAGGGCCACCGACTGGGTGGAGGTGTGCCGTCCCTTGCCCACCCCGGAGACCTCACCGGTGGCGCGGTCGGCGTCGGGGACGAGCCTGTTCACCAGTGTCGACTTGCCGACCCCCGAGTGCCCGATCAGGGCGGTCACGCGACCGTCGATCCGCTCGTGCAGGGCGGTGAGATCGTCGCCCTGACCGACGAGCAGCACCGGGATGTCGAGATCCGCGAAGTGTGCAGCGAACTCGTCGGGATCGGCGAGATCGCTCTTGGTCAGTCCCAGCAACGGGGCGAGACCCCCGGCATAGGCTGCGACGAGTGCGCGTTCGACCAGTCCGGTCCGCGGTGGGGGATCGGCGAGTGCGACCACGATGAGCAGCTGTTCGGCATTGGCGACGACGATGCGCTCGAACGGGTCGGTGTCGTCGGCCGTGCGTCGCAGCACGGTGCTGCGGTCCTCGACCCGCACGATGCGCGCGAGCGTGTCGGGGCGACCGGAGAGGTCGCCGACGACACCCACCTGATCGCCAACCACGATCGGGGTCCGGCCGAGCTCACGTGCCCGCATCGTGGTGACGATCCGGTCGGGATCACCGCCGAGTGCGACACCCCACCGACCTCGGTCGACGGTGACGACCATGCCCTCCTCGGCATTGCGGTGGGCCGGGCGATCCTTCGTGCGCGGCCGCGAGCCGCGTCCGGGGCGGACCCGGACGTCGGACTCGTCGTACTCCCGCCGCCTCAGGAGTCGCTCCCCGTCAGCAGCGACTCCCACAGACCCTCGAAGTCGGGGAGCGTCTTGGCGGTGGTGCCGATGTCCTCGACCTCGATCCCGTCGACGACGAGTCCGAGGATCGCCCCGGCCGTGGCCATCCGATGGTCGGCGTAGGAGTGCCAGATACCACCGTGCAGCGGAGCCGGCTCGATGTGCAGCCCGTCCTCGGTCTCGGTGATGGACCCGCCGAGACGGGCGATCTCGGTGGCGAGTGCCGCGAGCCGGTCGGTCTCGTGACCGCGCAGGTGCGCGATGCCGCGCAGGTCGGAGGGCGAAGCGGCGACCGCCGCAAGGGCCGCGACGGTCGGTGCCAGCTCCCCGACGTCGTGCAGGTCCACGTCGAGCCCCCGCAGTTCGCCGGGGCCGCGCACGGTCAGCGTCCCGTCGGCCCAGGTCACCTCGGCGCCCATCTGCTCGAGGATGCCGCGGATCGCGTCGCCGGCCTGAGTGGTCGACTCGGGCCACAGGGGCACCGAGACGACACCACCGGTGACCGCCGCGGCCGCGAGGAAGGGGGTCGCGTTCGACAGGTCGGGCTCGACGGTGACGTCGACGGCCTTGATCGTCGTCGGGGGCACCCGCCAGGTGTCGGCTTCCGAGGTATCGACGGGGACCCCGGCCGCGCGGAGCATCTCGACCGTCATCTCGATGTGCGGCATCGACGGCACCGGTTCGCCGGCGTGGTGGACCACCACGCCCTCGTCGAAGGCGGCACCGGACAGCAGCAGACCCGAGACGAACTGCGAGGAGGCGGACGCGTCGATGGTGACGGAACCGCCGCGCACCGCACCGCGGCCGTGCACGGTGAAGGGGAGCCGGTCGCCGTCGATGTCGGCGCCGAGGGCGCGCAGGGCGTCGAGCACGGTGCTCATCGGGCGGACGCGGGCCTGTTCGTCGCCGTCGAACCGCACGTCGCCGTCGGCCAGTGCGGCCAGCGGCGGAACGAACCGCATGACGGTGCCGGCCAGTCCACAGGCGACCTCACCTCCGCGCAGGGCACCGGGGGTCACGTCGAGGGTGGTGCCGCCGTCGCGCTCGGTGACGGTCGTGCCGAGCGTGCGCAGGGCCCCGATCATCAGATCGGTGTCGCGGCTGCGCAGCGCGCCGGTCAGGGTGGACGGCCCGTCGGCGAGTGCGGCCAAGATCAGGGCACGGTTGGTGATCGACTTCGATCCCGGCAGCGTCACCGACGCTCGAACCGGGGACACGGCGCGGGGTGCTCTCCACAGACTCACCCGACCATCTTCGCCCATCCGGACCGGTGCGGGCACCCTCGCCCACCCGGTGCGCGCCGGTGTCGGTTCCGTCACCCGGCGATGCCACACTCGACGGCATGTGCGGAAGGTATGTCTCCACGGCCGACCCGGCGACGCTCGCCGTCGAACTCGACGCACTCGACGAGACCGGCGACAGCGGCCGGGACCGGCGCGGGCCCGACTACAATGTCGCGCCGACGACCGAGGTGCTCACCGTCGTCGCCCGGCACGACGGAGACGATCCCGACGGTCCCGTCCGCCGCCGTGTCCGGCGCATGCGCTGGGGACTCGTGCCGCCGTTCGCCGAGGAGGTGGGCGGAAGCGCACCGCTGATCAACGCACGATCCGAGTCGGTCGCCACCAAGCCGAGCTTCGCACGGTCGCTGCGCCACAAGCGGTGCCTCGTCCCGATGGACGGCTGGTACGAATGGCAGGTCGAACCCGCGCCGGACGGCAGACCCCGCAAGGTGCCGTACTTCATGGCGCCCGCCGACGGATCGCGGATCTGCATGGCCGGAGTGTGGGCGGAGTGGCGCGACCCGCGGAACCCGAAGGCACCACCGCTGTCGAGCACGGCGATCCTCACCGCGCAGTCGGTCGAGCAACTCGGCAACGTGCACGAGCGGATGCCGCTGATCCTCCCGGCGGAGCGATGGGACGCGTGGCTCGACCCCGACAGCCTCGGCCACCCGGATCTGATCGTGCCGAGCCTCGAGGCGATCTCGGCGATCGAGATCCGCCGCGTGTCCGCGAAGGTCAACAGCATCCGCAACAACGGCCCCGAACTGCTGCAACCCGACGACGGCGCCGGCGACCAGATGGTGCTGCTGTAGGTGCCGCCAGGCTGCGGTGCTCTACGGCCCGGCCGTGATCGGGGCCACGACCGCACCGGACAGCCGGATCAGATCGTGCGGATCCAGTTCGATCTCGAGTCCGCGCCGCCCCGCGCTGCACAGCACCCGGTCCCACTGCTCGGCGGAGACGTCGATCACGGTGCGCAGACGCTTGCGCTGCCCGAGCGGAGAGATGCCACCGACGACGTATCCGGTCGCGCGTTCGGCGGCGGTGTGATCGGCCATCACGGCCTTGCCGCCGCCCAGTGCCCCTGCTGCGGCCTTCAGCGACAGCGTCGCCGGGACCGGGATCACCGCGACGGCGAGCTTGCCGTCCGACAGCGACACCACCAGCGTCTTGAAGATCTGATCGGGGGAGACCCCGAGACGTGCGCCGAGTTCCTCGACGGCTTCGGCGCCGAAGGACGACGACCTCGGGTCGTGTGCGTACTCGTGGACCCGGTGCGCGACCTTCTCGCGCTTCAACAACACCGTCGCGGGAGTGGATGTCGAGGCCATCCGATCACTCTAGAAAACCGGAGGTGGGGAACAAGTGCGGCGGGTACGGCGTTGCACACCGACGGGTGGATCCACCGGCCACCCGACACCCGACGATCGGAGAATTCGTGGCAGTGCTGTGCCCGCCTCGACCGGACGCCGTCAGACGTCCCGCCGATCCGGACCCCGACGGACCGGTAGCCTTCTCGACAGGCGTCGATGAAGGGATCGGTGTGATCGAGGAGTCTGTGGAAGAACTGACCGAGCGGTTCGAGCGGGATGCGCTTCCCCTGCTCGATCAGCTCTACGGCGCTGCGCTGCGGATGACCCGCAATCCCTCCGACGCCGAGGACCTCGTGCAGGAGACCTACATCAAGGCTTTCTCCGCCTTCCGGTCGTTTCGCGAGGGCACCAACCTCAAGGCCTGGCTGTACCGGATCCTCACCAACACCTACATCAACTCGTACCGGAAGCGTCAGCGGCAGCCCGCGCAGTACCCGACCGACGAGATCACCGACTGGCAGCTCGCCGCCACGGCCGAGCATTCGTCGACCGGTCTGCGGTCCGCGGAGGTCGAGGCGCTCGACGCGCTTCCCGACGACGACATCAAGGCGGCGCTGCAGGAGCTTCCCGAGGAGTTCCGCATGGCCGTCTACTACGCCGACGTCGAAGGGTTCCCCTACAAGGAGATCGCCGAGATCATGGGGACACCGATCGGCACCGTGATGTCGAGACTGCACCGGGGTCGCAAGCAGCTGCGGGGCCTGCTGGCCGACGTGGCGCGCGATCGCGGTTTCATGCGGGAGAAGGCCGTGGACGCGGCAACCGGAACATCGGATCAGACCGAGAGCGGAAAGGGAGCACCGCAGTGAGCGAACCCGACTTCGATCGACTCGACTGCTCGGCGGTCATCGCGGACGTCTACCTGCTTCTCGACTCCGAGTGCGACGCCGGTTCCCGCGAGAAACTGCAGCGGCACCTCGACGAGTGCGGCACCTGCCTCGAGGCCTACGGGATCGAGGAGAAGATCAAGTCCTTGCTCAGCCGCAAGTGCGGAGGGGAACACGCACCCGAGGGGCTGAGAGAGCGGCTGATGCTGCAGATCCGCCGCACCGTGGTGATCACCGAGACGGACAGCGCCGGGTCGTAGGCGAGCTCCGCTCGCGCCGGGTCGTAGACGAGTTCCACTCGCACCGGGTCGTAGACGGGACACCCCGAACGTGACAGGGGCCGGAAAGCTGCTGCTTTCCGGCCCCTGTCCGCGTCTCAGGCGTTGGGACGCTTGCCGTGGTTGGCGGCGTTACCCTTGCGGCTGCGCTTCTTGCGACCTCGCTTACCCATGGTGGGATCTCCTTTCTCGTTCATTACAGTGTTTCACGTGCGGTCGAGTGGTCCTGTCGGCAGGTCCGCCGCCGGAGTGTGAAACGAGGTGTTCGATGGCGGAAGACGTACGTGCGGAGATGGTATCGACCGTGTTCGAGGTCGTCGTGCGAGAGGGTGACGTAGTTGCCGAAGGCGACACGCTGGTGATCCTCGAGTCGATGAAGATGGAGATCCCCGTGCTCGCCGAGTCGGCGGGCACCGTGACCTCGGTCGGTGTCTCGGTCGGGGATGTCATCCAGCAGGGCGACCTCATCGCCGTGATCTCCTGACGGCGGACAGTCTGAGTACGAAAGCGGTTCCCGTGTCCACACTCAGTTCGTTGCTCGCGAGGTACACGGATCTTCCGGGCGCGGCCGTCGATCACCTCCAACGTGTCGTGGGCGAGTGGCAGTTGCTCGCCGACCTGTCGTTCGCCGACGTCCTCCTGTGGGTCGACGCGGCGCCGTCCAGAATCGTGTGCGTCGCACAGTGCCGGCCCACCACCGCCTCGACCGTGATCCCCGAGGACGCCGTCGGCACTCTCGTCTCCGACAACGAACATCCTTACGTCCGTGAGGCTTTCGAGACCGGAGTGATCGTCGACGTCAAGTCGACCCCGGGCGCCGGGATCAACATCCGCCAGGCCGTGCCGGTGCGCTGGGACGGCCGGGTCGTCGCGGTGCTCAGCCGCGACGCCGCCCGCGTGTCGCGGCGATCTGCCAGCGCGCTCGAGACGGCCTATCTCGAGTGCGCCGACGACCTCTACCGGATGATCAGCGAGGGCACCTTCCCGACACCCGAGGCGCGTTCGGACACCAAGTCGAGTCCGCGCGCGGGCGACGGGTTCATCCGGCTCGACGGGGACGGCAAGGTCGTCTACGCGAGCCCCAACGCGCTGTCGGCCTATCACCGGATGGGTCTGAATTCCGACCTGATCGGTCAGGATCTCGTCGAGACGACCCGCGCGCTGGTCACCGACCCCTTCGAGAGTCGCGACGTCACCGACTACCTCCGCGGGGCCGTGGAGGGCCGTCTGGGGCAGCGCATGGAGATCGAGGCACTCGGTGCCACCGTTCTGATCCGTGCGTTGGTCCTGAACCCGGGAGGGAAAATCCGGGGCGCCGCGGTGATCGTCCGCGACGTCACCGAGGTCAAGCGACGCGACCGGGCACTGCTGAGCAAGGACGCGACCATCCGCGAGATCCACCACCGCGTCAAGAACAACCTGCAGACGGTCGCCGCGCTCCTGCGACTGCAGGCGCGCCGAACCGGGAACGCGGAGGCCCAGCAGGCCCTGGGGGAGGCGGTCCGTCGCGTGACATCCATCGCCCTGGTCCATGAGGCGCTGTCGATGTCCGTGGACGAGGAGGTCGATCTCGACGGTGTGTTCGACCAGCTGATCCCCATCGTCGTCGACGTGTCGACGGTGGGCAGCCAGATCCGGGTGGTGCGGGAGGGGAACCTCGGCGTGTTCCCCGCGGATCGCGCCACGCCTCTGGTCATGGTGCTGACCGAACTCGTCCAGAACGCCGTCGAGCACGCCTTCGATCCGGGCGTGAACGGCACGGTCACCGTCAATGCCCAGCGTTCGGCCCGCATGCTCGACGTCGTGGTCCGCGACGAGGGGAAGGGGCTTCCCGAGGGGTTCAGCCTCGAGGCGTCGAACCGGCTCGGTCTGCAGATCGTCCGGACCCTCGTGGCTGCCGAGCTCGGCGGATCGTTGGAGTTGACGTCCAACGAGGTCGGCGGGACCGATGCACGCCTGCAACTACCGCTGGGTAAGGTGCCGGTCGCCTGATCGTTCTCCGACCGTGCACGTAAGAAGGCCCGGCCTCCCCGTGGGGGAGCCGGGCCTTCGAACGTCTGTCGGAGTTGCTCAGACCGCCGTGCGAGCGCGGGTGCGGGCGTTGCGACGCTTGAGAGCGCGGCGCTCGTCCTCGCTCATGCCGCCCCAGACGCCGGCATCCTGACCGGATTCGAGCGCCCAGGAGAGGCATTCGGCGGTGACGGGGCAACGGTTGCACACGAGCTTGGCATCCGCGATCTGCGCGAGAGCCGGGCCGCTGTTTCCCACGGGGAAGAACAGTTCCGGATCCTCGTCGCGGCAGATGGCCTTGTGGCGCCAGTCCATGCTTCTACTCTCCTTCGATGGTGCGTGTGCACCGGCTGATTGGTCAATGCGTGTTCACGCCTGTGGCACGGAGTGTTTCCGCGCGGTTACTTGTGAATGCTTTCACGAACGAGCGTGGAGTCAATAGAATCGACCACGATCGTGGGGAAGCTCACGCTGTTGTGAGCTACGAGTTCGCCAATCCCTCTTTCTACTCCCCTCGAGCCGAGAAGGTAGTGGTAATCACAGAATTCGTGCTTTTCTTTCTGTCGCTGTCCCGCTAATGGGGATCGTCAGCGGGGCGCGACGACATCGAGGATCGACCGCACGGACACGAACTCGACCTCGGTGCGGAGTCCGAGATAGTCGCCGTCGACCTGAAGTCCGATCGGGCGCGAGGCCCGGGCGCGCACGCGCGCGACATCGTCCGCACGCACCAGATGCGGCGACGCCGGCTCGCCGCGGGCGGCCAGAAGTTGTCTCACCACCCGCAGGCTCGGAAATACCCGGGTCGTCGTCATGGCAAACACACCCAAACCGGTGTCGAACGAGGTGCCGGGATTCGTGTGCACCGGCCGGGACTCGAGATAGGTCCACGGACTCGAGTTCGACACGAACGCATAGTGCACCCCCGAAACGGGTTCGGATCCGGGCATCTCGAGCGTGAGCGCCGGCTCGTCCCGCTTCGACGCGAAGAACCGGGCCACCGCGTGCCGCACGTAGCGCGCCGTCGTCACCTTCTTGCCCTCGGCGCGGCTCAGGTCTATGGCCTCGCACACCTGGGCGTCGAGACCGAGGCCCGCGTTGAAGGTGAACCACCGCCCGTCGCAGTGGCCGAGGCCGATCCGGCTGGTCCTGCCCTCCTGCAGCGACTCGAGTACCTGCTCGGTGGCCTCGAGCGGATCGGCGGACAGCCCCAGGGATCGCGCGAACACGTTCGCCGAGCCGCCGGGCACCACCGCGAGTCGCGGAAGGGTCGGATCGGCGCCTCGGTCGGGGGAGGGGCCGAGGAGGCCGTTGACGATCTCGTTGACGGTGCCGTCGCCCCCGTGCGCGACGACGACGTCCATCCCGTCGGCGTGCGCCGAACGCGCCAGTTCTGCGGCGTGCCCGCGGTGCGTGGTGTGCGCGACGGTCAGCGCGAGCCGGCCTCTCAGGGCGTGAGCGAGGCGGTCGCGACCGGCCGGGGTGGTCGTCGTCGCATTCGGGTTCACGATCAGCAGGGCGCGCACGGAACATCAGCCTAAGTGGTGCCCGGCGGGTCCACTACGCTGGACGGGTGCCTCTCGAAACACCTCGCAGCAGCGTTCCGTCGACCGTGCGTGCCGCCGGTTGGCTCGTCGTCCTCGAGGGCGTCGTCGCGATGGGGTTCGCGGTGTACTCGATCATCCGCGCCGCCTCGGGCGAACACGATCAGTCGGTCACCAACGGTTACGGCTTCGCGCTGTGGCTGTTCATCCTGTTCGGCGGGGTCCTGGCCGGCGGGATCGCGCTCGTGCGCGGTGTGCGCTGGGGACGTGCCGTGGCGATACTCGCGCAGCTGTTGTTGCTGCCCGTGGTGTGGTCGCTGCTGACCGACTCCCACCAGCCGGTCATCGGCACCGTGCTGGCGCTCGTCGTGGTCCCCACGCTCGTGCTGCTGTTCAGCCCGCCCACGTCGCGGTGGCTCGCGCACGAGTACGCGCCCGACGTCGACGAGTGATCCGGCTCAGCTGCCGAGCGCCTGCAGAGCGGGGCCGCTGAGCCTGAAGGTCGTCCACTCGTCCTGCGCGACGGCACCGAGGGATCGGTAGAAACCGATGGACGGCTCGTTCCAGTCCAGCACCGACCAACTCAGGCGGGTGTAACCGCGCTCCACGCATTCGTGGGCGAGCGCCGCGAGCAGTGCCCGTCCGTGTCCCTTGCCGCGGTGTTCGGGACGGACGAACAGATCCTCGAGGTAGATCCCGTGCACGCCGTCCCAGGTGGAGAAGTTCCGGAACCACAACGCCACCCCGACGACCCGGCCCTCGGTGCCGTCCTCTCCGGATTCCTCCGCGACGTGCGCGTACACCGAGGGCTGCGGCCCGAACAGGGCCTCGAGGATCTGCTCGGGCACCACGGTGCACTCGTGCCGCGCCTTCTCGTATTCGGCGAGGTCGTAGATCAGCCCGGTGATCGCGGGGACGTCCTCGGGGGTGGCTCTGCGGATCACGACGGGCAGCCTCCTGCGGTCTCGTGGGCGGGTTCACCTCGCGCTGCGCCGCCGAGTGCGCGAGGATCGGGTCGTGGCAACGGTACTTGCAGTGGCAAATCAGAAGGGTGGCGTCGCCAAGACGACCACCGTCGCGTCGTTGGGGGCCGCGCTGTCGGCGCTGGGCCGGCGGGTGCTCGTCGTCGATCTCGACCCCCAGGGGTGCCTGACCTTCTCCCTCGGACACAACCCCGACAAGCTCGAACAATCAGTTCACGACGTGCTCGTGGGCGGCGTCGAGACGAAGGACGTCCTGCTCGACACCGCGGAAGGGATGTCGCTGCTGCCGGCGACCATCGACCTCGCGGGTGCGGAGGCGATGCTGCTCATGAAGCCGGGGCGCGAATACACCCTCAAGCGGGCCCTGGCGTCGGTCGAGGACGACTACGACGTCGTCGTGATCGACTGCCCGCCCTCCCTCGGCGTCCTCACGCTCAACGGTCTCACCGCGGCGCGGTCCGTGCTCGTTCCGCTGCAGTGCGAGACGCTCGCCCACCGTGGAGTGGGGCAGTTGCTGCGTACCGTCGACGAGGTCAGGCAGATCACCAACCCGGATCTCGAGTTGCTCGGCGCGCTGCCGACCCTGTACGACTCGCGGACCACACACAGTCGCGACGTGCTCGCCGATGTCTCCGACCGGTACGACCTGCCGGTGCTGGCCCCGCCCGTACCCCGCACGGTCCGTTTCGCGGAGGCCTCCGCCTCGGGCGCGACGGTGCTGGCGGGACGCAAGAACAAGGGTGCCGAGGCCTATCGTGCGCTTGCGGAGAACCTGCTGCGGTACTGGTCGGGCGAGGCGGAACTCGAGACCTTCGAGACCGTCGTCGCCGACTGAGCCGGCCACGCGTCGACACCGGCCGGGCGGCCCGCCCTCAGCGCAATGCCACGAGTTCGTCGTCGCGCTGCTCGACCACGACGTCCCCGGCGACGGCGACGTTCACCGTGGAGACCGCTCCGCGCTCGACGTCGATGCGCGGGCCGGGTTCGCCGGTGCGTGAGTCGACGCCCAGGAGGGCGTCCTCGACGGGAAGAAGCAGCGAACCGGCCATGACATCGCCGTTGCCGAGGGTGTCCTCGACGGTCCACTGCGGAGCGAAATCGGTGGTGGACAATGCGACGGTGTCGCGGCCGGTCCACCACACGAGCACGCCGCCGCGCTCGAGGGCGGGATCGTCCGACTCGCCGGCAGGACGCGGCAGGGTGTGCGTGTCGACGAGGACGCCCTCGCTGTCGAAGACTTCGATGCGGGGCCCGTCGTTGTCGTCCGGGGCCAGGTAGACCGCCGTGAGGTCGCCGACCACCGCGACGATGCGGGAATCCCCGCCCGCTTCCGGCAGCACCGACGAGGCGAACTCCTCGGGCTTGGTGCTGTCGTCAGGGGTGGGATCGAGAAGGGTGAGCCGGTTGGCCGGCTCGTTCGCGCACTGTTCGAGCACGGCGAGCACTTCGGCGCCCGAATCCGCCGAGCGCAGTTCGCAACCGGATCGGGGCTGGGCGCCCGGGTTCACCGGTGCATCGACGCGCCCGTACTCGACCGTGCGCACCAGATCGGAGCGCCACATCTCCAGACGCGACTCACCGAAGGCGATCAGGTGCGAACCGGCGTCGACGACCCGGATCGGATCGTCGGCGTCGCTCGACCGTTGCGCGCCCCGAGAGCCACTGCCCGAGTCGAGCGCGGTGACCTGACCGCATCCCCGCGGGCCGCGATAGACCGAGACCACGTCGCCCCAGGCTTCGGTGACCGCGCACAACGCCCGGTCGCGGTCGTACCGCCAGCGTTCCTCGCCCGAGTGCGGGTCGCGGCCGACCACCGCACCACCGTCTGCCGTGGCGACCGTGCCGCCGGACACCACCGGTGCGGTCGTCGCCGTACTCGGAGCACGCCACAGTTCGGCGAGCGTGCGCGGAAGAGATTGCGCGGCAGCGAGAGTGGGGACAGGGCCGTCCCAGGTGGTCGACGTGGTGCCCCGCGCATCCGAGTTCAGCCAGACGACACTCGCCGCCACCAGAGCGGTGACGACGAGTGCGGCTGCGACGAGAAGGTCGGTGCGGGTGCGGCGCTCGGGCGCGAGCACGTGGTTATCGGGCAGACGACGTCGAGACCGCTTCCACGTTCGACGTGTCCTGCTGCTCTGCGCGACCGGCCGGGCCCTCGCCCGAGCGGGTGCGACGGCGACGACGGCGACGACGTGCCGGAGCGGCCGCCCCGGTGTCCTCACCCGTCTCCGCTGCGGCAGACCCGTTCTCGGCCTTCACCGAGTCGTCCGAACCGGTTGCGGCCACATCCGTTGCGGAGCCGTCGGCCGACTTTCCGCGGACGGTACGACGGCGGACCCGGTTGCGCTTCGGGCGGGATCCGCCCTCGCGCTCGATGCGCTCGCGCTTCTCACCGTTCTCCGAGGCGGCGGGAGCAGCCTTGCGGACGCGTCCGGTGGCGTCGGACGGGATGTTCAGCTCCTCGAACAGGTGCGGGGAGCTCGAGTAGGTTTCGATCGGATCCGGGATACCGAGATCGAGAGCCTTGTCGATGAGCTGCCAGCGCGGCACGTCGTCCCAGTCGACGAGGGTGATCGCGATACCGGTGCGTCCGGCGCGACCGGTACGGCCGATGCGATGGACGTAGGTCTTCTCGTCCTCGGGGCACTGGTAGTTGATGACGTGGGTGACGTCGTCGATGTCGATGCCGCGGGCGGCGACGTCCGTGGCGACGAGCACGTCGATCTTGCCGCTGCGGAACTTGTCGAGTGCTTTCTCACGCGCGATCTGACCGAGGTCGCCGTGGACCGCGCCGCACGCGAAACCGCGCTCGACGAGGTCGTCGGCCACCTTCTGCGCCGTGCGCTTGGTGCGGGTGAAGACCATGGTGGCGCCGCGACCCTCGGCCTGCAGCACGCGGGCGACGAGTTCGGCCTTGTCGAGTGCATGCGCCCGGTAGATGAACTGCTGGGTGCGCTCGTGCACGGCCGACGATTCGGCCTCCTCGGCACGGATGTGCGTCGGGCGGTTCAGAAACGTGCGGGCGAGGGTGATGATCGGGCCGGGCATGGTGGCCGAGAACAGCATCGTCTGACGACGGTCGGGGACCATCGTGAGGATGCGCTCGATGTCGGGCAGGAAGCCGAGGTCGAGCATCTCGTCGGCTTCGTCCATGACGAGCACGCCGATCTTGCCCAGGATCAGATGGCCCTGGTTGGCGAGATCGAGCAGACGACCGGGAGTACCGACGACGACGTCGACACCCTTCTTCAGTTCGTCGATCTGCTGCTCGTAGGGGCGCCCACCGTAGATCGACAGGACCTCGAGGCCCGACTTGCGGCTGCCGGGCAGGTACTTGGAAGCGTTCACGAGGTCGTTGGTGACCTGGATGCACAGCTCGCGGGTCGGGACGATCACGAGTGCACGGGGAGTGCCGTCGAGGGTGGTCGTGCCGGAGCCCTCGGTGGCGATGCGGTGCAGAAGCGGAACGCCGAAGCCGAACGTCTTGCCCATACCCGTACGGGCCTGACCGATGAGGTCGTCGCCGGCGAGGGCCAGCGGCAGGGTGAGTTCCTGGATCGCGAAGGTGCGTTCGATGCCGACCTCGGCGAGGGCGCGGACGATCTCGTCGCGGACACCGAGTTCGCCGAAGGTGGGGGGTACGTGGGTGGAGTCGAGTTGTGCGGAGACGGTCGTTTCGCTCGCGTCGTCTTCGTGGTCGATGGTGATCTTGCTCAGGGGTCCGGCCTTCCTGGTCTCGGCACGCACGCACGAGGGGGAAAGGCGACCGGCCTGCACCTCAGCGCGAGCGGTTTCCACCAGGCTCGGCGAAGCGCGGCAGCGATCCGCAGTTCGGGTGCGCGCACATTATCTGGGAAGCTCGCGGGCCACGGTCGGCGGCTCGAAGCGCGGGCTTCCCGATCCATTGTACCGGTTCCAGCGCATTCCACGAGGTAGTACTACGCTTCGTCGTCATGGGAGCCGATACGCCGCAGTCCACCTCCGAGTCCGGCACGACGCCGGGCGGACCCGCAGTCCCCGCCGATCACCCCGGTGTCGCAGAGCTCTTCGCGGTGCTCGCGTACGGCGAGATCTCGGCGTTCTACCGGCTCGCCGAGGACGCACGGTTCTCCCCGTCCCTGCGCGGGCGGGTCGCCCTCGCAAGCATGGCAGCTGCGGAGATGAGCCATTTCGAGACGCTCCACACCGCGCTCACCGATCGTGGTGTCGAGATCTACGCGGCGATGGAGCCCTACCGCAAGGCCCTCGACGCCTACCACGCCTCGACCACTCCGTCGACGTGGCTCGAGGTTCTCGTGAAGGCATACGTCGGTGACGGGATCGCCGCGGATTTCTACTGTGAGATCGCCGACATGCTCGCTCCCGAGGTGTCCACGGTGGTCCGGGAGGTCCTCGCCGAGACCGGCCATTCCGAGTTCGTGGTGCAGGAGGTCCGCGAGGTCGTCGAGCGCAGCCCGCTGCAGAAGGACCGTCTGATGCTGTGGGGGCGCCGGCTGCTCGGCGAGGCCATCACCCAGGCGCAGTACGTCCTCGCACAGAACGAGGAACTCGCCGAGCTGGTGATTCTCGCGTCCGGCGACCTGACGAACATCGCCGCGCTGTTCGATCGCATGCAGGTCGAGCACGCCGAGCGGATGTCGGTGCTCGGACTGCATTAGCCTGGGGCTGACAGCAGTACCAGCTCGGTTTCAACGCATGAGAATCGGAGGTCCACCGTGGAGGTCAAGATCGGCGTCGCGGACAGCCCGCGCGAAGTTGTCGTCGTCAGCGACCAGACGCCCGACGAGGTGGAGAAGCTCGTCCGGGCCGCGTTGAACGGCGCCGACGACGGGGTGCTCGCCCTTGTCGACGAGAAGGGCCGCAAGGTTCTCGTGCAGGCCGCCAAGATCAGCTACGTGGACATCGGTCCTGCCACGCTGGGCAAGGTCGGCTTCGCCGCCAACTGAGAGCGACCGACGAGAACGGGCCGGGGCATGGCGCCCCGGCCCGTTCGTCGTTCTCGGTATGTACGCGCGTCGTCAGCGACGACGGAGTTCCGGCTGCAACGGCACGTGCTTCAGGCCACCCCAGGCCAGCGCCACGGTGGTGTCCACGGCGTCCTCCTTGGGGATCGGGCGCGCGGCATCGAGCCAGTAGCGTGCCGTGAACTGGCTCGTTCCGACCAGGCCGACCGCGAGGATGCGGGCCCGGTACGGATCGAGGCCCGAATCGTGGCTCACGAGGTCGAAGACGGCGTCGACGCACGCCTCGGTGGCCTGCTCGACACGCCGCGACACCTGCGGCTCGCCCATGAGGTCCGACTCGAAGACGAGTCGGAATCCCTGGCTGTCGTTGTCGACGAAATCGAAGAAGGCCTGCACCGCGGCGCGCACACGCTGGCGGTTGTCGGTCGTGGACCGCAGGGCCTGGCGGACGCCGTTGATGAGGGTGTCCACATAGTTCTGCAGCACGGCGCAGTAGAGCTCGAGCTTGCCAGGGAAGTGCTGGTACAGCACCGGCTTGCTCACTCCCGCGCATTCGGCGATCTCGTCCATGCCGGCAGAGTGGTAACCGCGTGTGACGAAGACCTCGCTGGCAGCCTCGAGCAACTGTGCACGACGTTCGTCACGCGGCATCCGGGCGCCCCGTTTGCCGTTGTTACCCCGGCCGGATGCTCGTTCGGTGACTTCGGTCATGCTTGCTCCCAATCTGCACTACTCCGACAGTGGCCTGTGCCACCTCGGCGCTCCTCGTCTTTGCAGGTTACAGGTGAACCTGCATATCGAACGGACCGGCCTACCGACCAGTATCCGTTCCCGGTGCACGGATAGGGCGCGCGTTCGGCGCTTCGGATATCGAAATGGTCTCGATATGACATCCTGACATCCGTGATCGAGCGTGGAGGAGTGCGCGAGAGCAGGGGTCCGCAGGGCTCCTCGCCGACAGATCCTTCCCCGACGCTGTCCGGTTCGTCCCGGTCGCGAGGAACGGAACGAACCGAGCCGGGGCGTAGGTCGCACCAGCCTCTGCGCGCCGTGTGGGACCCGGTGGGACGGTCGGACCGACCGCCTCGCCGACCGCGACCCGAGCGCGACGTCCGTAAACAGACCCGCGTGGGCAGATTCGTCGCCACCTACGGCTGGCGCGCCTACGCCGTTCCGATCCTCGCCGTCGTGACCCTGATCGTGCTGTGGGACGCCGCGCGTGGCGCCGGAGCGGAGGAGCCCGCCGACCCGATCGTCGCGAGCGAGGTCACCGAGATCATCGTCGAGGCCCCGCAACCCGAGGGAACCTTCCCCGAGTCGCTCGAGTCCGGTGCGCTGCCGGAGGGCGGCCCGTTCACGGAGGTCGGTGCGCGGGAGTGGCGGGTCGTGCCCGGCACCACGGGGCAGGTCGGCGCGGGGCAGACCCGTGTGTTCACCTACACGGTGGAACTCGAGGAGGGCATCGACACCACCGGCTACGGCGGCGACGCGGCCTTCGCGACGATGGTCGACCGGACCCTCGCCGACCCGCGCAGCTGGATCGGCGACGAGGCGGTCGCCTTCCGTCGGATCGACACCGGCGAGCCGGACTTCCGGATCTCCCTCACCTCGCAGATGACCATCCGCGAAGGATGCGGTTACGACATCCCGCTCGAGGGATCGTGCTTCAACCCCTCCATGGAGCGGGTGTTCCTCAACGAAGCGCGGTGGGTGCGCGGGGCCGTCGCTTTCCAGGGCGACATCGGGTCGTACCGCCAGTACGTTGTCAACCACGAGGTCGGCCACGCCATCGGCCTGGCGCAACACGATGCCTGCACCACCGACGGCGGCCTCGCGCCGATCATGATGCAGCAGACCTTCGGTACCGCCAACGACGACATCGCGCGCCTGGACCCGGGCGGCACGGTCCCCGCCGACGGGGCGCGATGCCGGTTCAACCCGTGGCCGTACCCGCGGGCGTAGGCGCCGGTCGGGGTCGACGGGCCGGACGGGGATTGCAGCAACGAATGGCACCATGGACGGTGACGCAGGACGCATCGCGACAGGAGAACCCGTGACCGCAACGACACCGTCGACGCGCCGATCCCTTCCGCCGTTGGTGGAACCCGGCCCGGAGCTCGGTCACGAGGAGGTCGCGCGGTACAGCCGTCACCTGATCATCCCGAATGTCGGGGTCACCGGTCAGCGACGGCTGAAGAACGCGCGGGTGCTGTGCATCGGTGCCGGCGGGCTCGGTTCGCCCGCACTGCTGTATCTCGCGGCGGCGGGCGTCGGCACGATCGGCATCGTCGAGTTCGACGACGTGGAGACGTCGAACCTGCAGCGTCAGGTGATCCACGGCCGTTCCGACGTCGGACGGTCCAAGGGGGAGAGCGCCCGCGACAGCATCCTGGCCATCAACGACGGCGTCACCGTGCGCCTGCACGAGACGCGGCTGGAGTCGGGCAACGCCGTGCAGCTGTTCGAGCAGTACGACCTGATCCTCGACGGCACCGACAACTTCGCGACCCGCTATCTCGTCAACGACGCCGCCGTCCTCGCCGGCAAGCCGTACGTGTGGGGCTCGATCTTCCGGTTCGAGGGCCAGGTATCGGTGTTCTGGGAGGACGCCCCCGACGGGCGCGGCCTGAACTACCGAGACCTCTACCCCGAGGCCCCGCCGCCGGGGATGGTTCCCTCGTGCGCCGAGGGTGGTGTGCTCGGTGTCCTGCCCGGCACGATCGGCACCGTCATGGCCACCGAGGCGATCAAGCTCATCACGGGGATCGGTGAGCCGTTGCTCGGCCGCCTCATGATCTACGACGCGCTCGCGATGTCGTTCCGCACGGTGACCCTGCGCCGCGATCCGGGACGGGTGCCGGTCACCGAACTGGTCGACTACGAGGCCTTCTGCGGGATCGTTCCCGATGCCGCCGCGTCGGCGCGATCGGCCGTCACCCCCACCGAACTGCGCCGCATGCTCGACGAGGGCCGCGACCTCGCGCTGATCGACGTGCGCGAACCCGTCGAATGGGAGATCGTCCGTATCGACGGTGCCCGGCTCGTCCCGAAGGACCGCATCCTCTCCGGTGAGGCCCTCGCCGACCTGCCGCAGAACACCCCGATCGTGCTGTACTGCAAGACGGGCATCCGCTCGGCCGAGGCGCTCGAAGTGCTTGCGCGCGCCGGATTCTCGGATGCGACACATCTGCATGGTGGCGTGATCGCGTGGGCGCAGCAGGTCGACACCTCGTTACCGGTCTACTGACGGTGACCTCGTTGTGACCTGAAACAGCGGAGTGCCTTCCCGATCCGGGCGGTTTGCGGAGGTAGGTTGAGCGTCGTGAGCTCACCCGAACCGCCTCAGCACGTGTGCTCCACATTCGGTCTCCGTGATGTCGAACCGGTCCCGCTCGGACCCGACTGGGACGGAGGCTTCCGGTGTGGGGACGTCGTGCTGTCCCGAGTCGCCGATCACGCCCGCGCGGCCTGGTCCGCCAAAGTGCGGGAGACCCTGACCGTCGACGGCGTGCGGCTGGCCCGCCCGGTGCGGTCCACCGACGGTCGCTACGTGGTCTCCGGATGGCGCGCCGACACCTACATCGTCGGCACGTCCGAGCCCCGGCACGACGAAGTGGTCTCGCTGTCGCTGCGGCTGCACACCGCCACCGCGCAGCTCGAACGTCCCCGTTTCCTCATGCAGCCACCCGTCGCACCCTGGGAGGACGTCGACGTCTTCGTCGCGGCCGACCGCGCGGCCTGGGAGACCGTGCCCCTGCGCAGCGCCCGCGCGGCGGGGGCGCCCGAGACGGTGACCCCCGACGGCCGCAAGAGTCTCGACCTGATCAACCAGCTCGCGACCTTCCGCAAGCCCGTGCACCTGCCCGATCAGCTCGTCCACGGCGACCTGTTCGGCACGGTCCTGTTCGCCGGGCGTGCGGCGCCCGGCCTGACCGACATCACTCCCTATTGGCGTCCGGCCTCGTGGGCGGCCGCCGTCGCCGTCGTCGACGCGCTGTCGTGGGGCGGGGCCGACGAAGGACTCATCGGCCGCTGGGAGGATCTGCCGGAATGGCCGCAGATGCTGCTGCGCGCGGTGATCTTCCGGCTGGCCGTGCACGCGCTGCACCCGCGCTCGACCGAGGACGCCTTCCCGGGCCTGGCGCACACCGCCGACCTCGTGCGGTTCCTCCTGTAACACCTCACAGGGCGGCCGGGGCCGGGGTGAGCAACTCTTGACGCGACGGTCACCGCGGGCAGCACCGTAGCAACACCCGTTTCCTACCTTTGGGATCAACACGGACCCGAGGAGGAACGGCGATGACGACCTTCATCGAAAATGAAAGTCTCAGAGACAAATTCGGACGCAACCACAACATCGATCGGTGGGACGCCGAGGATGTGGAGGCATGGGAGGCCGGCGGTAAGCAGGTCGCCAAGCGCAACCTGATCTGGTCGGTGATCGCCGAACACGTCGGCTTCTCCGTCTGGTCGATCTGGTCGGTCATGGTGCTGTTCATGCCCACCGAGGTGTACGGCATCGACGCCGCCGGCAAGTTCTTCCTGGTTGCGGTCCCCACACTCGTCGGCGCGATCCTCCGCATTCCCTACACCGTCGCCACCGCCCGCTTCGGTGGCCGTAACTGGACCATCTTCAGCGCCCTGGTACTGCTGATCCCCACCATCGGTGCGCTGTACCTGATGCTGAACCCGGGCCACTCCTACACCACGTTCATGCTGGTCGCGGCGCTCGCCGGCGTCGGCGGCGGAAACTTCGCGTCGTCGATGACCAACATCAACGCCTTCTACCCGCAGCGCCTGAAGGGCTGGGCCCTCGGACTCAACGCCGGTGGCGGAAACATCGGTGTCCCGGCCGTCCAGCTGATCGGCCTGCTCGTCATCGCCACCGTCGGTAACACCGAGCCCTGGATCGTGTGCGCGGTCTACCTGGTCCTGTGCGCCGTCGCCGCGCTCGGCGCCGCACTGTTCATGGACAACCTCCGTGACCAGAAGGCCGACCTGCGGGCCATGGGCACCGCACTGAAGTTCCGCGACTCGTGGATCATCTCCTTCCTCTACATCGGCACCTTCGGTTCGTTCATCGGCTTCAGCTTCGCCTTCGGGCAGGTCCTGCAGATCAACTTCCTCGCCGGCGGCGACACCCCCGCCCAGGCCGCCCTGCACGCCGCGCAGATCGCCTTCATCGGCCCGCTCCTCGGATCCATCTCGCGCCCGCTCGGCGGAAAGCTCGCCGACCGCATCGGCGGCGGGAAGATCACCCTCTACACCTTCGTCGCGATGGCCCTGGCCGCCGCGGTGCTCATCGTCGCCGGCACCCTCGACGACCGCACCACCGGCGCCGCGACCGGCGGCGTACTGACCGCCATGGTGCTCGGCTTCATCGCCCTGTTCCTGCTCTCCGGGCTCGGCAACGGCTCGGTCTACAAGATGATCCCGTCCATCTTCGAGGCCCGTGCGCAGGATCTCGACGAACTGGATCGCGACGAGAAGGCCGCCTGGTCGCGCAGCATGTCCGGTGCCCTCATCGGCTTCGCCGGTGCCATCGGCGGACTCGGCGGCGTCGGCATCAACCTGGTCTTCCGTGCCTCCTACGGCGGCGAGGCGCAGTCCGCGACGATGGCCTTCTGGGTCTTCGCGATCTTCTACCTCGTGTGCATCGCGGTCACCTGGTTCGTCTTCCTCCGCCGCCCCCACACCACCCCCACGAGCGAGCCGTCCACCGAGGCTCCCGCCCCGGCCCGCGTCGCAGTCTGACCGATCCCCGGCACGAAGAAAGAGAACATCATGAGCCGCAAGAACGTCGTCGTCGTCGGACACGGAATGGTCGCCCACCGCTTCGTCGAAGCCCTTCGCGTCCGCGACGAGCAGAACAGCTGGTCGGTGACCGTGCTCGGCGAGGAGGCCGACGCCGCCTACGACCGCGTGGGACTGTCGTCCTACGTCGGAGCCTGGGACCGCAAGGAACTCGCCCTCGCCGGAAACGACTACGCAGCAGACGATCTCGTCGACCTGCGTGTCGGCACCCGCGCCGTGGGAATCGACCGCGCGGCCCGCACCGTCACCACCGCCGGCGGCGACGTTCTGCCTTACGACAGCCTCGTCCTCGCGACCGGCTCGTACCCCTTCGTGCCCCCGGTGCCCGGCCACGACCTGCCCGGCTGCTTCGTCTACCGCACGCTCGACGATCTCGACGGTATCCGCGCCGCCGCCGAACGCGCCAAGGCCGCCGGCCTCGCCGGCATCGTCATCGGTGGTGGCCTGCTCGGACTCGAGGCCGCCAACGCGCTGCGCCTGCTGGGCGTGACCCCGCACGTCGTCGAGTACAACAACCGGCTCATGCCCGCCCAGGTCGACGAGGGCGGCGGCCGTGTCCTCGACCGTCTCGTCACCGACCTCGGCCTCGTCACCCACACCGGTGTGGGCACCGAGAAGATCGAGGCCGGATCTGAGGCGCTCCAGGTGACCCTGTCCGACGGCTCCGTCCTCGAGGCCGGGCTCGTGATCTTCTCCGCCGGCATCCGTCCCCAGGACGAACTCGCCCGCGGGGCCGGACTCGAACTCGGCGGCCGCGGCGGTGTGCTCACCGACCGCACCTGCCGGAGCACCTCGGACGAGGCCGTCTACGCCATCGGTGAATGCGCAGCCGTCGAGGGCACCTGCTACGGACTCGTCGCCCCCGGCTACAGCACCGCCGAGGTCGTCGCCGACCGGCTCGTCGGCGGCACCGCCGAGTTCCCCGGCGCCGACCTGTCCACCAAGCTCAAGCTGCTCGGCGTGGACGTCGCGAGCTTCGGCGACGCCCACGCGACGACGCCCGGCGCCCTCGAGGTCGTGCTGTCCGACTCCGCGAAGGGCACCTACGCCAAGCTCGTCGTCTCCGACGACGCGAAGACCCTGCTCGGTGGCATCCTCGTCGGCGACGCCTCCGCCTACGGCACGCTGCGACCGCTGGTGGGCCGCGAACTGCCGGGTGATCCGGCCACGCTGATCTCCCCGGTGGGGGAGAAGCCGGGCGTCGGCGCGCTGCCCGACGACGCCGAGGTGTGCTCGTGCAACGGTGTCACCAAGGGCGCGATCTGCGGCGCGATCTCCGAGGGCGCCTGCGACATCGCGCAGATCAAGTCGTGCACGAGTGCCGGTACCACCTGCGGCGGCTGCCTCCCGAGTATCAAGCAGCTGCTCGCGCAGTCGGGTGTGCAGATGTCGAAGGCTCTGTGCGAGCACTTCGAGCAGTCGCGGGCCGAGCTGTTCGAGATCGTCCAGGCCACCGGCATCCGCACCTTCTCCGCGCTCATCGCGCAGTACGGAACCGGACACGGCTGTGACATCTGCAAGCCGGTGGTCGCCTCGATCCTCGCGTCCACCGACTCCGACCACATCCTGCACCCGAAGCAGGCCGGTCTGCAGGACACGAACGACCACTTCCTCGCCAACATCCAGAAGAACGGCACCTACTCGGTCGTGCCGCGCATGCCCGGTGGCGAGTGCACCCCCGAGCAGCTCATCGTGATCGGTGAGGTGGCACGCGATTTCGGTCTCTACGTGAAGATGACCGGCGGTCAGCGCGTCGACCTGTTCGGTGCCCGCGTCGAACAGCTCCCGCAGATCTGGAAGCGTCTCGTCGACGCCGGCATGGAATCCGGCCAGGCATACGGCAAGTCGCTGCGCACCGTCAAGAGCTGCGTCGGTTCCACCTGGTGCCGCTACGGCGTGCAGGACTCGGTCGGAATGGCCGTCGCCCTCGAATTGCGTTACCGCGGACTGCGATCGCCCCACAAGCTGAAGATGGGTGTGTCGGGTTGCGCCCGTGAATGCGCCGAAGCCCGCGGCAAGGACGTCGGTGTCATCGCGACGGAGAACGGCTGGAACCTGTACGTGTGCGGCAACGGCGGCCAGTCGCCCAAGCACGCACAGCTCCTCGCCGGCGGCCTCGACGACGAGACCCTCGTCCGCTACATCGACCGGTTCCTGATGTTCTACATCCGTACCGCCGACCGGCTCCAGCGCACCGCTCCGTGGCTCGACGCACTCGAGGGTGGTCTCGAGCACCTCAAGGAGGTCGTGTGCGACGATGCGCTCGGGATCGCCGACGATCTCGAGGCCGCGATGGCCAAGCACGTCGAGGGCTACAAGGACGAGTGGGCCGGCGTCCTCGAGGATCCGGAGAAGCTGGCGCGGTTCGTCTCGTTCGTCAACGCGCCCGAGCAGCCCGACCCCACCGTCCGCTTCGACGACAGCGGCCCCCGCAAGGTCCCCGTCCTCGTGGGTATGCCGGGCATCGGACCCGGAACCGGGGCGTGACCACCGCTTACCCCGAGGGAACGAGCGGGTAACGCGCTCGAAACACCGGGCACCCAAACTTCAGGACAGCAGTTTCAAGGAGGACAGCGATGACCGTCATCGAGACGCATACCGTAGGGGGATCGACGCGCGACAGCGTGTTCGACGGGCGACTGGAATGGACCTCGGCCTGTCCGCTCAGCCATCTCATCCCGGGCCGCGGCGTGGCCGTGCTGCTGCGCGGCGGCGAGCAGGTGGCCCTGTTCCTGCTCGACGACGGAACGCTGCGCGCAGTGGGCAACTTCGATCCGTTCGGCCGCGCCGCGGTGATGTCCCGCGGCATCGTGGGCGACCGAGGCGGAGAACCCACCGTGGCGTCGCCGCTGCTCAAGCAGGTCTTCTCCCTCGACGACGGCCGATGCCTCGACGATCCGTCGGTGCGTCTGCCCGTCTACGAGGTGCGCGTGTGGGCGGGAGTCGTCCAGATCCACAGCCTCGTCCCGCGCGACCAGCGGCACGAGGGTCCGACCGGAGAGGGTTCGTGAGCGACGACACCGCGCCGTTGCGGGGATTCACCATCGGCGTGACGGCGGCTCGACGCGCCGACGAGTTCGCCACGCTCCTCACCAGGCGCGGGGCCGAGGTCGTGCACGCCCCCGCCATCCGCATCATCCCGCTGTCCGACGACGACGAACTCGAGCGCGTCACGCGCTGCATCGTCTCGCAGCCCCCGGACATCACGATCGCCACCACGGCGATCGGATTCCGCGGGTGGATGGGTGCAGCGGAAGGCTGGGGACTCGCCGACGACCTCGCGCAGGCACTCGGCTCGAGCCGGATCCTCGCCCGTGGCCCGAAGGTCACGGGCGCGATCCGGGCCGCCGAACTCCGCGAGGAATGGTCTCCTTCCTCGGAATCGTCCGCCGAGGTGCTCGAACTTCTGCTGAAGGAGGGGGTCGCCGGTCGCCGCATCGCGGTGCAGTTGCACGGCGAGCGCACCGAATGGGAGCCCGGGACCGACGTGTGCGAGGCGCTGCGCGCTGCGGGCGCCGACGTCGTGCCCGTCCCGGTCTACCGTTGGACGGCCCCCGAGGATCTCACCGCGCTCGACCGGATGATCGAGCAGATCGTCGAACGCGGACTCGACGCGGTGAGCTTCACCAGTGCACCGGCCGTTGCGTCCATGCTCATGCGGGCCAAGGAGACCGGCTGGCTCGAGCCGATGCTCCGGTCGCTGCGGACCGGCGTCACCGCGGTGTGCGTCGGTCCCGTCACCGCGGCACCGCTCACCGAACTCGACGTACCCGTCAGCATGCCCACCCGATCCCGGCTGGGTTCGCTGGCCCGGCACATCGCCGAGGAACTGCCCCGGCGGGCCGTGCGCATCGAGGCCGGCGGTCACGTACTCAGCCCGCGAGGGCGCTGCGTGATCGTCGACGGCACCGTGCGGTGCCTTCCCCCTGCCGGGATGGCCCTGATGCGCACACTCGTCGCGCGCGCCGGTCTCGTCGTCTCCCGCGAGGAACTCCTCGCGGCCCTGCCCGGTGGTGGCGGCGACACCCACGCCGTCGAAACCGCGGTCGCCCGGGTGCGCTCGGCTCTCGGCGCACCGGCGATCGTGCAGACCGTCGTCAAGCGTGGCTACCGCCTCGCCGTCGACCCGGAAGGAATGCATCCATGACCGGTACACACACCGACCCGGCATTGCTGCTCGTCGCGCACGGCACCCGCAATCCGCGCGGTGTCGACATGATCGCGGCGCTCGCCGATGCCGTCTCCTCCCGCGTCGGCCCCACCCGCGTCGCCTTCGTCGACGTCCTCGGACCGTCGCCCTCGGAGGTCCTGCGCGACACCGACCGCCCGACCGTGCTCGTCCCCGCCTTCCTCGCCTCCGGCTATCACGTGCACACCGACGTTCCGCGCGAGGTCGCCGCCGGCGGGAACGACGCGGTGACGATCACCCCCGCGCTCGGTCCCGACCCTGCTCTCGCCCGTGTTCTCGTCGAGCGGCTGCGGCAGGCCGGCTGGGTCGAGGGCGACGACGTCGTTCTCGCGGCCGCCGGGTCGTCCGACCCTCGCGCCCGCCACGACGTCCATGTGACGGCCCGCATGGTCTCGTCGCTCGTGCGGACCCCGGTGCGCGTCGGATGGATCGCCACCGGAGAACCGCGGGTCGCGACCCTCGTGGACGAGGTCCGTGCAGGCGGCGCACGACGGGTGTTCGTCGCGTCGTATCTTCTCGCCGACGGTCTGTTCCACCGCCGCCTGGCGGAGGTCGGCGCCGACGGTGTCGCCGCGCCGATCGGTGTCGCCGAATCCGTCGTCGACCTCGTGGTCCGGCGCTACCGTTCCGCCGTCGACGCGTGGCGCCCCGCTCCTGTGGGAGCGGCTCGCCACCGCGCCTGAATCAGCTGGGAAGCGGCAACAATTCGACGCGGTCGCCGTCCACCGCTCCCGGCGGCACCACGGCGATCGCGCTGCGTCCGATGAGGCCGGCGAGATGCGCCGTACGAATCGTGTTGTCGCACAGCCACCGTCCCTGCACGTCCTGGCGGGCGGGCAGCAACCGCGTGATGTCGCCGACGACCTCCGAGGCGTTCGCCAGCGGAGCGGTCACGGGAATCGTCGGGGTACGGAGGGTACGGCCGTCGGCGATCGCAGGCAGCATCACCAGCAGGGTCGACACCGCCGCCACCGGATTCCCGGGCAGTCCCAACACGGCACGGCCGTCCGGCAGCGTCGCCGCGACCTGCGATCCGCCGGGCTTGCACCGCACCCGTTCGACGACCACCTGCGCGCCGGCCCGCGTCAGCGCACCGCGCAACTGATCGGCGGCGCCACCACCCGTCGCACCCACGATGACGATCGCATCGGCATCGGTGCCCGTGAACAACGCGTCGAATCCGTCCGCGGTGTCGCGGAGATGTCCTTCACCGACCACCGTGGCGCCGCACCAACGGACGAGGTCGGGGAGTACCGGACCCAGTGAGTCGCGCGTCTGCCCCTCGCGCAGAGGGCCGGTGCGGCGGATCTCGTCGCCGGTGAGCACGATGTGCACCCGCAGGGGGCCGCGCACCCGAAGCTCGGCGACCTCACCGCTGGCGGCCGCGGAGACGACCGCCGGGCTCACGGCGGTGCCCGCCCCGGCGAGGACCGTCCCGGACTCCCAGTCCTCCCCGCGGCGACGCGCGTCGTCGCGCACGGGGGCATCGGGCAGGCGGGTGACGAGACCGCTCTCCACGCGGACGAACTCGTCGCGCACGACGGCGGTCGCGCCGGCCGGCAGGTGGGCGCCCGTCGCGATCCGGGCGGCTTCCCCGTCGCCGAGCGTGAGCGAGCCACCGTCACCCGCATAGCGGATCTCGTTGCGCAACAACCACGGTCCGCCGCCGGCCACCGCGTAGCCGTCCATGGCCGAAGTGCGGACACGGGGCAACGCCTCCGCCGCGACGAGTGGCGCCGCCAACGTGGCGCCCCGCGCTTCCTCGACCGGAACGGTGCGGGAAGGTAAGGGTGACAACGCTTCGCGCAGAATCCTGCGTGCATGGTCGGGATCGGTGGCCACACGGGCGGTTGCGGATCCGGCGCGCGCCGCCTCCAGATCGGCCGGGGTGTCGCAGTCGGTCGCCTCGGACACCGCGACGGTGACGTACCGCTCGGGCAACAACGCCTTCATGGGCCGGTTCGCGACGTCCCCACCGAGAGAGTCCAGACGCGCGGCCAGCGCCGGTGTCCGCCACGCCGCGAGCAGGAACTGCACCCGTCCGGTGTCGTCCACCGCGAAGGCGGCCTCGGCCGCCGCATCCTCGTTCAGGGCCTCGAGCAGGGCCGCGACGGTCTTCGGTGTGACGAACGGAAGGTCGGCGGCGAGAGTGACCACGAGATCGGCGACCGGATCCGCCGCTGCCAACGCGGCAACCGGACCCGCGCCGGGCGGTGTCTCCTGGATCTGCAGCACGTGCGGGGCGAGATCGTCACGGTGCGGACCCACCACCGTGACCCGCGCGCATCCCTCGACCGCGCCGAGGGCGGTATCCAGCATCCTGCGGCCGCCGACGGTCAGAGCGGGCTTGTCGACGCCTCCCATGCGGGTCGCGCGGCCTCCCGCGACGATCACGGCTTCGACGTGAGTGAGCGTGCTCATGTCTTCATGCTGCCTCATCCGTCCCGCTCGTGATCGCCTGAGTACGGCGGGAAACGGTGCCGCGCACGGGCCAGATCGATCCGGTCGCCGGAGATCGGGACGCCCTCGAGTTCGAGGCGGGCGAGTTGCCGGCGTGCGAGGTGCGCGGCCGGTCGTCCGGAGGCCGGGACCACGCGGTGCCACGGCAGGTCGGCGGAATCGGTCCGCATGATCCAGCCGACGGTGCGCGCACTGGACAGGCCCGCCGCGCCGGCGATGTCGCCGTATGTCACGACCCGCCCCGCGGGCACGGAGGCGACGAGTTCGCGAACCCGCTCGATCTGCTCGTCCGTGGTGACCACCGGCTACACCATCCGGGCCACGAGTTCGGCGGTCTCGGCGGGACGCGCCTGGTCGATCATGTGGTCGCAGTCGAATTCGAGCAGGGTCAGGTCGTCTCCGAGCCGCTCCGCGAGATCGCGACGGAAGTCCGCCGTGGTGTACGGGGGCTGCACCTTCCCGGCCTGCACGAAGGTCGTCGGGATACCGGCCGGGGGCAGGACGGGTTCGCGGGCCAGCTCGCCCCACGAGGTCACCAGCGCCGGTACACAGATCCGCCAGTTGACGCGCCCCGAGTCGAGTTCGACGAGGTGCTCGGCGATCTCCTCGTCGAGCAGCTCGGGTGCCACCTCGCCCCAGTCGCCGTGGACCTTCTCGGACCGCGCCTCGGCCTCGTCCGTGTAGTCGGGATTGTGGAGCGTGAGGTCGGCGATCTCGAGCATCCGGTCGGCCGGGAGGCCGATCGCCGGGTCGAGGAGCACCAGCGCCCGCACCCTGTCGGGCACCGCGGCGGCGAGATGCAGCGCGAGGGCACCACCGAAGGAGTGGCCCACCACGGTGACGGGACCGGTGGTGTGCGCGTCCAGCACGGCCGTCAGATCGGCGACGTGCGCCTCGAACGACCACGGGGGAGTCCACGGCGACCGCCCGTGACCCCGCAGGTCCGGGGCGACGAACCGCAGGTGGGGCAGGTGTCGTTCGGCGAGGTTGCGCCAGCGTCGGCCGTGACCGGTGAGTCCGTGCAGGGCGAGGACCTCCGGTCCCTCGTCGGGCCCGAACAGATGGGTGTGCAGAAGCTCCGTGGCACTCACGCCGACCACTATCCCAGTCGTGACCTCGCGGTGTGCTCCCGGACGTTGTCGTACCCGTCTGGTGGGATGGGGTCATGCTCGACGTCGATACCGGCACTCCCGACCTGCACCCACCACGGGCGCAGGTCACCGATCTGCCCGCCACCGTCTCGCGCATGTCCGAACCGCAGATCCCCGATCGGGTCCGGCGCCCGGCCGCGCGTCTCGTGCGCAGGTCGGCCGAGGCGCCGGTGGCCCGCGAGTGGCCCGACGACGTGCGCGTGCTGTTCGACGACGCTCCGCCCTCCCTCCGCTGGCGGCCGTGGCAGGTCCTCGGCGGTCCCGGCACGGGCAAGACGTCCCTGCTGGTCGACCTCGCGGTCCACCGCATCGCCTCCGGCGCCGATCCCGAGTCGGTGCTGATCCTCACGCATTCGCGGCGGGCCGCCACCGCCGTGCGCGAGGCGATCACGGCCGGTCTGATCGCCCTCGGCGACGGCGCCGTGCCCCGCGCCACACGTGAGCCGCTCGTCCGTACCGTCCACTCCTATGCCTTCGCGGTGCTGCGGTTGCAGGCCTCGGCGCACGGCAATCCGCCGCCCCGTCTGATCACCGGCGCCGAACAGGATGCCGTGCTGCGCGAACTGCTGCGCGGCGACATCGACGACGGCGCCGGGATGTGGCCCGAGCGGTTGCGTCCGGCACTGGGCATGACGGGCTTCGCCGTCGAACTGCGCGACCTGATGTTGCGCGCGAACGAGCGCGGTCTCGGCCCGGAGGATCTGGTGGCGCTCGGGGAGCGCCGAAATCGGCCCGAATGGGTCGCGGCCGGGCGTTTCGCGGAGCGCTACGAGCAGGTGATGCTGCTTCGCGGTGCCGTCGGTCTCGAAGCTCCGGAGGCCACCGCTCCGGCACTCGACGCGGCCGAGTTGGTCGGCGCGGCGCTCGCGGCGTTCGCGACCGATCCCGATCTGCTGGCCGCCGAGCGCGGCCGGATCCGCCACCTGCTCGTCGACGACGCCCAGCATCTCGATCCGCAGGCCGCCGACCTGGTCCGCGTGATCGGTACCGGCACCCGCACGAGCACGATCGCCGGCGACCCCGATCAGGCCGTCTTCGGCTTCCGCGGCGCCGACACCTCCTTCCTCGAGAGCCTCGGCGAGGCCGACGGATCGCGTCGGATCGTGTTGGGTATCAATCATCGTGCCGCTCCCGAGGTGGCATCCCTCGCCGACGGCATCGCCCGCAGACTGCCGGGCCTGCCGCCGCACCGGGGTATGGCCGGGCACCGCGTAGAGGAGGGCGATCCGGGGCAGGTCCGGGTGGCGGTGTGTTCGTCGCAGGCCAAGGAGGCGGCCCTGGTCGCCGACACCCTGCGCCGGTCCCATCTCGTCGACGGTGTGCCGTGGTCGCGCATGGCGATCGTCGTCCGGTCCGTGCCGCGGGTACTCGCGCCGCTGCGCCGCGCGCTGCTCTCGGCGGGCGTCCCGATGACGACCGCCGCCTCCGAACTCCCGTTGGCCCGTCAGCACAGCGTCGCGGGACTGCTCCTCGTGCTGCGCGCGGTGTCCGACAGCGGCTTCGGAGGCGACGAAGCGCTCGCTCTGCTGTCCGGGCCCATCGGCGGTGCCGAACCGGTCGCGCTGCGGAGACTTCGGCGTGGCCTGCGGCGTGTCGAGCTCGCGTCGGGCAACGACCGCGACTCCGCCGAACTCCTGCGCATCCTGCTCACCGAGGGCGACGACACCGCCGAGAACACGCATCTGATCCGCGGGCTGACCGACGTCGAGGCCGCACCGCTGAAGAAGGTGCTCGGTGTGCTGCGCAAGGCCCGCTCGGCGGCGCTGCGAGGGGGCGGCCTCGAGGACGTGCTGTGGGAGGCATGGCAGGCCACCGGACTCGAACGTCGATGGGCCGCCGCGTCGGCCTGGGGCGGGCCGATCGGTGCGCAGGCCGACCGCGATCTCGACGGGGTCGTGGCCCTGTTCGACGCCGCCGCCGACTACGTCGACCGTCTGCCCCGCGCACACATCGCAGGGTTCGTCGACTACCTCACCGAGCAGGAGATCCCTGCCACGTCCCGCACCCGTGTCGCCGCCGAATCCGAAGCGGTCACGGTCGTCAGCGCGCACTCCGCCGCCGGCCGCGAGTGGGACGTCGTGGTGGTCGCCGGTGTCCAGGAAGGCCTGTGGCCGAGCCTGCGGGCGCGTGGCACCCTGCTCGGCATCGAGGCCCTGATCGACGCCGTCTCCGGCGTCGACGGGGGAGACGAGGCCGGCGCACGGCTCTCCCGCACCGCGCCGCTGCTCGCCGAGGAGCGGCGCCTGTTCCTCGTGGCGTGCAGTCGCGCCCGCACCCACCTTCTGGTGACCGCCGTCGATTCGGTGAGCGGCGACAGCGAACTGGTCCGGTCCCGTTTCGTCGACGAACTGCGCGGTGTCGGCACCGACGACCTCGATGCGTCCGACGACCTCCTGGCCGAACCGGTGCCCGACGAGGTCCGCACCCGCGTGCTGGCCCTGCCCGCCCTCGTCGCCGAACTGCGCAGCGTGGTGTGCGATCCCGAGATCGCCGAGACCGAACCCGAACGGCAGCAGCGCGCCGCCCAGCAACTCGCGCGGCTCGCGCGCGCCGGGGTGCGCGGCGCCCACCCCGACGACTGGTACGGCACGGCCGATCCCAGCACCGCCGACCCGCTGTGGGATCCCGACGACGACGCGGTGCGATTGTCGCCGTCCACGGTCGAACAGCTCACGACCTGCCCGCTGCGGTGGATGTTCGAGCGCCACGGCGGATCCGACGGCGAGAACAGCCACGCCGTCACCGGCACGCTCGTACACACCCTCGTCCAGGCGCTCGCCGGGCGGATCCCACCCGACCGCATCGATCAAGCCCTCGAAAAGGCGTGGGACTCGGTCGATCTGGGCGCCGAATGGTACGCCCGCCGCGAGCTCGAACGCACCCGCCGCATGCTCGACACCTTCTCGACGTGGCTGCAGGGCACGCGCGGAGAGCTCACCGAGATCGGCGTCGAGGTCAAGGTCGACGGCATCCTCGAACCCGATGCCGACGACCGGCCCCGCGTGCGGCTCCGCGGTCGCATCGACCGGCTCGAACGCGACGCAGACGGTCGTCCGGTCGTCATCGACGTCAAGACCGCGAAGAACCCGGTGTCGAAGGACGCCGCGCGCGATCATGCCCAGCTCGCCGCCTATCAGGTGGCCGCGGCGGCCGGCGCGATCGAGGGCGAACCGGCGTCGCAGCCCGGCGGTGCGCGCCTGGTCTTCGTGGCGAAGCCGCACAACAAGGAAGGCGCGACGCAGCGTGTGCAGCCGCCCCTCGACGAGGACGGTCTCGCGCAGTGGCGGGAGATCATCCACGACGCGGCGGCCGCGACCCGCGGTCCCCGCTTCGTCGCGAGGGTCAACGACGGGTGCCGGCACTGCCCGGTGCTGTCGAGCTGCCCGGCACACGACGAAGGCAGGCAGGTGACAGGGGAATGAGTGCACCACGGGTGAGCGCGAAGCGCCTCGCGGAGGCACTGGGGCAGTTGCCGCCGACGACCGAGCAGGCCGCCGTCATCGAGGCCCCGCCCGGCCCGATGCTGGTCGTCGCCGGGGCCGGTGCCGGCAAGACCGAGACCATGGCCGCGCGGGTGGTGTGGCTCGTCGCCAACGGTCTCGTCGAACCCGAGCAGGTGCTGGGCCTGACCTTCACCCGCAAGGCCGCGCAGCAGCTCACGGCCCGCATCCGGGCGCGCCTGGCCAAGCTCGCCGGATCGGCGCTCCTGCGCGACCTCGATCCGAGCGGCGGGTTGCGCGCGCGGATCCTCGGCAGCGAACCCGAGGTGAGCACGTACCACGCATACGCCGGTCGCCTGCTCACCGAGCACGGTCTGCTGCTGCCCATCGAACCGTCGGCGACGCTGCTGTCCGAGACCGAGCTGTGGCAGGTCGCGCACCGCGTGGTCAGCTCGTGGGACGGCGAACTCGACACCGACCGCAATCCCGCATCGGTGACCGAGGCCGTGCTCGCCCTGTCCGGTCAGCTCGCCGAGCACCTCGTCGAGCCCGATCTGCTGCGCGACGCCCACGTCGAACTCGAACAGCTCGTGCACACCCTCCCGCCCGGCCCGGGGCAGCGCGGAGCACCGTCGAAGACCCTGCTCGGCTACCTCGAGACCCAGCACGCGCGGTTGCAGTTGCTTCCGCTCGTCGAACGGCTGTCCGAGACGTTGCGTCGCGAAGGCGCCCTCGACTTCGGCAGCCAGATGTCGCTCGCCGCGCGCGTCGCCCGCGACCACCGCGAAGTGGGAGCCGGTGAGCGGGAACGATTCCGGGCCGTGCTGCT
>Ga0180216_1000701_pt1 | contig 32648 bp, 27 predicted proteins | sample eDN3rd37CBELigMG_FD_128879 | JGI IMG/M metagenome (GOLD analysis project Ga0180216, IMG submission 128879) | Enriched Miracle-Growth compost microbial communities from Emeryville, California, USA - eDNA 3rd pass 37_C BE-Lig MG (version 2)... ... | reverse complement strand
TATCTCGACCTGCCGGCCAAGCTGTTCGGCCAGGTGATGGACGCCGAGGAAGGCAAGAAGTCGCTGGTCAAGGTGATCGACGCCGCGCCGGCGCAGATCCCGGCGCCCGACGCGGTCAAGCGCGCACTCGACGTGCTCAAGAGCGCCAAGCGCCCGCTGATCATCCTCGGCAAGGGGGCCGCCTATGCCCAGGCCGACGACGCCATCCGCACGCTCGTCGAGAAGAGCGGCATTCCGTTCCTGCCGATGAGCATGGCCAAGGGTCTGCTGCCCGACACGCATCCGCAGTGCGCGGGCGCGGCGCGCTCGACCGTACTCAAGGATTCCGACGTCGTGCTGCTGCTCGGCGCGCGTCTGAACTGGCTGCTGTCGCACGGCAAGGGCAAGGCCTGGGGCGAGCCGCATTCCAAGAAGTTCATCCAGGTCGACATCGAGCCGAAGGAGATGGACTCGAACGTCGAGATCGCCGCGCCGCTCGTCGGCGACATCGGCTCCTGCGTGAACGCGCTGCTGGAGGGCATGGGCACGTGGACCAAGCCCCCGGCCGATTGGATCGACGCGGTCGTCAAGAAGCGCGAGGACAACATCGCCAAGATGGCGCCGCGCCTCATGAACAACAACGTGCCGATGGATTATCACGGCGCGCTGGGCGTGCTGCGCACCATCGTCAAGGAACGGCCGGACGCGATCCTGGTCAACGAAGGCGCCAACGCCCTCGACCTGACGCGCGGCATCATCGACATGTACCAGCCGCGCAAGCGCATCGACGTCGGCACCTGGGGAGTGATGGGCATCGGCATGGGCTACGCCATCGCCGCCGCCGTCGAGACCGGCAAGCCGGTGCTGGCGATCGAGGGCGACTCGGCCTTCGGCTTCTCCGGCATGGAGATCGAAACGATCTGCCGTTATCAGCTGCCGGTCTGCATCGTCATCTTCAACAATGACGGCATCTATCGCGGCACCGACGTCAATACGGCCGGCAACGATCCGGCGACGACCGTGTTCGTCAAGGGCGCGCGCTACGACAAGATGATGGAAGGCTTCGGCGGCGTCGGCGTCAACGTGACCTCGCCGGACGAGCTCAAGCGCGCCGTCAACGAAGCCATGGATTCCGGCAAGCCAACCTTGATCAACGCCGTGATCGATCCGGCTGCCGGCAGCGAGAGCGGCCGCATCGGCAATCTCAATCCGCAGAGCAAGCTGAAAAAGAAGTAGCAACGGACATATCGGGGCGCGCCGGCGGCGCGCACCTGCAAGCCAGAAACAACCTCAGAGCCGCGGGCTCTGAATTCCGGGTTCTCTCGCGTCGCGCGGGCCCCGGACCGACGAAGATGGGAGAAGCTGCGATGGCCAAGTCGAAGAAATCAGCGAAAGCCAAGAGCAAGGCCCCGGCGAAGAAGCCGGTGCGCAAAGTGGTCAAGCTCGCCGCCAAAAGCACGAGCAAGAACACGATCAAGAGCGCCGGCAAGGCCGCGAGCAAGTCCGCCAAGTCCAAGTCCGCCAAACCTGCCAAGAGCGCCAAGAAGGCGAACGGCAACGGCGCTTATCCCAAGCCCGTGGCGAAGCCTTTCGGCGAAGCCGGCAAGGCGCTCGAGGGCGTGCGCATCCTCGACTTCACGCACGTGCAGTCGGGTCCGACCTGTACGCAGCTCCTCGCCTGGTTCGGCGCCGACGTGATCAAGGTCGAGCGTCCGGGCGTCGGCGACATCACGCGCGGCCAGCTCGTCGATGTGAAGGGCGCGGACTCGCTCTACTTCACGATGCTCAACCACAACAAGCGCTCGATCACGATCGACTCCAAGCATCCGCAGGGCAAGCGCGTGCTCGACGAGCTGATCAAGAAGTGCGACGTGCTGGTCGAGAACTTCGCCCCCGGCGCGCTCGATCGCATGGGCCTGACCTGGGACTACATCCATAAGGTCAACCCGCGCATGATCGTCGCGTCGGTGAAGGGCTTCGGCCCCGGCCCTTACGAAGACTGCAAGGTCTACGAGAACGTGGCGCAGTGCACCGGCGGCTCGGCTTCGACCACCGGTTTCCGGGACGGCCTCCCGCTCGTGACCGGCGCCCAGATCGGCGACTCCGGCACGGGCCTCCATCTCGCCCTCGGCATCGTCACCGCGCTCTTCCAACGCAACCGCACCGGCCGTGGCCAGCGCGTGTTGTGCGCGATGCAGGACGGCGTCCTCAACCTCTGCCGCGTCAAGCTGCGCGACCAGCAGCGCCTGAAGGCCGGCCCGCTCACCGAATACAGCCAGTATGGCGAGGGCATCCCGTTCGGCGACGCGACGCCGCGCGCGGGCAACGATTCCGGCGGCGGCCAGCCGGGCCGCATCTTGAAGTGCAAGGGCTGGGAGGACGATCCGAACGCCTACATCTACTTCATCACCCAGGCCCCCGTCTGGCAGGCGATCTGCGACGTGATCGGCGAGCCTGGCTGGAAGACCGATCCGGACTTTGCCACGCCGAAGGCGCGGCTGCCCCGGCTCAACCAGATCTTCGAGCGCATCGAGGAATGGACCAAGACCAAGACCAAGTTCGAGGCGATGGACATCCTCAATCAGTACGACATCCCGTGCGGCCCGATCCTGTCGATGAAGGAGCTCGCCGAGGACGAGTCGCTGCGCAAGACCGGCACCGTGGTCGAGGTCGATCACCCGACCCGCGGCAAGTATCTGACCGTCGGCAATCCGATCAAGCTGTCGGACTCGATCACCGAGGTGAAGCGTTCGCCGCTGCTCGGCGAGCACACCGACGAGATCCTGACCGACGTGCTCGGCTTCAAGGCCAAGGACGTCGCCGAGATCAAGAACTCCGGCGCGCTCAGCGCGCCGCAGAAGGAAGAAAAGGCGGCTTAATCAACAAGCACTGTCGTCCCCGCGAAAGCGGGGACCCAGTTCATCACTGAGCCGTCGGTGTCTACTGGATGCCCGCATTAGCGGGCATGACAGCCGAAGTATCTGGGGAGAGTCTGAAATGCGTATCGTCGTTCACGGCCAGCAGGCCTTCGGCAAGGCCGTGCTGGAAGCGCTTCTGAAGCGCGGAGACAATGTGATTGGCGTTTTCGTCGCGCCGGAGAAGCCCGGCGCCAAGCCCGATCCGCTGAAGGAAGCGGCGATCGCCGCCGGCCTGCCGGTGCATCAGCCGAGCTCCTACAAGGACCCGCAGGTGTGGGAAGAGTTCAAGGCGATGAAGCCGGACCTTCAGGTCATGGCCTTCGTCACGCTCTTCGTGCCCGAGGAATTCCTCAACATCCCGACCTACGGCTCGATCCAGTATCACCCTTCGCTGCTGCCCGCCTATCGCGGCGCCTCGGCCATCAACTGGCCGATCATCAAGGGCGAGAAGGAGACGGGTCTGTCGATCTTCTGGCCGGACAACGGTCTCGATACCGGCGACGTTCTCTTGCAGAAGAAGACGCCGATCTCCGACACCGATACGCTCGGCACCGTCTATTTCGACCGCCTGTTCCCGATGGGCGTCGAAGCGATGCTGGAATCGGTCGACCTCGTGAAAGCCGGCAAGGCGCCGCGCATCAAGCAGGACGAAGAGAAGGCCACCTATGAAGGCCTCTGCCGCGCCGGCAACGCCCACATCGATTGGGGCAAGCCGTGGGAGCAGATCGACCGCCTGATCCGCGGCTGCAATCCGGCGCCCGGCGCCTGGACGACGCTCAACGGCGCGACCGTCAAGATCTTCGACGCCAAGCCGCTGCCGGCCCGCGATCCCAAAGGCATCGCCGGCAAACTCGGCGAGGTCGTGATGGTGGAAGACGACGGCATCACCGTCGTCTGCGCCGACGGCCGCTTCAAGGTCACCCGCGTGCAGCCCGAAGGCGGCAAGAAGATCGAGGCCGCCGAATGGGCCAAGAGCGTCAATCTCGCGAAGGGCGCCATTCTTTCCTGATCTCGCAACCGCGCCCGGCGTCGTGCCGGGCGTGACGACAAGAGAATATCGCCGGCTCACCGCATCAGTGGAAACGCACCATGCCCGCCTCGCAACATCAAAACCCGAAGTCAGACATCGAAATCTCGCAGGCCGCCACCAAGCGTCCGATCCTCGACATCGCCAAGGAGAAGCTCGGCGTCTCGGCCGAACATCTCGAGCCCTATGGCCACTACAAGGCCAAGGTGTCGATGGATTATGTGAAGTCGCTCGCCAACAAGCCGAACGGCAAGCTCATCCTCGTCACCGCCATTTCGCCGACGCCGGCGGGTGAGGGCAAGACCACGACCACGGTCGGCCTCACCGACGCGCTCAACTACATCGGCAAGAAGGCGATGCTCTGCCTGCGCGAGCCGAGCCTCGGTCCGTCGTTTGGCGTCAAGGGCGGCGCGGCCGGCGGCGGCTATGCGCAGGTGATCCCGATGGAGGATATCAACCTCCATTTCACCGGCGACTTCCATGCCATCACCTCGGCGCACAACCTCCTCTCCGCGCTGATCGACAACCACATCTACTGGGGCAACAGCCTCGGCATCGACAGCCGCCGCGTCGCCTGGCGCCGGGTCATGGACATGAACGACCGCGCGCTGCGCGAGATCGTCTGCTCGCTCGGCGGCGTCGCCAACGGCTATCCGCGCGAGGCCGGGTTCGACATCACCGTGGCCTCGGAAGTGATGGCGATCTTCTGTCTCGCCAAGGACCTCGAGGACCTCAAGGAGCGCCTCGGCAACATCATCATCGCCTATACGCGCGAGCGTAAGCCGATCCGCGCGCGCGACCTCAACGCGCACGGCGCCATGGCCGCGCTGCTCAAGGACGCGATCGCGCCGAACCTCGTGCAGACCCTCGAGGGCACGCCCGCCTTCATTCACGGCGGTCCCTTCGCCAACATCGCGCACGGCTGCAACTCGGTGTCGGCCACCACGACCGCGCTCAAGCTCGCCGACTACGTGGTGACGGAAGCCGGCTTCGGCGCCGACCTCGGCGCCGAGAAGTTTATCGACATCAAGTGCCGCAAGGCCGGCCTCAAGCCGGACTGCGTCGTCATCGTCGCGACCATCCGCGCGCTCAAGATGCACGGCGGCGTCAAGAAAGAGGATCTCAAGAAGGAGGACCTCAAGGCGCTCGAAGCCGGCATGAGCAACCTGCAGCGTCACGTCGAGAACGTGCAGAAATTCGGCCTGCCGGCGGTGGTCTCGATCAACCGCTTTTCGGCCGACACCGATGCCGAAATCGCGCTGGTCAAGGAAAAGTGCAAGGCGCTCGGCGTCGAAGCGGTCATGGCCGATCACTGGGCGATGGGCGGCGAGGGCGCGGCCGATGTCGCCAAGGCGGTGGTGAAGATCATCGACGCGGGCAAGTCCGATCTCAAGCTGCTCTACCCCGACGACATGCCGCTGTTCGAGAAGGTGCGCACGATCGCCAAGGAGATCTACCGCGCTGACGATGCGACCGCCGACAAGTCGGTCAAGGACCAGCTCAAGCAGTGGGAAGACATGGGCTTCGGCAAGCTGCCGGTCTGCATCGCCAAGACGCAGTACTCGTTCTCCACCAACCCGGACGCCAAGGGCGCGCCGACCGGCTTCAGCATTCCGGTGCGTGAAGTGCGTCTGTCGGCCGGCGCGGAGTTCGTGGTGGCGATCTGCGGTGAGATCATGACCATGCCGGGCCTGCCGAAGGTGCCGTCGGCCGACGCCATCGACGTCAAGGACGGCAAGATCGTCGGCCTGTTCTGATCCGAGGTGTGTGATGACTTGAGGCCGCCGGTTCGAACCGGCGGCCGTTTTGTTCTGACGCGCAAACGACAAACTCCGCTCATTCCCGCGAAAGCGGGAATCCATGGCCCTATCGAGCGTGCGTGTTTGTGGCATCTGGGTCCCCGCCTTCGCGGGGACGAGCGGGGTAGAGAGCCTCAGTGCTTGAGCGCGGCGATGATCTCGTCGCTCTTGCGCACGCGCGACACGCGGGGCAGCACTTTCTCGATGGCGAAGGCATGCAGGCCGTCGCCCATGCTGGTCGAGGCATCCTCGGCGACGACGACGTTGTAGTTGAAATGCCAGCCGTCGCGCGCCGTCTGTTCGCCGCCGAAATTGGTGGCGACGCCGCCGACGATGATGGTGTCGATGCCGCGGCGGCGCAGCTGTGGATCGAGTTCGGTGCCGTGGAAGGCGCTCCAGGTTCGCTTCGTGATGGGCAGATGCGGCAGCTGCGCCACGTCGCCGACGATCTGCGACCAGTCCTGCGGCAGGCCGCCGGGCGGCACGGCCAGCGGTTGATCGGTCAGGCCGCGTGGCGCCGCCGAAAGGTCGGCGCCGAAATCGACATTCACCAGCACGACGAGACCTCCGGCATCGGCAACGGCACGGCCGAGCCGCGCCGCGGTTGAGACGACCTGATCGGCCGAATAGGGTGACAGCGGCCGGGCAAGGATGCCCTTCTGCAGGTCGATGAGAATGAGCGCGGTGGTTTTGGCGTTGAGTTCGAGCATGGCGGAGCCCTCGGTTTGGAGCGCGGCTGGCCCGGCCCTATATGAGGGTCGGCTCATGTTCATGGAAATATGAGGGTGTCCTCACAAAAGTCAAGCGCCGCCGCCGAACCGCGGGCTCCGCAGCGCGAGCGCGGGCGCGCCCGCGTCGCCGCGCTGCTCGCGGCGGCGACCGAGGTGTTCGCCGAGAAGGGCTATGACGCCGCGACCATGACCGAGATCGCCGCCCGCGCCCGGGCTTCGATCGGCTCGCTGTATCAGTTCTTCCCGACCAAGGAGCTGCTGGCGGAGGCGCTGCACGCCGCCAATGCCGAGGCGCTGACGGCGATGCTCGAGGAGCTCGGGCCGCGTCTTGCCGGCCAGCCGGCCGAGGCGCTGGCCGATATCCTGTTCGGCGAGTTCTCCGCCTTTCTGGCTGTGCATCCGGCCTTTGTCGCGCTCGCCGACCGGCGCAGCATCGACCCGAAGCGCAAGAAGGCGACCCGGCAGGTCCTGCGTGGCCAGATCGTCAAGTTGCTGACCGCGGCGAAGCCGCCGGTGCCGCGGCAGCGGGCACAGGTCCTGGCGATCGTCATTCTTCACCTGCTGCGCGTCGCCGTGGCGATCGAAGGTGAGGCGGATCTCGAAGGCCGCGGTGTCGTCCTCGACGAGATCCGGCTGATGCTCGGGCATCACCTGTCCGGGCGCTGACGGCGCGCCGACCGGCTTCACTATTCCGGTGCGCGAGGTGCGTCTGTCGGACTGTTCTAACGCCGGTCTCAGAGCGCGTTCGCGCGACCGTCATCGTCAAAGGGCCCGCTGCAAGCGGGCCCTTTTCTTATGTGGGGCCGCGCTCGCCGATCGTTAAAGTTTTAGATTGTTTGTACCGCTGCGATAGAGCGGGTCTTCGGAACTGGGAGGTAAGAAGGGAGGGTGACATTTCCGGTGGGTTCGCCCGTCGGCCCTTCAGCCCTCATTAACCAGTGTCTTCGCAATGACCATCAGTGCACCATCTCAAGGCGCCGAGACGAACGAGGCGGATCGTTCGCTGATTGACGAGCTCATCAACGCCGTTGCCACGGGTGACGCCGAGGAGCGCATGCGCATCCTCCAGCGCATCACCGATCTTTTCGCGGCGGGCTCGCGCAGCTACTCGACGGATCAGATCGCGCTGTTTGACGATGTGCTGCAGCATCTCTCCACCGACATCGAGACGCAGGCGCGGGCCAAGCTCGCGCACCGGCTCTCCGGCGTCGAGAACGCGCCGCCGAAGATGATCCGCAAGCTGGCTTTCGACGACGCCATCGAGGTGGCGGGTCCGGTGCTCGCCTTCTCCGATCAGCTCAGCGACGAGGACCTCGTCGAGAACGCCACGACCAAGAGCCAGGAGCATCTGCTGGCGATCGCGCAGCGTCTCAAGCTGAGCGAAGCCGTCACCGACGTGCTGGTCGAGCGCGGCGACCGCCGTGTCGTCCACAAGGTGGCCGGCAACAAGGGCGCCCGCTTCTCGCTCGCCGGCTACGGCAAGCTGACCACGCGCGCGCGCACCGACCAGAAGCTGACGCTCACCCTCGGTCGCCGTAGCGACATACCGCGCCAGTATTTCCTCAAGCTGCTCGAGGCGGCCTCGTCGTCGGTCCGCGCCAAGCTGGAGGCGGCCAATCCGGAGCTCGCCGCCGACATCCGCGACACCATCGACAACGTCGCGACCTCGATGCAGCGCGAGGCCCGCGAGGCGTCCCAGGAGCACGCTGTGGCGGCCCGCGACGCCAAGCGGCGCTTCCGGGTGCGCGCCGTGACGGAAGCGAGCGTACACGCCCCCGCGCATGCCCAGGATTTCGAAAAAACGGTGGTCGCGCTGGCCCGCCTCGGCCGGTTCTCGATCGACCTCGTGGAGCGCGCGCTGCTCGACCAGGGCCAGGACATGGTGCTGCTGCTCGCCAAGGCGGCCGGCTGCACCTGGACCACCGCGCGCGAGCTGCTGGTGATGTATGCCGCCAATCGCAATCTCACGGCCGAGGACTTGTCGCGGGCCTTCGACCGCTACAAGAAGTTGAGCCGGGAGACGGCCCGGAACATCGTCAATTTCCACGAACGCTACGTGAAGCCGCGGGTCGAAGCCGAGCTGGAAATGGCCACCGCGGGGGCCGCCGCGGCGAGCCCTCTGGACCTCGACGGCGACGATGTCTCGCTGGTCCCGGACGTCAAATCGACTGCATTTATGCGCGTTTTGACATAGTGAAACGGGAAATGAGGTGCTAGAAGCACGTCCAGTCAAAGCCTAGAGATTGGACGTGTAATGGACCTGAAGCTTATCTCCGTCGGCCGCAATCCGCCCAAGGATATCCACGCGGTTATCGAAATTCCGCTTGGCGGCGTGCCGGTGAAGTACGAGTTCGACAAGGTGTCGGGAGCGATCTTCGTCGACCGCTTCCTGCACACCGCCATGTATTACCCGGGCAACTACGGTTTCATTCCGCACACCTTGTCGGACGACGGCGATCCTTGCGACGTCATCGTCGTGAGCCAGGTGCCGGTGGTGCCGGGCGCGGTCATCCGCTGCCGGCCGGTCGGCGCGCTGCTGATGGAAGACGAGAGCGGCAAGGACGAGAAGATTCTCGCGGTGCCGGTCGACGCCCTGCATTCGTATTACACGGGCGTTGCCAACTACAACGACCTGCCCGAGGTTCTCATCGAGCAGATCGCGCACTTCTTCCAGCACTACAAGGATCTGGAAAAGGGCAAGTGGGTGACGATCGTGAAGTGGATCGACGCCGCGGGCGCGGAAGCGATCATCCTGGAAGGGCTCGAGCGCGCCAAGGCGGCCAAGCCGCAATCTTAAAACGGGTAAGCGATGGCGACCTTTGTTCTCGTGCACGGCGCCTGGAGTGGTGGTTGGTGTTACGGGCGGGTCGCCGACGCCCTACGGGCTGAAGGCCATCGCGTCTTCACGCCGACACTGACGGGTCAAGGCGAGCGCTCGCACCTGCTGACGAGCGCCGTCAACCTCTCGACCCACATCGCCGATGTGCTCGGCGTCTTCCAAAACGAAGAACTCGATGGCGTGGTGCTGGCCGGGCATTCCTACGGCGGCATGGTCATCACCGGCGTTGCCGACCGCATTCCGGAGAAGATCGCGGCGCTGGTCTATCTCGATGCCTTTCTGCCGGAGAACGGCCAGTCGCTGTTCGACATCAACGTGCCGGCCAACACGCAGCGCTTCATCGCCAGTGCCGGCGATGTCGGCGGGCTCGCGGTGCCGGCGCCGCCGGCCGCGTTCTTCAACGTCAATGCCGAGGATGTCGAACGCGTCGACCGCTTGGCGACGCCGTTCCCGCTCGGCGCCATGGCCGAGCGGCTGAAGCTGACGGGCGCGCATGAAAGCGTCGCCAGGCGCGTCTATGTGCATGGCACCGTGCTGCCGCGGCAAAGCCCGTTCAAGCCATTCTACGAGCGGGTGAAGAACGATCCGGCCTGGAGCGTGCATGCGCTCGCCTGCGGGCATCACGTGATGCTGGATATGCCGATCGAGACGGCGGCGATCTTGCGCGCCGCCGCCGCCTAAGCGGCGCGCTAGGCGCGCCGTGCCGTTATCGTTGCCATCTTCTCGAGACGGTCGAGTTCAGGCGCGACGCGCTTGGCTTCTTCCACCAGCGCCGCGGTGATCGGCGTCATCGGTTCGCGCTTGGGCACGACGAGGCCGATGGTTTGCACGGCTTCGGGCTCCATGATCGGGATGGCGCGCAACGTGTCGGTAAGGCCCAAAGTCTCGGCGAGCTTTGCCGGCATCACGCTGGCCCAGCGCCCCGTGCGTACATGCGAGAACAAGAGGATCATCGAATCCGACTCCAATGTCGGACGCGACTCCAGGCCCGTGCTCTTGAGCAGGCGGTCGATGATGCGACGGTTCTGCATGTCCGGCGTGAGCAGGCACAGCGGCACCTGCGCCACTTCGGACCACGTCACCTGGTCGCGATTGCCGAGCGGCGCATCGGCGGATGTGAGCAGGCGATAGCGCTCGTGATAGAGCGGCACGACGCTGACGCGGCCGAGCGGTTCGTTCTCGATGTAAGTGATGCCGGCGTCGATCTCGAGATTCTCCAACAGATCGAGCACCTCGATCGACGTGCGCGAGTAGATGGTGAATTGCACATTCGGATGACGCTCGCGGTACGGCGTCGTCAGCGCGGCGACCATGGCGAGCGCCGTCGGAATAGCGGCGATGCGCAAGCGGCCGGAGAGGCCGTGGCGCAGCGCGTTGATCTCCTCGCGCATGGCATGTGAATCCCCGACGATGCGCCGGGCCCATTCGAGCACGCGTTGTCCTTCGGGCGTGAAGCCTTGGAAGCGCGAGCCGCGGTTTACCAGCAGCACGCCCATCTGCTCTTCGAGTTGCTTCACGCCGGCTGACAACGTCGGCTGCGTTACGCCGCAGGCTTCCGCCGCGCGCCCGAAATGCTGCTCGCGCGCCAGCGACAGAATGAATTCGAGCTTATCGAGCACGCCATAACCCTTTCAATTCAGAGGGTTAGGCATAATACCTGTCTTTGCATTGCGAAAGCAATCAGTTGTAACCCGCCTATGATTGATAGGTTTTGCCTATCGGCCGATGGGGACGACGGGATTGTTAGTTCTTTAGAACGGCCTCAAATCAACCGGTAGGAGAAGCCGATGAACATTCAAGCACGGCCGTCGAATTCCGGAGGAAATGCAGGTCGGCGCAAGCCGCCGCGGACGCCGAAGGGTCGCCAGATCGACCTTCAGGCGCTGGCGGAGGTGCAGGCGCTGCTCACGGACCGGCCGCGCCGGCGCGACCTGCTCATCGAGCATCTGCACCTCATTCAGGACCATTACGGCTATCTCTCCGCCGCGCATCTGACCGCGCTCGCCGCCGAGATGCGCATGGCGCTGACCGAGGTCTATGAGGTCGCGACTTTTTACGCCCACTTCGACGTCGTGAAGGAAGGTGAGACGCCGCCGGCGCCGGTCACCGTGCGCGTGTGCGAGTCCCTGTCCTGCTGCATGGCGGGCGCCGAGAAGCTGCTGGCCGAACTGCCGGGCAAGCTCGGTCCCGGCGTGCGCGTTGTGCGCGCGCCTTGCATGGGCGCGTGCGATCACGCGCCTGCCGTCGCCGTCGGTCATGTGCAGACCTTCAACGCCACGCCCGACAATGTCGCCGCCGCGGTGGCGGCCAAGCCCCATGCTCATGCCTGGAAGCCGGCGACCGATTTTGCCGCCTATCAGGCGCAAGGCGGTTACGCACTGCTGAAGGACTGCACCGGCGGCAAGCGCACCCCGGAGGAGCTGATCGCGATCGTCAGCGATTCCGGCCTGCGGGGCCTGGGCGGCGCCGGCTTCCCGACCGGCCGCAAATGGTCTCTGGTGCGCGCCGAGCCCGCGCCGCGTCTGTTTGCCGTGAATGCCGACGAGGGCGAGCCCGGCACGTTCAAGGACCGCCATTATCTCGAGCGCGACCCGCACCGCTTCCTCGAGGGCGTGCTGATCGCGGCCTGGGTCGTCGAAGCGCGCGACACCTACATCTATATCCGCGACGAATATCCCGAGATCCGGCTGATGCTGCTCGAGGAGATCGACAAGCTCGAGGAAGCCGGCCTTTCGCCGCACACCAAGCTGCACATCCGCCGCGGCGCCGGCGCGTATATCTGCGGCGAAGAGTCGGCGATGATCGAGAGCATCGAAGGCAAGCGCGGCCTGCCGCGCCATCGCCCGCCTTACGTCGCGCAGGTCGGTCTGTTCGGCCGTCCGACGCTCGAGCAGAACGTCGAGACGATGTTCTGGATCCGCGACATCATCGAGAAAGGCCCGGCATGGTTCGCCTCGCACGGCCGCCACGAGCGCAAGGGTCTGCGCAGTTTCTCGGTGTCGGGCCGCGTGAAGGATCCGGGCGTCAAGCTGGCGCCGGCCGGCATCACGATGCGCGAGCTGATCGAGGAATATTGCGGCGGCATGGAAGAGGGCCACAGCTTCAAGGCCTATCTGCCGGGCGGGCCCTCGGGCGGTATTCTGCCGGCGGCGATGGCCGACATCCCGCTCGATTTCGGAACCTTGGAAAAGTACGGCTGTTTCGTCGGTTCCCACGCGGTGGTGGTCCTGTCCGACAAGGACGACATCAAGGCGGTGGCGCTGAACCTGATGCGGTTCTTCGAGGACGAAAGCTGCGGCCAATGCACGCCCTGCCGCGTTGGTACGGAGAAGGCGGCGGCGCTGATGGCGCAGGGGCCGTGGAACGTCGAACTGCTCAGTGAGCTGTCGGCGGCCATGCGCGACGCTTCCATCTGCGGCCTCGGCCAGGCGGCGCCCAATCCGCTGCTGTGCGTTTTGAAATATTTCCCCGAGGAACTGACGAAGCCTCTGGGGAAGTGGTGACGTCGGAACGTTGATGATGATGCAAACGGTGCAACAGGCGCGGGCTTGCCCCTCCCCCTTGTGGGGAGGGGTGGCGCGCGTCAGCGCGCCGGGGTGGGGAGCGGCCATGCCTCACAGTGCCATCACGAGAAAGTCGCGCGGACGAGCTCGTGCGCTACGCCGCGAACCCACGGAAGCCGAGCGCAAGCTCTGGTACCTTTTGCGCTCGCTCAAGCCGCTGGGAATGCACTTCCGCCGCCAAGCGCCGATCGGCATCTACATTGCCGATTTTGTCTGGCACGCGGGAAAGCTGGTCATCGAGCTCGACGGCTCCCAGCACGCGGACACGCGCCTTGCTTGCGACAGCAGGCGCACGGCGTGGCTTCAATCGCAGGGTTATCGCGTTCTCCGATTCTGGAACAACGACGTTTTGAATGCCCCGCGCAGCGTTGGCGAAGCTATCCTTTTAGCGGCGCAGAAGAACCCCACCCCTAACCCCTCCCCACAAGGGGGAGGGGAACACGCTGCGGCGAGCGGCGAGGATGTGTCATGAGCGAAATTCATAAACCCGCGGGCTACGGACACGACAACAAGGGCGCGGCGGGCGGCAAGACCGTCGGCGGCGGCAGGCCCACAGTTGCGCACACGGCACCGGCCCAGTCGTCGGTGGGCGAGGGCGGTGCGCCGACGGGCAAGACGTTCTTCATCGACGACCGCGAGGTCGACATCCGCGAAGGCGAGTCGATCTTCCGCGCGGCGCGGCGGCTCGACATCCAACTGCCCAACCTTTGCTACTCGCCGAAGCCCGGCTATCGCGCCGACGGCAATTGCCGCGTCTGCATGGTCGAGGTCGAGGGCGAGCGCACGCTCGCGGCAAGCTGCATCCGCATGCCAGCGCCCGGCATGAAGGTGAAGACGCAGACCGACCGCGCCAAGACCGCGCGCAAGATGGTCGCCGAACTGCTCGTCACCGATCAGCCCGCGCAAGACGTCGCGCACGATCCGATGTCCGAGTTCTGGAAGACGGTGAACCGCCAGGGCGTCGAACAGAGCCGCTTCCCCAAGCGCGAGCGCATCATCGTGCCACCGCCGGATCGCTCGCATCCGGCCATGGCGGTCAATCTCGACGCCTGCATCCAGTGCAACCTCTGCGTCCGCGCCTGCCGTGAAGTGCAGGTCAACGACGTCATCGGCATGGCCGGCCGCGGCCACACCGAGAAGATCGTGTTCGACTTCGACGATCCGATGGGCGCCTCGACCTGCGTTGCCTGCGGCGAGTGCGTGCAGGCCTGCCCGACCGGCGCCCTGATGCCGGCGACGATGGTCGACGAGAACAATGTCTACAAGGGCGCGCCCGACCGCACGGTCGACTCGGTCTGCCCCTATTGCGGCGTCGGCTGCCAGCTCACCTATCAGATCAAGGACGAGAAGATCGTCGCCGTCACCGGCAAGGAAGGCCCCGCCAACCAGAACCGGCTGTGCGTGAAGGGCCGTTTCGGCTTCGATTACGTGCACAACAAGCAGCGCCTGTTGAAGCCGCTCATCCGCAAGGAGGGCGTGCCGAAGGTGCCGCACGAGATCATCGATCCGTCGAACCCGTACACGCATTTCCGCGAAGCGACCTGGGAAGAGGCGCTGGACGTCGCCGCCAACGGTCTCAAGACGATCCGCGATCGCGACGGCTCGCAGGCGCTGGCCGGCTTCGGCTCGGCCAAGGGCTCGAACGAAGAAGCTTATCTGTTTCAGAAGCTGGTGCGCACGGGCTTCGGCACCAACAATGTCGACCACTGCACGCGGCTCTGCCACGCGTCGTCGGTGGCCGCGCTCCTGGAAGGCGTCGGTTCGGCGGCGGTCACCGCGACCTTCAACGAGGTGAAGAACGCCGAGCTCATCATCGTCATCGGCGCCAACCCGACCGAGAACCACCCGGTCGCGGCGACCTACTTCAAGCAGGCCGCCAAGCGCGGCGCCAAGCTCGTCATCATGGATCCGCGCGGCACCGCGATGAAGCGGCACGCCTGGAAGATGATGCAGTTCAAGAACGGCACCGACGTGGCGATGCTCAACGCCATGCTCAACGTGATCGTCACCGAGAAGCTGTACGATCAGCAGTACATCCAGACCTATGTCGAAGGCTTCGAGGCCTGGGCCGAGAACATCAAGGACTTCACGCCGGAAGAGATGGCGCCGATCTGCGGCATCGAGGCGGAGACCTTGCGCGAAGTCGCGCGTGCTTACGCCCGCGCCGAGTCCTCGATCATCTTCTGGGGCATGGGCGTGTCGCAGCACACGCACGGCACCGACAACGCGCGCTGCCTGATCGCGCTCGCGCTGATCACCGGCCAGATCGGCCGTCCCGGCACGGGCCTGCATCCGCTGCGCGGCCAGAACAACGTGCAGGGCGCGTCCGACGCCGGCCTCATCCCGATGTTCTTCCCCGATTACAAGTCGGTGGAGGATCAGCAGATCAGGTCGCAATACGAGCAGGCCTGGGGCGTGAAGCTCGACCCCAAGCGCGGCAAGACCGTGGTCGAGATCATGGACGCGATCCATGCCGGCGAGATCAAGGGTATGTACATCGAGGGCGAGAACCCGGCGATGTCCGATCCCGATCTCAACCACGCGCGCGAAGCGCTGGCGCATCTCGAACATCTCGTGGTGCAGGATCTCTTCCTCACCGAGACGGCGGTCTATGCCGACGTCGTGCTGCCGGCTTCCGGCTGGCCGGAGAAGGACGGCACGGTGACCAACACCAACCGGCAGGTGCAGATGGGCCGTCAGGCGCTGCCGCTGCCGGGCGATACGCGCCACGATCTCTGGATCATCCAGGAGATCGCCAACCGCCTCGGCTGCGGCTGGACCTACACGCATGTCAGCGAGGTGTTCACGGAGATGGCGTCGCTGATGCCGTCCTTGAAGAACATCACCTGGGACCGTGTCGCGCGCGAGGACGCCGTCACCTATCCGGTCGACGGGCCGGATGTGCCGGGCCGCGACGTCGTGTTCGAAGACGGCTTCCCGCGTCCGGGCGGCTTCGCCAAGTTGGTCTCGACCAAGCTGCAGCCGCCGGACGAAGTGCCGGACCACGAATATCCGTTCATCCTGTCGACCGGGCGTCAGCTCGAGCATTGGCACACGGGTTCGATGACGCGGCGGGCCACGGTGCTCGATGCGATCGAGCCGTCGGCCATCGCCCAGGTGTCGCGCGGCACCATTGCCAAGCTCGGCATTCAGCCGGGCGACATGATCCGCGTGTCGACGCGGCGCGGTTCGGTGGAGCTGCATTCGCGCCAGGACGACGCGGTGCCGGATGGCGTCGTGTTCATCCCCTTCGCTTATGTCGAAGCGGCGGCGAACCTGCTCACCAATCCGAAGCTTGATCCTTTCGGCAAGATTCCCGAGTTCAAGTTCTGCGCCGCCAAGGTCGAAGCCGTCCCGCGCACGCTCGAAGCGGCGGAGTGACGCCGCGTCGCTGTCTTTTAAGGCGACGCGCAATCTGTCGTCCCCGCGCAGGCGGGGACCCATACGCCGCAGCCGATCGCTCTTTATCTCTTGCCCGGGCTTGTCCCGGGCATCCCGTTCAGGGCGCCACGGCCTTGCCACGGCAAGCGGGATGGCCGGGCCAAGCCCGGCCATGACGGCGGCTTGTGGCTGCGATCACGCGCGAACTCAACTCAAACTCCATCGCTTTCAGTTCAATTGACGTGAGCGTCTTGTGGCTTTCAATGCGTCGAACGTGCCTCGCGATTCGATTCAACCGTAAGGAAGCCTGATGCCCGCCTACAAAAGCGCCGCTCGCCTGCGCAGTGCCATTCGCGACGAGCGGTTCCTGGGCGTCAGTCTCGCGACCGTGGCGGCCTTCGCCATCGCCGGCGACAAGATGTTCGCGGCGATGAGCAACCATCTGGTGCTCACCGTCATCTTCGCCTGGCTGTTCGCGGTCGTGCTCGGTTCCGCGCTGGCGGTCGCGCGCCACGCCGACCGTATCGCGGAGATCGTGGGCGAGCCTTACGGCACGCTGGTTCTCACGCTGTCGGTGACCACCATCGAGGTCTTGAGCATCACCGCCGTCATGCTGCACGGCCAGAACAACCCGACGCTCGTGCGCGACACGCTGTTCGCCATCATCATGATCATCCTTGGCGGCATGATCGGCGTGTCGCTGCTCGCCGGCGGCTGGCGCCACCGCGAGCAGCATTACAATCTGCAGAGCGCCAACGCTTATCTCGGCGTCATCATTCCAATGGCGGCGCTGCCGCTGTGCCTGCCGAACTTCACCATCACGACGCCGGGGCCGACATTGTCCGGCCCGCAGGAAGTGTTCATGGTGCTGTCGGCGCTGGGGCTCTACCTCGCCTTCGTCTCCATCCAGACGGGCCGTCACCGCGGCTATTTCGCCGCGTCCGACAGCGGCGCGGAGCACGCCGGCGAGCCGCTCGGCATCGGCCGGCTCGGTTGGCACATCCTTTTGCTGTTCGCCTACATCCTGCCCGTCGTCTTCCTCGCCGAGCAGCTCGCGCATCCGATCGACTATCTGATCGAGACCCTGCACGTGCCGGGCGCGCTCGGCGGCGTCGTCATCGCCATGCTGGTCGCGACGCCGGAGGCCATCGCCGCGACACGCGCGGCCTGGTCCAACCGGGTGCAGCGTTCGATCAACATCTCGCTCGGCGCGGTGCTGTCGACGATCGGCCTGACGGTGCCGCTGATGATGGCGATCAGCTATTTCACCGGCCACGACATCGTTCTGGGGCTGGTGAGCGCCAACAATCTCCTGCTGGTCATCACGCTGATCGTCAGCGTCGTCACTTTCGCCAGCGGCCACACCAACATCCTGCAGGGCGTGGTGCACCTCGTGCTGTTCGCGGCCTTCGTGATGCTGATCTTCCAGGGCTGAAGCGGCGCGGGCGCCGCCGCCGTCAGTGCAGGGTCGGGCGCTCGTCGCCGACCACCTTCATGTTGATGCTGCCGATGAACTGATCGCGCATGGCCTCGGTCTTGCGCAACTCGTCTTCGGTCTGCTCCCAGGTCGTCTTGTTGGAGCCGAGCAGCACGAGCCCGCCGATCACCGCGGCGAGCGCGGCGAAGAACGGCGTCGGCGAAAACGGCAGCAGCGACGTGAGCGTCAGGATGAGCCACAGCCCGCTGACGTAAAGCGCGATGCGGCCGGCCAGCGACACCTTGCGGCAGCGCTCGCGGCTCGCGCGCAATTCCTCGATGCGGGCTTCGAGACGGGCGATATCGTCCTGGAGATCGTCCATGCGCCGCCCTTAAGTCCGCCGGCCCCGCGTCAGCCGGTCTGCTTGTCCCGGAAATACGGCTCGACGGGACCCGTGAGCTTGATGGTGAGCGGATTGCCGTAGCGGTCCTTGGCGTTGCCGGCGGCGACGCGGATCCAGCCTTCGCTCACGCAGTACTCTTCCACGTTGGTCTTCTCGGCGCCCTTGAAGCGGATGCCGACATCGCGCCTCAGCACTTCGGCATTGAAATAGGGGCTGCGCGGATCGGTGGAGAGGCGATCGGGCGGTGTGTCGGACGTATCGGGCGTATCGGGCGTATCGGTCATGGGCGGGCTTTTCTCACGCTCGGCGGGGCCGGCGCAAGATGCTGCGCCCGGCGGTGCCGGCCCTCCGGCATGAAAAAGGCCGGTCATCCACCGATGGCCGGCCTCTCGGCTTTCGAGCCTCTGAGGCTCGCTCAGCGCTTGGGCTGCTGCTGGTCGCTGGGGCCGCGCATATTGGCCCACGGATCCACCTTCGCCGGCGCGGCGTCGGTGGCCGAGCGCCTGAGCGCGTTCTTGTACTGCCGGTCGAGCTGGGCCTGGTCGCGCTTCTTTTCCATCTCTTCCGCCGAAGGCTCGGCGCCGGCGCCGCCGCGCCCCTGGGCGAGGGCCGGGCCCGCCAGCAGCGCCAGCGCGAACAGGGCGAAGGTGACCTTTTTCATGAATATTTCCCCGAGGCGTATCTGATCCGGCCGGCAAAATAGCATCTCCCGCCGTCCCGCTCAACGCGACGAAGTCATTGCACAAGCGGCCCTTTTGGCCTGGGCGCGGCTGCGCTATAGAGCCCTGTCGTCCGGTTCTGCCGGACCATGGAGGACCTTCGCATGTCGCTTGCCCATGAAACCCTTGCCGGCGCGGCCGTCATGCCGCTGCGCCACGATTGGACGCGCGAGGAGGTCCGGGCGCTGTTCGCATTGCCTTTCGCCGAGCTGGTTTTCCAGGCCGCGCAGGTGCATCGCCAGCATTTCGATCCGGCCGAGGTGCAGGTCTCGACGCTTCTGTCGATCAAGACCGGCGGCTGTCCCGAAGACTGCGGCTACTGTTCCCAGTCGGCGAAGTTCGACACGGGCCTGAAGGCCGGCAAGCTGATGGACGTGGAGTCCGTGCTCGCCGAGGCGCGCGCGGCCAAGGAAGGCGGCGCCACGCGCTTCTGCATGGGCGCGGCCTGGCGCTCGCCCAAGGACCGCGACCTCGACAAAGTCTGCGCCATGGTCGAGGGCGTGAAGGCGCTCGGCATGGAGACCTGCGTGACGCTCGGCATGCTCGATGCCGGCCAGGCGCGCAAGCTCAAGGACGCCGGGCTCGACTACTACAACCACAACCTCGACACTTCGCCGGAATACTACAGCCAGATCATCACCACCCGCACCTATCAGGACCGGCTCGACACGCTCGAGCAGGTACGCGCGGCGGGTATCAATGTCTGCTGTGGCGGCATCGTCGGCATGGGCGAGCAGATGGAAGATCGCGTCGGCATGATCACCATGCTCGCCAATCTGCCGGTGCATCCCGAGAGCGTGCCGATCAACATGCTGATGCAGGTGGAAGGCACGCCGCTCGGCGAATCGGTCCAGCTCGATCCGTTCGATTTCGTGCGCACCATCGCGGTGGCGCGCATCACCATGCCGGCGTCCTTCGTGCGGCTGTCGGCCGGGCGCGAGCACATGAGCGAGGAGACGCAGGCTCTGTGTTTCATGGCGGGCGCCAACTCGATCTTCTGCGGCCCGAAGCTCCTGACCACGCCCAACCCGGCCCGCGACCGCGACTTCGCCTTGCTCGACAAGCTCGGCATGCGGGTGATGGAGTAACGGCGGCGGTTTTGTCATCCCGGGCGACCGAGCGCAGCGACGGAGACCCGGGATCCAGTACGTCGTGTCCTATCGATAACCTGCGGCGCATGGGTCTCGCTTGCGCGGGGACGACCGCGTGCGCACGGCGCGCTGATGCGCGCCTTTGCGCACCCTACGGTCTATGCGTTGGGTAAGCGCGCGAGGCTCAGCTAAAGCTGCGCACCACGGCGAAGCCCGCGAACAGGCCGGCGATCGACACCGTGACCGAGAGCAGGACGTACAGCGCGGCAAGGCCGACGTCGCCGCGCTCGTACAAGGATGCGACGTCCAGCGAGAAGGTCGAGAACGTCGTGTAGCCGCCGAGGATGCCGGTGGTGAGGAACAGCCGCCAGTGCTGCGAGGCGTCGCCTTTGAAGGCGAAATAGGCCGCGGCCAAGCCCATGATCAGGGAGCCGGTGATGTTGATCAGCAGCGTCGCATAGGGAAAGCCGGCGCCGAGCAGCCGGCCGATGCCGAGGTTGATGCCGTGGCGCAGGGCCGCGCCGAGGCCGCCGCCGAGGAAAACAATGAGGTAGCCCATGGTTCCGTCCTTCACAGGTGCCAGGGCAAAGCAAAACCGCCCCACGGGCGATCAGACCCACCGCTGGCGCGCCGGCCTTCCGGCGTCGCGGGGCCGGATCGGGTCAGGCGCAAGGTTTCACGCGGTAGGAGTCATCAGCCCCTTGCGGGCGGTTATCGGGGGAACCCCATCCCCATCGCCCGCAAAACTAGGGTCGCCCCCATCGGGCGTCAATCCGCGGCACATCCCGCGATTTGACAGCCGACAATCGTCGATCTATTGAGAGCGAACGTTCATTCACATTTAGGGCTCGCGCCCCGAGGGCGACATGCGCCGCGCCAATGCGCAGCTGAAATCCGACCGCCGCACCGAGATCCTCGATGCGGCGGCGCGATGCTTTTCGCGCTCGGGATTCCACCAGACCTCGATGCAGACGATCTGCGCCGAGGCGGGGATGAGCCCGGGCAACGTCTATCGCTACTTCCCGTCGAAAGAGGCGATCATCGCCGCGATCTCCGAGCGCGACCTGGCGCAGGCCGCGTCCGACTTCGCCGCGGTGGACCAAGCGCCGGATTTCTTCACGGGCTTTGCCGCCCTCGGGCGGCAATATCTCGTCGAGCGCGACCGCGAAGAGATCGCGCTTCATCTCGACATCATGGCCGAGGCGCGCCGCAACCCCGAGATCCGCCGCATCCGCGAGTCGATCCAGGCGGATGTGCGCGCGGGCCTCACCGGCATCCTGCGCCGCGCGGCCGAGCGGGGCGAACTGCGCCGCGACGTCGACTTCGACAAGGTCGTCACCGTGATCATGGCGCTCGGCGACGGGCTCGAAGCCCGGCGCGCCGTCGATCCGTCCTTTAGTTCGGAATCGGTGATCGACATCGTGCTCGATCTCGTCCGTTACGCTCTGACCGACTGCGAACTCGCGCGTGGGGGCGCGAAGGAGAACTCCGATGAAGGCTAGCCGCATTACAGCCGTCGGCCTCGTGGCCGGCGCGGCGCTCTGGATTGGATCGGGTCATCTGATGTCGAACCACGGCGGCGAGGGCCAGGCCGCGATCCGTCCCGGCGAGGCCAAGTCGCAGCCTTTGTTCCGGGTCGAAGTCGCGCAGGCCAAGGTCGTCCCGCATAGCCCGACGCTGACCTTGTCGGGCCGCACCGAAGCCGATCACAAGGTCGCGCTTGCCGCGCGCACGGCCGGCATTCTCACCGAATTGCGCGTGAAGCGCGGCCAGCACGTGGAGAAGGGCGAAATCGTCGCCGTTCTGGCGGACGAGGCCCGCGAGGCGCAGGTCCAGCAGGCGCAGGCCCTGGTCGACCAGCGCAAGGCCGAGCTCGAGGCCAAGCGCAAGCTGATCGACATCGGCGCGATGCCCAAGCTCGATCTCGTCAATCTCGAGTCGCAGTACAAGGCCGCGCAGGCGGCGCTCGCCACGGCGACCGCCGAGCGCGATCGCGGCGTCGTGCGCGCGCCCTGGTCGGGCGTCGTCACCAATGTGCCGGCCGAAGTCGGCGGCGCGGCGTTCTCCTTCCAAGGCACCGAGATCGCGACCTTGGTCGCGCCCGATCCGATGCTGGCGGTGGTCGAAGTGTCCGAGCGCCGGCTCGCCGGCATCAAGGTCGGCGAAACCGCCGAGGTGCGGCTGATCACCGGACAGTCGGTTCCCGGCCGCGTGCGCTATGTGGCCAAGTCGGCGAGCCAGACGACGCGCACCTATCGCGTCGAGGTCGTGATGGCCAACCCCGACTTCCAAATTCCCGACGGCATCACCGCCGAGGTCGCATTGTCGCTGCATCCGGCGCCAGCGGTGCGCCTGCCGCGCTCGGCCCTGACCATTTCCTCGGCCGGCGACATCGGCGTTCGCGTGGTCGGCGAGGGCGGCAAGGTCGCCTTCGTGCCGGTGCGCGTCGTCGAGGACATGCAGGACACGATGTGGCTGTCGGGCGTCGCGGACGGGGCGCGCGTGATCGTGCGCGGCCAGGACTTCGTGCGCGAAGGTCAGCAGGTGGCGGTGGTGGAAGCACCGACCGAAGCGGCGGCGCGCTAGCAACATAAGCCGGTCATTCCCGCGCAAGCGGGAATCCAGTGCCGGATCGCAAGTCTATCGACCATCGCCCTGGATCACCGCTTTGGCGGGGACGAGCGGGCCTGGAACGGCAAGAGCTGAAGCCATGACCCGTCTCATTACCTACGCCATCGAACATGCGCGGCTGACGCTGGTCACGCTCACGTTCCTGCTCATCGCGGGGCTCGTGGCCTACGTCTCGATCCCGAAAGAGGCCGAGCCCGACGTCAAGGTACCGATCATCTATGTGCAACTGACGCAGCGCGGCATCAGCCCGGAGGACGCCGAACGCCTCCTGCTGCGGCCGGTCGAGACGCAATTGAAGTCGGTCAGCAACGTCAAGGAGATGCGCGCCACCGCCTATGAAGGCGGCGGTTATGTGCTGCTCGAATTCGAAGCCGGCTTCAATTCCGATGCGGCGCTTGCCGACGTGCGCGCCAAGGTGGACCAGGCCAAGCACGATCTGCCGAAGGACGCCGACGAGCCGTCGGTTCAGGAGGTCAATCTCTCGCTCTATCCGGTGCTGGTGGTGACGCTCGCGGGCGACGTGCCCGAGCGCACGCTGCTGCACATCGCGCGCAACGCCAAGAATGCCATCGAGCAGGCGCCCGGCGTGCTGAAGGCGGAGCTGCGCGGCACGCGCGACGAGGCGGTGGAGATCACCGCCGAACCGATGCTGATGAAGAGCTACGGCATCTCGCTCGATCAGCTCATCACCGTCACGCAAGCCTCCAACAGCCTCATCGCCGCCGGCGCCCTCGAAGGCGCGAGCGGCCGCTTCGCGGTGAAGGTGCCGGGCCTGATCGAACGGCCGGACGACATGTTGAAGATCCCGGTCGCCTCGACCGAGGGCGCGACCGTCACGCTCGGCGATGTCGCGACGGTGCGCCCGACCTTCAAGGACGCGACCTCGGTGACGCGGGTCGACGGCCGCTCGGCCATGACCATCGAAGTGTCGAAGCGCACCGGTGCGAACCTGATCGAGACGGTCGACGGCGTGAAGAAGGTCGTCGCCCAGCTCGAGAAGACGTGGCCCGAAGGCATCAAGGTCGGCTACACGCAGGACAAGTCGAAGCTGATCCGCCAGATGCTGGCGGACCTGCAGAACTCGGTCGCGACCGGCGTCCTGCTGGTGACCGTGATCATCCTGTTCGCGCTCGGCTTCCGCGCCTCGCTGTTCATCGGCATCGCCATCCCGGCCTCGTTCCTCGCGGGCGTTCTGGGTCTGCAGCTCGCCGGCCTGACGGTGAACATCGTCGTCCTGTTCTCGCTCATCCTCGCGGTCGGCATGCTGGTGGACGACGCCATTATCGTCTCCGAATACGCGGAGCGCCGCATGTCCGAGGGCATGCCGCCGAAAGAGGCCTACCAGCAGGCGGCAACGCGCATGGCCGGGCCGGTGATCGCGGCGACTTTGACCCGCGTCGCGGCCTTTTCGCCGCTCCTGTTCTGGCCGGGCATTGTCGGCCAGTTCATGATGTACATGCCGATCACCTTGATCGCGACCTTGTCGGCCTCGCTGGCGGTGGCGCTGTTCTTCACGCCGACCCTCGGCGCGCTACTCGGCAGGGCTTCGCCCGTGCCGCATGACGAGCGCGCTGCCGAGCGCGGGCTGTATATGCGCACGGTGAGGCTGGCGCTGCGTCATCCCGGCGGCACTTTGGGCCTCGCCGTGCTGCTGCTCATCGCGGTGGTCACGGCCTACGGCAAATTCGGCAATGGCGTCGAGTTCTTCCCCAAGGTCGAGCCCGATTACGGCCAGGTGATCGTCCACGCGCGCGGCAATCTCTCGCTCGACGAGAAGGATGGCGCGATCCGGCAGGTCGAGAAATTCGTGCTGGCGACCGATGGGCTGAAGACGGTCTACACCCGGGTCGGCGAGCAGCCGCGCGGCTCGACCGAGATCACCGAGGACACGATCGGCGTCATCCAGTTCGAGTTCGCGGACTGGCAGACGCGCCAGCCGGCGCACGTCATCATGGACAAGATCCGTGCGGAGACGGCGCACATTCCCGGCATCATGGTCGAGGTGACGGCGCCGCGCGGTGGTCCGCCGACCGGCAAGCCGGTGCAGGTGCAATTGTCCTCCATCGATCCGGACAAGCTGCCCGAGGCCGCCAAGAAGGTGGCCGGCATCCTGTCGCAGATTCCGGCGATCCGCGATCTCGACGACGGCCTGCCGCTGCCCGGCATCGACTGGCGCCTCGAGGTCGACAAAGCGGAGGCCGCGAAATATGGCGCCAATATCAATTCGGTCGGCACCGCGGTGCAGCTCGTCACCAACGGCGTGAAGGTGACAGAGTACCGCCCCTCCGAGGCTGACAAGGCGGTGGACATCATCGTCCGCTTTCCGTCGGATCGCCGCAGCCTCAACCAGATGGACGAGCTGCGCGTGCAGACGGCGTCCGGCCATGTGCCGATCGGCAATTTCGTCAAGCGCGTGCCCGCGCCGCGCGTCGGCTACATCAACCGCGTCAACGCCCAGCGGGTCATGACGGTGTCGTCGAACATCGCCGACGGGGTGCAGAACGCGTTGGTGCAGAAGGAGATCACCGACAAGCTGGCGCACGCCGATCTCGGCGACGGCGTCACGTTCAAGCTCAAGGGCGAGGACGAGGAGCGCGAAAAGGCGGGTGCCTTCCTCGGCAAGGCCTTCGGCACGGCGATCTTCCTGATCTTCGCGATCCTCCTGGCGCAGTTCAACCGTTTCACGTCGGTCGCGCTGGTGCTGACGGCCGTGGTCCTGTCGACCATCGGCGTGCTGCTCGGCCTGCTGATCATGGGCCAGCCCTTCGGCGTCGTGATGACCGGTATCGGCGTCATCGCCAACGCCGGCGTCATCGTGAACAACAATATCGTTCTCATCGATACCTATGATCGGCTGCGGCGCGAAGGGCAGGGCGCTTACGAAGCGATTCTGGAAACCTGTCGCGAGCGCGCGCGGCCGGTGGTGCTCACCGCGGTGACCGCGATCCTCGGCGTGCTGCCGATCGCCTTCGGCATCAATCTCGACTTCATCAGCCGCGAGATCACGCATGGCGCGCCGGCAACGCAGTGGTGGATCAGCCTGTCGACGGCGATCGTGTTCGGTCTCGGCTTCGCGACCGTCCTGACGTTGATCGTGACGCCGGCGGCGTTGATGGGCATCGCCAATCTCGCGGCGCGGCGCGACCGCTGGCGCGAACGCCGCCTCGCAAAGCGGCAGCAGGCGGCGCCGATTGTATAATCAGCGCGGCTTCCGGGCGTCTGCCTAGGCAGCGCGGCGACTAAATGTGCAGCGCGCGCGGCTTTACCGCGCGCGTCGCCATGCGCCTCCAGGCAGGCCGCTTTCAGTCAAGCTGCTGCGACTCCTGTCGAATTGATGCCGGGCGCGGCATGCCGCCGCACTGGCACGCGGATTGCTCATCCCGTCTTGTCGCAACGCACCGGCGACGAGGCACGCATGATGACCACCATCACGGCCGAACCGCAGCCGCTCCAGATCGCACTCGATCGAACGGCGCTTCTGATCATCGACATGCAGCGCGACTTCCTGGAGCCCGGGGGCTTCGGCGAGACGCTCGGCAACGATGTGAGCCTGCTCAAGGCCGCGGTCGCACCGTGCCGGATGGCGCTCGATGCGGCGCGGGCGGCCGGGATGCTCGTCATTCACACGCGCGAGGGGCATCGCCCCGATCTCTCCGACGCGCCGCCGGCCAAGATCGAGCGCGGCTCGCCGAGCAAGCGCATCGGCGATCCCGGTCCCATGGGCCGCATCCTCATTCGCGGCGAGCCGGGCCACGACATCATCGACGCGCTCTATCCGGTCGACGGCGAACCGGTCATCGACAAGCCGGGCAAGGGCGCCTTCTACCAGACCGATCTGCAGCTCGTGCTGCAGAACAACGGCATCGAGAACCTCTTCGTCTGCGGCGTCACCACCGAAGTGTGCGTCAACACCACGGTGCGGGAGGCCAACGACCGCGGCTATCGCTGCGTCGTGCTGGCCGACTGCTGCGCGTCTTACTTCCCGGAATTCCATGCGATGGGCCTTCAGATGATCAAGGCCCAGGGCGGCATTTTCGGCTGGGTGTCGGACGCGCGCGCGATGGTCGCTGCCGTCGGCGCCGCGGCAAAGGCTTCGCTGAAACATGCACAGGGGAGCGGGTCATGAGCACTGCGACGACGGCGGCTTTCAAGCCGAAGCTTTGGACGCCAGGCGATTGGAATGCCTTCTTCGGGTTCGGCACGAACATCCTCGTCAACATGCTGGTGCTCACCGGCCTGTTGCGCTTCGTCATCAAGATGCCGGACTCGATCGTGTTCGGCCGCATCCTGCCGGCGCTCGGCCTGATGATGTGCCTGTCGACGCTTTATTACGCCTGGCTCGCGTATCGCCTGGCGATCAAGACGGGGCGCAGCGACGTCTGCGCGCTGCCCTCGGGCGTCAGCGTGCCGCATATGTTCGTGGTCACCTTCGTGATCATGCTGCCGATCACGCTCAAGACCAACGATCCGATCAAAGGCTGGGAAGCCGGGCTCGTCTGGGTGTTCTTCCAGAGCTTCATATTGATGATCGGCGGTTTCGTCGCGCCTTACGTGCGCAAGATCACGCCGCGCGCGGCGCTGCTCGGCACGCTCGCGGGCGTCTCCATCACCTTCATCTCCATGCGCCCGGCGCTCGAGATGTTCATGACGCCGCAGATCGGGCTCGTCTGTTTCGCCATCATCCTGGTGAGCTGGTTCGGCGGCGTGAAGTATCCCAAGGGCATTCCGGCCGGGCTCGTGGCCATCGCGGCCGGTATGCTGATCGCCTGGGGCTCGAACCTGTTCGGGCTCAACATCGGCGGTATGAGCGGGGCGAAAGTGGCGGAGGCCCTGTCGTCATTCGGCTTCTCGGTGCCGGTGCCGGCCGTCGGGCACGTGTTCTCGGGCTTCGAGTATCTCGGCGTCATCCTTGTGACCGCCATTCCCTTCGGCATCTACGATCTCGTCGAGGCGATGGACAACGTCGAGAGCGCCGAAGCGGCGGGCGATCATTTCCCGACGACGCGCGTGCTCACCGCCGACGGTGTCGTCAGCCTGATCGGCTGCCTGATGGGCAATCCCTTCATCAACGCGGTCTACATCGGCCATCCCGGGTGGAAGGCGATGGGCGGCCGCATCGGCTATTCGGCCGCGACCGGGCTGATGGTGATCGTGCTGTCCTGGTTCGGCGTGATCTCGCTGATGCTCGCGGTCGTTCCGGTGGTCGCGATCTCGCCGATCCTTTTGTACATCGGCATGCTCATCGGCGCGCAGGCGTTCCAGACGACGCCGGCCAAGCACGCGCCGGCCATCGTTCTGGCGCTAACGCCGCATCTTGCCGCCTGGGCGACCACGCTGCTGAACGGCGCGCTCGGCGCGGCGGGGCTCGGCTTTGCGGCGATCCACGCGCCGGACTTCGTCGGCAAGATGGCGAGCCAGGGCGTGCTCTACCACGGTCTCGAAATCATGGGCGGCGGCGCCATTCTCGGCGGCCTCGTGCTCGGCGCCATCGGCGTCTGCGTGATCGAGCGCGAGTTCATGAAGGCGGCGGCCTTCTCGCTCGCCGGCGCCGTGCTCACATACTTCGGCTTCATGCACGGCGAGGCGGTGGGGATCGGTGGCGGCTATGGCGTCACGCCGGGCGTGGCCTTCGCCTATCTCGTCGTCGCGCTGTTCCTGTTCGCACTGTCGAAGCAGCCGGCGCTGGTCGAGGCGCCGATGAAGGCGGCGGTACCGGCCGAGTAGTCGCCCGGGCCAATAAAAAATCGGCCCCGCTGTGCGGGGCCGATTTGATGGGCGCGATTACTGGCCGTGCGCTTCGAGCACCTGCAGGCAGGCTTTGCGCAGCTTGCTGCGGTTCTTCTGCAGGCAGGCCAGAACGCGGAAGCTGTCGGGCATCTCGTCGAGGCAATACTTGGTCGAGTCGGGCCGGCAGGCCGCCTGTTCTTCCGGCGTGCCGCTGAACAGGCCTCCTGAAGTGCCCGGTTGCATCCGGTTATTGGGCTGCGCGAGCGCCGCGCCGCTCACCAAGAGGGACACCAACGCAACGGCGGCAGCGGTTCGCTTCATTTTCTCGAGTTCCTTTTCCGGCAAACAAAAAGCTGGAGACGAAAGTGTCTCCAGCCTGTGTTTGTTTTGTGGCTGATTCCAGGGATTTAGCGGTCGGCGCGACGTTCGGCGCGGCTGCGGTGGTAATTCGCATGCCGGTGCGAGCGACCATGCCGATGGAAGCCCATGCCGCGCGAGATGTGGGGACCCGCTGTGTAGCCGATCACGCCGCCGGCGACCGCGCCGACCGGCCCGCCGACCAATAAGCCCGCCCCGGCGCCCATCAGGCCATCGCCCAGCCGTTCGCCCGCGCTTGCCGCCGCCGGCACGAGCGCGATGGTCGCGGCCACAGCCGCGGCCGTCATAAGAGTCTTCATCGCATGCCTCCTTGCGATCGGAATGATCAGGGAAACAATGGAGGTAACGATTGAAAGTTCCGGCGCTGACGCGAGCGTGAAAGCGCGTGCAACGCACGCTAGTGCATCACCGCGCCGGTGCGCGGAACGATCGCGCCTCGATGACGCAGCACATGCGCGGCGAGCCGATGCGCCGCCTGCGCGGCATCGGCGGGTTTGCTGCCGGAGATCCGCGCCGCGAGATAGCCCGCATTGAAGCCGTCGCCCACGGCCGTCGTGTCGACCGGCGTCACCACTTCGGGCACGGGAACCTGCTCGCGCACGGCGCCCGCGGCGATCGATGCGCTGTTCGGCCCATTCTTGACGATGATCTCGCCGACACCGAACGCCTGCAGGCGCGCAATGGTGGCGTCCGGTGATGGGTCGCCCCACAACACCGCTTCGTCATCATAAGCGGGCAAAGCGATGTCGGTGCGCTTGAGCGCTTCGGCGAACACCGTGCGTGCGCGCGGCAGGTCGGCCTTCCAGTCGCGCGGCCGGAAATTGCCGTCGAAGGCGATGGTCGCGCCGCCCTTGCGCGCGAGCTCGATCGCCGCGAGGAACCGGCCGAGGCCGACATTCGAATAAAGCGACAGCGTCATGCCGGAGAAATAGACCAGCCGCGCGCCGCTGAGCGCTTCGGCGATGCCGCCCCAGCCCGGCAATTCAAACAGCTCGCGCGCCGGCGTCGCCTCGCGCCATTGATGCAGGCCGCGGCCTTGCGCGGCATCGCTGTCGATGAGCGTGAGCGCGGGCAGGCGCGCCGGAATGCGCATGATGAGATCGGTCGCCACGCCTTCGGCCTTTGCGAGCGCGCAAATGGCATCGGAATAAGGATCGTCGCCCAGCGCTGTGGCGAAGGCCGTGTTGAGGCCCGCGCGCGCCAGATAGATCGCTGTGTTGAAAGTGTCGCCGCCGCTTTGCAGTGCGAAACGACCGTCGGCGCCGCGTGCGAGTTCGATGGTGGCCTCGCCGATGGCGACGGTGCGCTTGGGTGCTGCGGTCATGCGGCGTGCCTATCACGGACGTGCGGGAGTCGTCACGGGTTAGCCGCAGGTCGCATGTTGGCAGGTCGGACAAACGTGTTAGCCTCCCGGCCGGGTAAGGGAACGTGCGGCCACCGCGCCGCGACCAAGAGCCGGAAACAATCCGGCGTGAAAACAAATGTTTCGCCGGCCGAAAGACGGCCCGGCGGCCCATGGGGGGACAATGGCTGACACGCCGAACACAGAGGCGGACTCCGCGATCTCTGCCGAAGGCCTGCGCAAGGCCGAAGAATACGTGCAGCAGGAAGAGGGCGCCGCCAACCGGCTGTCGGGCTGGGCCGGGACGATCGTCACGGCGATCGCCGTCGCGATGACGCTCTTCCATCTCTATGCCGCCTACGACATCGTGCCCACACAGCCGCTGCGCTACACGCATGTCGCCTTCGTGCTGGTCCTGAGCTTCCTGCTGTTCCCGCTGGCTTCCCGCTTCCGCAACAGGATCGAATGGTTCGACGTGCTGGCCGGCGCGCTCGCCGTCGGCATCATGGGCTATGCGCTCTGGGGCGGCGACGACTTCACCGACCGCGCCGCGGTGCCGGATCAATGGGACGTCATCCTCGGCGTCATGCTGATTGTGCTGGTGCTGGAGGCCGCGCGCCGCACGACGGGCCCGATCATGCCGGTCGTCGCCATCCTTTTCATCGCCTATGCGATGTTCGGCGATTATCTGCCGCCGCCGTGGACGCACCGCCCCTACGACTTCGCGCGTCTCGTCGGCCATCTGTTCATCACGCTGGAAGGCATTTTCGGCGTGGCGGTCGACGTGTCCGCGACCTTGATCATCATGTTCACGATCTACGGCGCCATCCTGCAGCATTCCGGCGCCGGAAAATTCTTCATCGACTTCTCGCTGGCGGTGATGGGCAACAAGCCGTCGAGCGCCGGGCGTTCGGTGGTCGCGTCGTCCTTCCTGCTCGGCGGTCCCTCGGGCTCCGGCGTCGCCACCACGGTGATGATCGGCACGGTGGCCTGGCCGATGCTGGCGAAAGCGGGTTTCGAGAAGAACGCCGCCGGCGGCCTGCTCGCCGCGGGCGGTCTCGGCGCCATCATCTCGCCGCCGGTTTTGGGCGCGGCGGCCTTCCTCATCGCCGAATTCCTGAAGATCAGCTATCTCGACGTCATCTGGATGGCGACCATTCCGACGCTGCTCTATTACGCTTCGCTCCTGTTCATGGTCGAGCTCGACGCATTCCGCTTCGGCGCGCACCGCGTGGTGTTCAAGCAGGAAATGCCGCTCGGCCAGATGGTGAAGCGCTACGGCTTTCACTTCGTCTCGCTGGTCGCGGTCGTCGTCTTCATGGTGATCGGCTATTCGCCGATGACGGCGGTGTTCTATTCGACCGTTCTCGCCTTCGTCCTGAGCTTCCTCAACCGCGAGACCGCGCTTTATCCCAAGAAGCTCGTGCGGGCCATGGCGGACGGCTCGATCAGCGCGCTCGGCGCCGGCACGACCTGCGCTTCCGCCGGCATCATCGTCGGCGTCGTGACGCTGACCGGCCTCGGCTTGAAGTTCTCGTCGATCGTCATCGCCTATGCCGGCGGCAGCCTGCTGCTCACCGCGCTCTATACGGCGCTGATCGTGTGGATCATCGGTCTCGCGGTGCCGGTGACCGCCTCCTACATCATCTGCGCGGTGATCGCCGCGCCGGCGCTGACCAAGCTCGGGGTGCCGGACTTCGCCGCGCATATGTTCATCTTCTATTACGCGGTGCTGTCGGAGGTCTCGCCGCCGACGGCATTGTCTCCCTTCGCGGCGGCGGCCATCACCGGCGGCGACCCCTACAAGACGACGATGCAGGCGTGGAAATACACGCTGCCGGCATTCCTGGTGCCCTTCGTCTTCGTGGTCGATCCGCAAGGGCTCGGCCTGCTGCTCAAGATCCCGAAGGGCGGCTCGGTCTACGACATCGTCTGGATCACGTTCATCACCGCCGCCGGGCTCGCCGCGCTGGCGGCGGCGGCGCAGGGCTGGGCCCTTCGCCGGGCCTCGCTCGTCGAGCGCATCCTGTTCGCGCTGTGCGGGCTCCTGCTGGTGTTCCCGAGCCTGCTCGAAGCGATCCTGGAAACGCTGACGGGCTTGGACATTCCCCATCCCGCGCCCTTCGGGCTAACCTTGGGCGCCGCGTTGTTGCTGTGGCAATGGAAAGGCCAGCCGGAGTTCAAGCAACTGGCCGATAAAACGAGGGAGGAGAGAACATGAAGCGAGGAGTTAAGATCGCACTCGGCGCCGTCGCCGCCATGGCGGCGATATTCGGCGTCGCGCACGCGCAGCAGAAGACCATCTCGATCGGCACCGGCGGCACCGGCGGCGTCTATTATCCGCTCGGCGGCGGCATCGCCAATGTGCTGAGCAAAACGATCCCCGGCCTGCAGGCCACCGCCGAGGTGACCGGCGGCTCGGTCGACAATCTCAAGCTGATTGGCGCCGGCCGCAGCGAAGTCGGCTTCTCGATGGTGGATGCCGCGCTCGATGCCGACAAGGGTCAGGACAAGTTCAAGGGCGCGCCGGTGCCGGTGCGCACGCTGATGGTGCTCTATCCCAACCAGATGCACGTCGTGAGCATCGAGGGCACGGGCATCGAGAAGATCTCCGACCTCAAGGGCAAGCGGGTCTCGACCGGCTCGGGCGGCAGCGCCACCGAGGTGATGGCGTTCCGCGTCATCGAGGCGGCCGGTCTCGAC
>Ga0180216_1000700_pt1 | contig 32662 bp, 29 predicted proteins | sample eDN3rd37CBELigMG_FD_128879 | JGI IMG/M metagenome (GOLD analysis project Ga0180216, IMG submission 128879) | Enriched Miracle-Growth compost microbial communities from Emeryville, California, USA - eDNA 3rd pass 37_C BE-Lig MG (version 2)... ... | reverse complement strand
GGTGCTGAGGTGTTTCTCCCAGAAAATCGTCCCAGAAGAGGATAATCTGAAAGAAATGATGGCTTCAGAAGGCAATATTATCTCATTAAATCAAAATCTTAGCTATATTTCAGGGACGACTAAGTCAGCCCAGCCCTCTCCGGAGGGCTTTTTGTATTGACCCAGCGGAACCTGCACAGTTCAGACGGCCAATGCGAAGGCCTGCGCCGTTACCGCGTGGGTGCAGGCGACGGCTTGATCGTGGCGTCAGATCTCTGTCCATACGCGGATCTTCTCTGTCGAGGCGCGAGGTTTTGCCGCTCCGGCCTCGCGTGACCGGAACGTGGCGGGACGGGGCGTCCAGCCGGCGGTCAGGCGGCCCGCGTTACACTGGGGAGCAGATCTTTTCGGAATCTTCCACAAGGAGTTGTCCCATGCTCAAAGGCAAGAAAGCGGTCGTGACCGGCTCGACCAGCGGCATCGGCCTGGCGATCGCGCAGGAACTGGCGCGCCAGGGCGCCGACCTCGTCATCAATGGCTTTGGCGATGCCGCCGCGATCGAGCGCGAGCGCGCCGGGCTGGAAAAGGACTTCGGCATCAAGGCCACCTACCTGAACGCCGACCTGATGGATGCGCAGGCCGCGCGGGATTTCATCGCGCAGTCGATCCAGGCGCTGGGCGGCATCGACATCCTGGTCAACAATGCCGGCATCCAGCACACGGACCTGATCGAGGATTTCCCGGTCGACAAGTGGAACGCCATCATCGCCCTGAACCTCTCGGCCGTGTTCCATTGCTCGGCGGCGGCGCTGCCGTCCATGAAGCAGCAGAAATTCGGCCGCATCATCAACATCGCCTCGGCGCACGGCCTGGTGGCCTCGGCCAACAAATCGGCCTACGTCGCCGCCAAGCACGGCGTGGTGGGCCTGACCAAGGTCACCGCGCTCGAGAACGCGGGCACCGGCGTGACCTGCAATGCCATCTGCCCCGGCTGGGTGCGCACGCCCCTGGTGGAAAAGCAGATCCAGGCCCTGGCGCAGCAAAAGGGCGTGGGCGTCGAGGATGCCGCCCGCGAGCTGTTGGCCGAAAAGCAGCCGTCCCTCGAGTTCGTCACGCCGCAGCAGCTCGGCCAGGCGGCCGTGTTCATCGCCTCGGACGCGGCGGCGCAGATGACGGGGACCACGCTGTCGATCGACGGCGGCTGGACGGCGCGCTGAGGGAGGCCGTGCAATGCTGATGGTCCTGTCCCCGGCCAAGAAGCTGGACTACGACACGCCGGTGCGCACCACGCGCCGGTCGCTGCCGGTGTTCCCGGACGACACGCGCAAGCTCGCGAGGGTGCTGCGGCGGCTGTCCGCCGGCGACCTGGCCGAGCTCATGGGCCTGTCGGACGCCCTGGCGCGCCTGAATGCTGCGCGCTATGCCGACTGGGTGGACGAGCCGGACACCGCGCACGCGCGCCAGGCGGTCCTCGCCTTCAACGGCGACGTCTACGAGGGCCTGCGCGCGGCCGAGCTGTCGGATGCGCAGCTCGACTGGGCGCAGGATCGCCTCGCCATCCTCAGCGGGCTCTACGGGGTACTGCGGCCGCTGGACCTGGTCCAGCCCCACCGCCTGGAAATGGGCACGCGGCTGCGGACGGCCCGGGGCGCCACCCTCTACGAATTCTGGGGCGAGCGGATCGCCCGGGAACTGAACCGGCGCCTGGACGCGCTGGCCGGCGAGCGCGTGCTGCTGAACCTCGCATCCGGCGAGTATTTCAAGTCGGTCGACCGCAAGGCGCTGCGTGCGCGCGTGGTGGAATGCGTGTTCCAGGACGAAAAGAACGGCGCCTGGAAAGTCATCAGCTTTCACGCCAAGCGGGCGCGCGGCCTCATGGCGCGCCACGTGATCGATCGGCGCATCGAGGCGCCCGGCGATCTGCGCGGCTTTGCCGCCGAGGGCTACGCCTACGCGCCCGAGGCCTCGTCGGACGATCGCCTGGTGTTCCGGCGCCCGGCCTGAGGCCGGGCCGCGATCAGTCCCGGGCTCGCCAGGCGACGACCTCCTGGCTTTGCTCGCCCAGCCCATCGATGCCCAGGCGCATCCGGTCGCCCGCCTTGAGGAACGTGGGCGGCTTTTGCCCCATTCCGACACCCTGCGGCGTGCCCGTGGCGATCAGGTCGCCGGGCTCGAGCGTGGTGAACTGGCTGATGTAGTGGACCAGGTGGGCGACGCCGAAGATCATGTCGGACGTGCTGCTGTCCTGACAGCGGCGGCCGTTGACCTCCAGCCACATGCCCAGGTCCTGGGGATCGGCGATCTCGTCGGCCGTGACCAGCCACGGGCCGACGGGGCCGAAGGTGTCGCAGCCCTTGCCCTTGTCCCAGGTGCCGCCGCGTTCGAGCTGGTACTCGCGTTCCGAGACGTCGTTGACGATGCAGTAGCCGGCGACGTGGGCCAGGGCGTCCTCTTGCGAGACATAGCGCGCCCGGCTGCCGATGACGACGCCGAGTTCGACCTCCCAGTCGGTCTTGACGGATCCCCGGGGCAGCATGACGGCGTCATTGGGCCCCGTGGGCTTGCACCATTTGTTGAACAGGATGGGCTCGGCCGGCGGGGCCGCGCCGGTCTCGGCTGCGTGCGCCTTGTAGTTGAGGCCCACCGCGATGAACTTGCCGGTGCCGGCGTAGGGGGTCCCCAGCCGTACCGGCTGGGAAACGGCGGGCAGGGTGTCCGGATCGAGCGCGCGCAGCGCGTCCAGGGCGCTCGGCGCCAGGGTTTCAGCGGTAATGTCGGCGATGACCGACGACAGGTCGCGCAGGACGCCCTTTGAATCGAGGCAGCCGGGGCGTTCCTGCCCAGGCGCCCCATAGCGCAGCAATTTCATGACACGTGACTCCAGAGGTTCAAGGGGTGGGTGAAGCAAGGCCATCCCCGTCGGGTGGGGGAAGGCTGGGCAGGGCATCGAGCTGCTCGAGCCGCAGCAGCTCATCATACAGACGTGCGGCGCCGCCGGCGAAGCCTCCGTGGGCCGCGCAATCCATGAATTTCTCGCGGATCTCGTCGGCCGAGAGCGGCGCCTGTGCGTTGCCCCTGGCATAACGGATGTCGCCCGTGTCCAGCGCCTGGCCGTCGGCCAGCCGAATGCGGACGCGATCATGCAGGGCGAAGACAGGCTCGATCGGGCACTGCGTGTGAACGATGTGGCGGCGCACGCGGCCCATGAGCGCCTGCACGTCGGCGCGTGCCACGAAGGCATCGTTCAGCTCGGCGAGCCCGACCTTGCGGACGATCAGGGCGCAGGCCAGCACGAACTCGAGGCTGAACTTGGCCTCCAGCCCCGTGCGGGCGCTGCGGTTGCGGAGCATGGCATCTTGCGCCGGTCCGATCTGGACCTCGATGGATTCGATCCGCCCGGGCGTGACCCCGCGGCCATCAGCCAGGGCCAGCGTGCCGTCGATGGCCCTGTGGGCGGCATAGCAGACCGGGTAGCGCTTGATCGACAGGCCCTGGGTCAGGATGCGCAAGCGCTGGCCGAGCATGTCCGCCGGTGAGCGGCGGTCTGCGCGCCCGCCCGGCGAAAGGGCGGCCAGGTAGCCCCGGTCGTGCTCCAGGACGTCGCGGGCGGCGCTCATTCCCAGCAGGACCAGTTGTACCGCCTCGATGGCATTGGCTGCGGCCCGGCCAGCGTGCAGCGGCTTTGTCATGGTGCCGAAGTTGGCCACCAGCCCGCTCGCCATGCTGGCGGCCAGGCCGAGGGCCTCGGCGCATTGCATGGTGGAAAGGCCGTTGAGGGAAGCGACCGCCGCCGTGGCGGCCATGGTGCCGAGGACCGCGGTGGGATGCCAGCCCTTGGAATGATAGGGATCCGGTTCGCGGGCGACCAGTTCTGCCCAGGTTTCATAGCCGGCCAGGTAGGCCCGGATCGCCTGCGCGCCTGTGCTTTCGAGGCGCCGGCCCTCGGCCAGGATGGCGGGCACCAGCACCGTACTGGGATGGCCGCTGAGCGCGACGTCGTCGAAATCGAGCGCATGCGCCGCGGTGCCATCGATCAGTGCCGCCGCCGCGCTGTCCAGCCCTTCGTCGGCGCCGGTGGCGTGGCCTGGCCTCGTTCCGAGGGATTTCGCTCGGGCATGGCGCCGGACGACGTGGACCGCCGGGTCGTTCCGGCCCGCCATCATGGTGGCGAAGGTGTCGATGAAGCCGTTGCGGATGGTGTCCAGCGCTTTTGGCGGGACCGTAAGGCCCTGGGCGTGCGCCACGAAGCCGGCGATGTCTTGGGTCAGTGTCGTCATAGTCTCTACGCTTGGGGCTGGTGGCCTGTGGCCGCTCAATACGAGCGCGGCATTCCCAGGATGTGCTCGCTGATGTAGGCGAGGATCAGGTTGGTGGAGACCGGCGCGATCTGCAGCAGCCGGGTTTCCCGCCACTTGCGTTCCACGTCATATTCCCGCGCGTAGCCGAAGCCGCCGTGGGTTTGCATGCAGGCCTCGGCTGCGTGCCAGGCGGCCTCGGAGGCCAGAAGCTTGGCCATGTTGGTCTCATGGCCGCAGGGCAGGCCCGCGGCAAAGAGCGTGGACGCCTTGCGCAGGAGCAGCGCGGCCGCCTCGGTCTCGGCGTACGCCCGGGCGATGGGAAACTGGATGCCTTGGTTCCGCCCGATCGGGGCGCCGAAGACGACACGCTCGGTCGCATAGGCCGAGGCCTTGCGGATGAACCAGCGCGCGTCGCCGATGGCTTCGGACGAAACCAGGATGCGTTCGGCGTTCAGGCCGTCGAGGATGTGGCGGAAGCCCCGGCCTTCCTCGCCGATGAGCTGATCGGCGGGAACCTCCACGCCGTCGAAATAGACCTCGGTGGCATGGTGGTTGATCATCGCGTCGATGGGGCGGATCTCGAGCCCCTTGCCCAGGGTCTCGCGGATGTCGAGCAGGAAGACGGACAGGCCTTCGGTCTTCTTGCGCACCTGATCCAAGGGCGTCGTGCGCGCCAGCACCAGCATGAGGTCGGAATGCAGGGCGCGCGAGGTCCAGACCTTCTGCCCGTACAGGCGGTAGCGGCCGCCATCCCGCAGCGCGCGGGTCTTGAGCGAGGTGGTATCGGTGCCGGTGGTCGGCTCGGTGATGCCGAAGGCCTGCAGCCGCAGGCGCCCTGCCGCGATCTCGGGGAGGTAGCGCGCCTTCTGGGCTTCCGAGCCGTGGCGCAGCAAGGTGCCCATGATGTACATCTGGGCATGGCAGGCACCGGCGTTGCAGCCTGAGGCATGGATCTCCTCCAGGATGGCGGCCGCCGCCTGGAGCGGGAGCCCGGCGCCGCCGTAGGCCTCGGGGATCAGCGCGGCCAGGTAGCCGGCCTCGGTGAGCGCCTGCACGAATGCCTGGGGATAGGCCTTTTCGTTTTCCAGCGTCCGCCAGTAATCGCCGGGGAAACCGGCGCAGATGCGCCGGACGCCCTCGCGGATCTCCGGGAAATCCTGGCCGAGGTCCATGGTGACGTGGGTGGTGCTCATCGGGCTGGCTCCTGCAGGGCAGCGCTGGCGGGCCGGTAGCCGCGCGGCAGGCCGGCGCGCGCCAGGGCGCCGTGCATCTGGATGTCGGGCATGGCATCTTGCACCTGCGCGCGGACGGCGATCAGCGCCTCGATGTCCACGCCTGTGTCCAGGCCCATCGATTCGAGCAGGAAACACAGGTCTTCCATGACGATGTTGCCGGAGGCGCCTGGCGCGAAGGGGCAGCCCCCGATGCCCGCCAGCGAGGCATCGAAGCGGCGGATGCCGCAGTCGAGCGCTGCCGCCACGTTGGCCAGGCCTAGACCGCGCGTGTCGTGGAAGTGTGCCGCCACCGGCATGGCATCGCCCACGGCGGCCCGCACGGCCTTGAACACGCGCCGGACCTGCGCCGGATCGCCATAGCCCACGGTATCGGCGATGGTCAGTTCGTCGGCGCCCGCCTCGGCCAGCAGCGTGGCGTACCGGGCGACGTCGTCCACCGGGATGGGGCCCTCGTACGAGCATCCCAGCGAGGTGGCTAGGCCGCCGACCAGGCGCGGGCGTGCGCCGGCGGGCAGGGCCTGGATCATGGCGGCTATTTGGCGGAAATCGGCGACGGACTCGTCGCGCTCGCGACGCACGTTCTTCTGGTTGTGCGTGCGGCTGACCGACATCACGAAATTGAGCTTGTGCACGCCCAGGTCCACGCCGCGCTGGGCGCCGCGGCCGTTTGGAATCAGGGCGGCGACCGTCAGGCCTCGTATGTCCAGGGCCCCGCGGGTCACGTCCTCGGCATCGGCGAACTGGGGGATGAGCCTGGGCGGAACGTAGGAGGTGACCTCGATCTCGCGCACGCCGGCCTGGGCCTCGGCCCGTATCCAGGCGAGCTTGCATTCCGTGGACATGAACGTCGGGTGGATCTGCAGGCCGTCGCGCAAGCCGACCTCGCGCACGATCACATCGGTTTCTCTTTGCATGGCATTTCCTTTGGGCGTTTCAGCGGCCCGTGAAGGCCGGTGCGCGTTTTTCGTTGAATGCCCGTACGCCTTCGCGCCGGTCTTCGGTATCGACCAGGCGGTTGTAGGCCTCGACCTCGAAGCGGAAGGCGGTGCGCAGTTCCATCTGCGTGCCGTAGCGGACGGACTTCTTGATCTGGCGCACCGACAGCGGGGCGTTGCTCGCAATGGCCGCGGCGGTCTCGAGTGCGCGCGGCAGGAGCTGGGGCCCGGGATGGACGGCGTTGACGATGCCCCAGCGCAGCGCGTCCTGGGCCGAAATCGGACGGCCGGTGAGGAGAATCTCTTTGGCGCGGCGCTCCCCCGCCGCACGCGGCAAATTCTGGGTGCCGCCGGCACCGGGCATGATGCCCAGCGTCACCTCCGTCAGGGCGAGCCGCGCGTGCTCGGCCGCGTAAGCGAAATCGCACGACAGCAGCGTTTCGAAGCCGCCGCCGTAGGCATGCCCGTTGACCGCAGCGATCACCGGCAGGGGCAGGTCGGTGAGCAGCCAGTACATGCGTTCGAAGAGTTCGTGCTGGCGTTGCCACTGCGCGGGGCTCATCCCGTCGCGCTCTTTGAGGTCGCCGCCCGCACAGAAAACCCGATCGCCCGCACCCGTCAGGACGATGCAGCGGACTTCACCGGGGTCCTCGGTGAGCGCCGCCCAGAGCGATTCGAGCTCGCGGCCCATCTGGGTGTTGATGGCATTGGCCGATTCGGGCCGGTCGAGGGTGACCTGCAGCACGTGCGGCCCGTGCCACTGCAGGGCCAGGGTATCGAAATCCATCCGCATGGTTCAAGCCTCCTTGAAGATTGCGTCGTTGTGTTCGCCGAGCCGGGGCGGAGGGGCCATGGGCGCCGGGCGCCGTCCGTCGAAACTGAGCGGCAGGCCGAGGAAGCGCATGCTGGTGCCAGGGACCGGCTGTACCAGCCCCAGCGCCTCGGTCTGCGGGTGGGCCAGCATCTGGCCGAGATCCTGGATCGGGGAGCAGGGGATGCCGGCGGCCTCGAGCAGCGCCAGCCATTCGGCGTTGCCATGTGCCAGGAAGATGTCGTCGAGCAAGGCATACAGGGTTGCCTGGTGCGTCACGCGCGCCGGGTTGTCGGCAAAACGCGGATCCTCGCGCCATTCGGGATGGCCGACGGCGAGGGCGAGCCGGCGGAACAGCTCGTCGCTGCCGGCGGCGACGATGATTTCGCCGTCGCGGGTCTGATAGGCCTTGTACGGCACGATGCTGGGGGCACCGGAGCCCTGCTTGCCCGCCAGTTGGCCGGAGGCCAGGTACTGCGAGGCCAGCAGCGACACCCAGCAGGTCGCGGTCTCGAACAGCGAGACGTCGATGGTCTTGCCGCGGCCGGTGGCGCGACGCTCGTAGAGCGCGGCCAGTATGCCGATGAGCCCCCACATGCCCGTCCCCATGTCGATGATCGAGGCGCCGACCCGCACCGCCGGGCGGCCGGGTTCGCCCGTGGTGCTCATGATGCCGCCGAAGGCCTGCATCAGCGGATCGTATCCGGGCTTTTCCCGCATCGGACCCTTGTGGCCGAAGGCGCCGAAGTTGCAGTAGATGAGGGCGTCGTTGTCGCGGCGCAGGCTGTTGGCGTCCAGGCCCAGGCTTTCGACCTTGCCCGGACGCATGTTCTGTATCACGACGTCGGCGTGGGCACGGATGAATTCGGCGATGCGCTCGGCGTCCCGCGACGAACGCAGGTCGCAGACCACGGATTCCTTGTTCCGGTTCATCGCCTGGAAGAAGGAGGAGGCGCCTTCCCAGAATGGCGGCCCCCAGCGGCGCGCGTCGTCGCCTTCGGGCCTTTCGACCTTGATGACCCGGGCACCGAGCTCGCTCAGGATCTGCCCGCAGAAGGGCGCGGCCACGCTGTTGCCGAGCTCGACGACGGTAATCCCTTGCAAGGGCCGTTCAACCGGTGGATGTATCGCCATGTCGCCCTCCAGATCCTGCCCCCTGTGCCGGGGATTCAGCGGACCATTCTTATTCAAATGTTCGTACATTATATTTTGTATGCCATCATTGGTCAAATATCATAATAAATTTATTTATAATCAATGAGTTGCAGATGTTTTCATGAAAACCATCATTGATCATATGTTCGTACATTGATATGTATGGACCTATGGATCGGGGGATCTCTTTGCCAGTCCTGTCCAAACGTGACACAATTTCGGCTGGACGGGGCGACCCGGTTTCCACGCTCATGGCGGCCCATCGGGGCGTGGCGGAATGGGAGGAATGGGGCATGACGACGGAAAAGAACGGCCCGGGGCGGCGTGTATCGCGGGTTCCCCCGCGCTATCTCTGGTTGCGCGAATGCCTGGTCAACGACATCAAGTCTGGCCGCTATCCTGTGGGCAGCCTGCTGCCTCCGGAAAGCGAACTGGTGCGCACCTACGGTGTCAGCCGCCATACCGTGCGCGAGGCCACCCGTAAATTGGCTGAGACCGGCTTGATTTCCCGCCATCCGGGCATCGGCACGATCGTCCGCAGCCAAGAGTCGGCCCAGCCGTATGTGTCGCCGCTGGGGGCCTTGCGCGAGCTCTATCAGTACACGAGCACGACCTGGCTGGAACTGCTCGACGTCGCCACCTTGGTGATGGACGAGAAGCAAGCCCACGAGCTCGGGTGCGAGCCCGGGTCCGACTGGATAGAGTTGCGCGCGCGCCGCCATGCCGAGGGTGCGGTCGATCCCATCGCCTATGCGCGGATCTACCTGCGTCCGGAATTCGCGGGCCTGGAAAAGCGGCTGCGGGGGCGGCACATGAGCATCTATTCCATGCTCGAGCGCTTCTACGGACAGGACATCGCCGAGGTGCGGCAGACCATCCAGGCGGCGCTGATGCCCAGCGACGCCGCCCGTCTGCTGGGGGTCAAGCCGCGCAGCGCCGCGTTGCTGGTGCGCCGCTCTTATTTCAACGACGAAGGGCGGCTGCTCACGATGTCCTCGAATCTCCACGCGGCCGATCGCTTTCATCTCCAACACTCCTGGAACAAGCACCAGCCCGGCTAGGCCCGCGGGCCGGCGCCGGCTTCCTGCGCCGGTGGTTCTTTCCCGGCGCGGGGCTCCAGCCGCGGGTAGGGGCCGTCCACCAGGCGAAAGCCGTCCAATACCAGCCGGCTTGCGGCCCGCCGCAGCACCTTGCCCTGCGCATTGCGCGGCAGGCGCTCCACGGGCAGGTAGGCGCGAGGCCGCTTGTGGCGTGATACCGCCGACAGGCGCGCGGCGGCGTCGCCTTCCCAGCCTTCGGGCGGGTCTTCCGCGACGGCGACGATGATCTCGCCCCAGTATTCCGAGGGGATGGAGGTGATGCAGAGCCGGTCTTCGGCCATGACGCCCGACAGGGCCGCCTCGATCTCCTGCGGATTGACGCGGTAGCCGCCGGTCTTGATCACGTCGGCGACGCGCCCGGTGAGGACCAGGCGCCCCTGGGCATCGATGTGCCCCAGATCGCCGCTGCGGTGCCAGCCATCGGGGTGAGGCGTGTAGCCTTCGGGGCCGAGCATGCCGTTGGACATGTGCGCGGCGCGTATCCAGATTTCGCCGCTTCGTTCGTCGGCGGCCGCCGCCTCGGCGGGCCGGATGTCGAGCTCGACCCCCGGGGCGGGCCAGCCGACGCACACCCCTCCATCGAGGCCCGAGGCCGGGGCGTCCTCGCCGCCCAGCAAGGCCTCGGTAGCATCGGGCGGCAGGACGGTGATGGGGTTGAAGCATTCGGCTTTGCCGTAGGTGACGCGCACCACGGGGCCGAAACGCTCGCGCACCTTGCGATACAGCGTCGCGGGCAAGGGCTGCGTGCCGGTGAGGATGCAGCGAAGCCACGGCGCCGCCGGGCCGGAGCCCTCGTCGGGCGCCGCCAGCACCTTGGCCAGGACGGTGGGCGGGGCGAACATGGCGGTGATCGGCTCGTGTCGCAGCCGGGCCAATACCTGGCGGGCATCGACGCCGTCCAGCAGCACGATGTCGCCTCCGTCGTCGCACCATGCGAAGGTCAGCAGCGATGCCCCGTGGGAAAACGGCGTCATCAGCAAGAGGCGCTCGCCGGGCATCGGGCGGAACGGCAGCGTCGCCTTGAGCAACTGCTCCGCCACCCAGCGCCGGGCATGGGTATAGACCGCGGCGCGAGGCCGGCCGGTGGTGCCGGATGTGAACATCAGCCGGCCGGGAGCATCGCCCGGCACGGCCGGCAGGGTGGGCGCATCCGGCCAGGCCTCGATGGCTTCGATGACCAGGGGCTTCAGGCCGGCGCGCGTCATGGACTCATGCCGGTCCTGCGTGGTCAGGACGTATTCGAAGCCGGCCACCTGCGCGCACCAGGCCGTTTCCTCGATGGTCTGCCCCCAGTTCAGCGGTACCTCGGCGGCGCCGCTCAGGCGGACGCCATAGGCCGCACGCACCGCCCCCAGCCCATTGGGCAGGCAGGTGGCGACGCGCACCCCCGCACCGGCCTCGCGTTCGAGCAGCACCCTGGCGACACCATGGGCGAGGGCGCACAGCGACCGGTAGGACATCGGGCCCTCGGCCGCCTGGACGGCGACGCGGCCCTCGTGTTGCCGGGCCAGGGTATGAAGGGCGGCGGACCAGGCGATGGGCGGGTTGCTGATCTGTGTGCTGAGCGTCATGGCATGTCGTCGTATGGGCGGCGAGGGCAAAGCGCGCTTCGCCCCGGGAAGGGTGCTTTATATGACAATGTACTTACATTAACTTCGGGGAAAAATCCGATGGAATCTTTAGCGCCAAGGATTCTTGACAAGCTAGTGTACGTACATTTAATATAAGTGTACGTACATTAAGCCGGCGATGCAATAAGAGGCCCTAGACCATGGAATCGCCAGGCGCCTGAATAACGTACGAACACACAGGAGGAAGACAACGATGGACACGAATTCCGGGAAACACCTTGGACGCCGCGCCGGGGCCGCCATGGCCGCGGCCGTGATGGCGGGCCCGCTGCTGGTGGCGTCCGCGCCCGCGGGTGCGCAGCAGGCTACACAATGGACGTACGCCAGCGGTTGGCCCAAAGAGCACGTGCAGGTCGGCGTCGTCGCCGATGAATGGATTCGGCGCATCGAGGATGCCACCGAGGGCCGGCTCAAGATCCGCCACGTGCCGGGCGGCGCGCTGCTGAAATCCGAGGCCACGCTCGATGGCGTACGCAAGGGGGTGGCCACCTGCGGTCCCTGGGTCACGAGCTACAAACCGGGCGCCCTGCCGATCACCACGACCCTGATGGGTTCCATGGACCTGGACCTGGGCAACCGCCTCGATCTCAAGGGCATCATGGCCATCAACAATCGGCTGTTCAACGAGTTCCCCGAGTTCCGCCAGGAATTCGAAAAGCTCGGCCTGCGGGCGATGGTCTGGGTGCCGACCGCGCCCTACATCATCATCAGCCGCAAGGAAACGCGCAATCTCGACGACCTCAAAGGCCAGAAGCTGCGGGCGTTTGGCTCGGTGCTGCCCAAGTTCCAGCAAGCCATGGGCGCCGTGCCGGTCTCCGTGGCCAATGCCGAGATGTACACCAGCATCCAGACGGGTGTGATCGATGGGGCCATGACCGATGCCGCGCAGATGGTGACCGCTCGCCTGCAAGAGATCGCCAAGCATCTGCTGGTGACCGGTCCCACCGACGGGACTTACCTGGCGGGCGCCTCCGTGGTGTATCTCTGCAATGCCGATGCCGTGGCCGCGCTGCCCGAGGCCGATCAGCGCAAGATCGAGGAAGTCACGGTGGGGATGTTCGACTACATCGACAAAGCCATGTCCGACACCTCGAAACAAGGCCTTGAACGCCTGAAGGCCGATGGGGTGACGGTTTCGCATCTGTCCAAGGCCGACCTCGAGACGCTGCATGCCAAGGCGCCGCTCTTCGATGAATCGGCCAAGCTCCTGGATGAACGGGGCTTGCCGGGCACGCGGATGGCGCAACGCTACCGCGAACTGGCCGAGGAGTACCTGTCCGGCCGGTGGAAGCCGTAAGCGGCGCAGGCCGGCCGACACCCGGTGCCAGCGCCCCGCGCTTGCGCGCGGCGCTGGCACCGGGGGGCCGGGCGATGACAACCTCTTGCTGGAGACCCGCCGATCATGGACACACACACCCATTCCGACCCGGCCGGATGCGCCGCCCGAGCTTCGGGCTGGTCGCGCCTGTTGCGCGGGGCCTTGCTGCTGTGCGCGGCCTTGCTGTTTGCCCTGGCGTTCAGCATCAGCGTCGACGTGGCGTATCGCTGGTTCGCCGGGCGCTCGATCGTCGGCGTGTATGAATATTCGGAAGTGCTGCTGGTCGCCCTGTCGTTTCTGGCCTTCGCAGGCGTGCAGGGCAGCGGACGCCAGCTCAACGTCGACATCCTCACCTCCATCGTGCGAGGACGGCGCAAACGAGGGGCGTTGTCGGCGCTCGATGCTTTGGCCGCCCTCGTGTTCTTTCTCGTGCTGGCCTGGACCGCAGGCCTCGATTTCGGGGAAGCCTACGAGCTGGGCCTGATGGGCAACGGCATCGTGCAGATTCCCATGGTGCTCCCCCTGGGCCTGGTGGTGCTTGGCAGCCTCATGATGCTGATCACGCTGGCAGGCCAACTGCGCGGCGCGCTGGCGTGCCTGTTCGGCCGGGACGGCCGCGCGCCCGAGGCGCCGGCTCCGCGGATGGATGACGGGGCCGGATCATGATGCAGGCGCTGCCTTCGCTGCTGATCGCCAGCCTCGTCCTGTTTCCCCTGATGGCGGCCGGCGTCCAGGTGGGCGTCGTCCTCGCCCTGGCGGGCATGGCCGGCTCGGCGTACCTCGTGGGCGGATGGCAGGGCGCCGTCGCGCTGCCTCTCATCCAGAGCCTGGACGTGACGGGGTCGTACACACTGATGGTGATCCCGCTGTTCATCGCCATGGGCTCCATCGCCGAGCGCTCCGGCATCACGACCGACCTCTTTCTCGCCTTCTATCGCTGGTTCGGCCATATCCGCGGCGGTATCGGCGTGGCCACCATCATGACCTGCGCCGGAATGTCCTCTATCACTGGCTCGAGCCTGGCGGTGTCGGCTTCCATGTCCAAGATCGCGCTGCCCGAGCTGCGCCGCTACCGGTACGACGATCGCCTGTCCCTTGGGTCCATCGCCGTGGGAGGCACGCTCGCCATCATGATTCCTCCCAGCATCACGCTGGTCCTGTACGCGATTTTCGCATCGCAGTCCGTGGGCCAGATGCTGATTGCCGGCATCCTGCCGGGCGTCCTGCTGACGGCCCTGTACCTGCTGAAGATCGTCGTCCGATGCCACCTGACGCCGCGGCTGGGCCCGGGCGGGCCGCGCCATTCCCTGGCGGAGCGCATGGAGTCGCTATGGAAGGTCGTGCCTTTCTTCAGCATTGTCACGGTCATCATCCTGGGCATGCTCCTGGGTGTCTGGACGCCCACCGAGGCGGCCGCCACGGGCCTGGTGCTGGTGATGCTGCTGGGCCTGATGCGCAGGAAGCTCACCCTGCGGCTCGCCCTGGATGCCGCCCTGGAGGCGGTGATCGTGTCCGCCTCCATCATGCTGGTGGTGATCGGCTCGCTCATCTTCAGCAACTTCGTGGCCATGACCGGTGTCAGCACGAAACTGGCCGACTTCATCATCAGCCTGCAGCTCTCGCCTTTCTCCCTGTTCAGCCTGTTCGTGCTGGTGTACCTGGTGCTGGGCATGTTTCTCGAGGCCACGAGCATCCTGGCGCTCACCGTGCCGCTGGCGCTGCCGATAGCGGTCGCCACCGGGTGGGATCCCGTCTGGTTCGGCGTCATCCTGGTCTGCCTGATGGAAGTGGCCGCCATCACGCCGCCCGTGGGCCTGAATCTCTTTGTCATGAAGGCCTCCATCCCGGGGGTGACCCTGCATTCCATCTACATGGGCGCGATGCCATTTTGCATCGTGAACGTCATCGTCGTATTCATTCTGTACGTCTTTCCCGACATCGCCTTGCTTTTGCCCACGATGATGTCGAGATAGGACGCTTTATGGGCCGCTCGGCGCCTCCGGGGCCGGTGGCTGGAAACCAAGGTCTAGAGGTGTGGAAAAATGGCTTATCGAGTTGGGATCGACGTCGGCGGCACGTTCACCGATCTGGCGTTGTACGACGAACAGGGCGTCCGCCTGCGCCTGGGCAAGACGCCGACGACGCCGGAGGATCCATCAGAGGCGGTGCTGAGCGGCCTGGATGATCTGCTGGCCCGCGAAGGCATTGCGGCATCCGATCTCACGGAGGTCGGCCACGCGACGACGATCGCCACCAATGCGGTGATCCAGCGCAACGGGCCGCGTACCGCGCTGGTCATCACCGAGGGCTTTCGCGACGTCCTGACCATCGGCCGGCAGAAACGCTGGGAACTGTACGACAACGCGATCGACCAACCCAAGCCCATCATTCCCCGGCGCCACATCTGGGAGATCCGCGAGCGCATGCGCTATGACGGCACGGTGATCACCCCCTTGGACGAGGCGCAGTTGCACCGCATCGCCGGCGAGATCCGGGCGGCCGGCATGAGCGCCGTCGCGATCAGCCTGATCAACGGCTACGCCAATGGCGCGCACGAACGGCGCTGCGCCGAGGTCATCCGTTCCGTGGCTCCAGACCTGCTGATCACTTGCTCCAGCGAGGTCTCGCCCAGCTACCGCGAGTACGAGCGGACCAACACCACGGCGATCAATGCCTATGTCATGCCGCCGCTGGTCGCCTACATCGGCCGCATCGAGCAGGGGCTGCGCGAGCGCGGCTATGCCGGCACCCTGCAAATCATGCAGTCCAACGGTGGACTGGCCTCGCTGGACGTCGCCCGCCGGTTTCCGGTGCGCCTGCTCGAGTCGGGTCCCGCAGCCGGCGTGCTGGCGGCCGCACGCTACGGGGCCTGGGCCGGGCTGGGCGACCTGCTGTCCTTCGACATGGGGGGCACCACCGCCAAAGTGTGCCTGATCGAGAATGGCCAGCCCGTGATCGCCGGCCAGTTCGAGATCGATACGATCAATCTGAAGAAAAACAGCGGCATGCCGGTCACCATCGCCGCTTTCGACCTGATGGAGATCGGTTCGGGCGGGGGCAGCATCGCACGCGTCGAGATGGGCGCGATCGCGGTCGGGCCGGAGAGCGCCAGTTCAGTCCCCGGGCCGATCTGCTATGGGCGTGGGGGTACCCGCCCGGCGGTCACCGACGCCAATCTGGTATTGGGTTACATGGATCCCGACTCCTTCCTGGGAGGAGAGATGCCGCTGGACCTGGCGGCGGCCCGCGCGGGCATCGAGGAAGCCATCGCCCGGCCCCTGGGCCTGAGCATCGAGGATGCCGCCTGGGGTGTCTACGAAGTCGTTACAGCGCAGATGGCGCAGGCGGCGCGCGTGGTGTCGGTGGGCAAGGGCAAGGATCCTCGCGATTTCGTCCTGATCCCGTTCGGCGGCGCGGGGCCCGTGCATGCGGCGCGCCTCGCCGCCATGCTGGGTTCGCGCCAGATCCTGTTCCCGGTGGGCGCCGGCGTCGCCTCGGCCATCGGCCTGCTGATGGCCGAGCCGGCATTCGACCTGGCGCGTACCAGCGTCATTCGAGTCGACGAGGATGGCCTGGAGGCGATCAATGAGATCTTCGAAGACCTCGAGGCGCAGGCGCATCGCATGCTCGATGCGAGCGAGATCCGGGGCCGCTTCGAGATGCGCCGTTCCTGCGACATCCGTTTCGTCGGCCAGGGCTACGAGATCAATGTGGCCCTGCCGGGTGGCCGCTATGGGCGGGCGGATCTCGAGACCCTGCGCTCCGCGTTTTTCGATGGCTATTCCAAGGCCTATGGCGACCGCTCGTTCGAGCGCACCGCAGCCATCGCCGGAGTGCACTGGCGCCTGCACGCGGTGATCGAGCGGGCGCCATTCCGGATGCCTCCGCTCGAGCATCGCACGCGCGACGCCCGCAAGGGAGAGCGGCCGATCTACTTCCCCGAGACCGGCGGTTTCGTGCCGTGCCCGGTCTACGATCGCTATGCCCTGGCGCCCGACGCCGTGGTGGACGGCCCGGCGGTCGTCGAAGAACGAGAGTCCACCATTGTCCTGATTCCCGGCAGCCAGGCGCGCGTCGATGCCCTGGGCAACCTGCTGGTCACGCTGACGCCCGAGGGAGCGCACTCATGAAACGACAGCAACTCGATCCGATCGCTTTTTCCGTCATCTGGGGCGGCCTGGTGGCCGCCGGCGTCGAGATGGGCGTCGCTCTCAGCCGCACGGCTTATTCCATGGCCGTGCGCGAGGGCTCGGACTTCTCCACGGGCGTCTTCAACGCCGATGGCCACATGGTGGCCCAGGGGGACTACAGCCCCGGCCATCTCGGTTCCATGGCCTTCGCGGTGAACGAGATGCTGGCCGGCTTTCCGCGCGAGCAACTGCGCCCCGGCGACGCGATCATGTGCAACGACCCGGGCATGGGCTCCGGCCATCTTCCGGACGTCTACCTGATCTCGCCGGTATTCCACGAGGGCGCGCTGCTGGGCTTTTCCGTCTGCATCGCCCACCAGATCGACGTCGGCGGGGCGGGCGTGGGCTCGACCGTCATCCAGGGGGTGCTGGACAATTATCAAGAGGGCTTGCGTATCCCGCCCACGCTGTGCTTTCGGGACGGCAAGCCCATCCCCGAGATCTTTCGCATCATCGAAGCCAACGTCCGATCGTCGGACGTCCTGGGCGATCTGCGGGCGCAATACAACGCCAACGCGGTCGGCGCGGCGGGCATGATCCGGCTGGCCCGCCGCTACGGGGTGCCGGTGCTCAAGCAGGCCATGCAGGAAATCATCGCTCGCACCGAGCAGCAGATGCGCGACGTGATCCGCGCGATGCCGCAGGGCACGTTCACTTTCGAGGACCGGCTGGACGACCATGGCCCGGACACCGATCCGATCCGGCTGCGCGTGGCGGTGACCATCGGCGACGGCGTGATCGAGCTGGACTGGGAGGGTTCCGACCCGCAGGTCGAGGCGGGCATGAACGCCTATCTGCACTACACCCTGTCGTACTCGATCGCCGCCGTCAAGAGCGTGACCCTGCCCCAGGCGCCGCAGAACGAAGGCGCGATCCGTTGCGTCAAGGTCAGGGCACCCAGCGGATCCTTCGTCAATGCCGCGCGTCCGGCGCCTTGCGGCGGCCGGGCCGTGGCGTCGCACCGGATCTACGAGACCGTGCTCGGTGCGCTGGCGCAGGCGGTGCCCGAACGTGTGATCGCCGCGGGTTCCCATTTCTTCAATCCCATGATCGGGGGCGTGGATCCGCGCACCGGCAAGCCATTCATCCTGTGGGAAATCATCGTGGGAGGCATCGGCGCGCGCACCAACAAGGATGGCTTCGAGGCCACGGCATCGCCCTACAACACCACCAACGTGCCGGTGGAGCTCCAGGAAATCGCCACGCCGGTGCTCGTCGAGCGTGTGGAGCTGGTGCGGGATTCAGCCGGGCCGGGGCGCTATCGCGGAGGCACCGCCATCCGCAAGGACGTCCGGCTGCTGGCCGACGAGACCAACTTCTACAACGTCGGCGACCGGGCGCGCCATCCCGCATTCGGCCTGTTTGGCGGCCAGCCGGGGACGCTGGGGTGCACCCTCCTGAATCCGGATACGCCGCAGCAGCGGGAGCTGAGCTCCAAAGGCACGTATCGCTTGCGCCACGGGGACCTGATCCGCTGGCAGACTTGCGGCGCGGGTGGTTCGGGCGATCCTTTCGAGCGCGATCCCGATCTGGTGCTGCAGGATGTCCTGGACGGCTATGTCAGCGTGCAGGCCGCCGCCCGGCAGTATGGGGTGGCGCTGGATGCGGCCGGTACGGCCGTGGACGCCGGCGCCACGCGGCGCTTGCGCTCCCGGCGGGGGTAAGGCCGCGCCACACGGGGCGAGGCGCGCACGGGGTCGGCATCGGCGCCGCCCCGTGCGATACTGGCTTTTTTCAGAAAAAAGCCATGCACAAGCTCCTGCCGATCGCCTTGCTGTTCATGTCCAACGTGTTCATGACCATCGCGTGGTACGGACACCTCAGATTTCCCAACAGCCCGCTGGCCAAGGTCGTGCTGATCAGTTGGTCGATCGCCCTGGTCGAATACTGCCTGGCGGTGCCCGCCAATCGCCTCGGCCACGCGGTCTATTCCGCGGCCGAGCTCAAGACCATCCAGGAGGTCATCACGCTGGTGGTCTTCGCGGGGTTCTCGGTCCTGTACCTCAAGGAGGCGCTGACCCTGAACCATGCGATCGGCTTCGCCCTGATCTGCGCGGGCGCGTATTTCGTGTTCAAGGGCCCGTTCTGAAGCCATGCGCGCGGCGGGCGGCCGCGGCGCGTCGGCCGGGGCCGGGCCGCGCGGGCCCGCTCAGGGCTCGAGCAGCGTCCAGGCCAGGCGCGCCGCGACCCGCGCGGTGTGCCCGTCGATGTCGTGGGCGGGGTTCATTTCCGCCAGGTCGGCCAGCCGCAGCTTGCCGGAGGCCTTGACGTGGCGGACCATGGCCTCGACCATCGCCAGCGGGATGCCGAAGGCGGCGGGGGCCGAGACCCCGGGGGCCACGGCGGCGGGCAGGCAGTCCAGGTCGATCGTGAGGTACACGTGGCCGGCCTGCGCCATCAGCCGGTCCAGGTCGGCCAGGCGAGCTTCGAGGTGGCGCTCTTGCATGTCGACGTCCTCGACGTGGAATACGCCGAGGTCCCGCGCATGCCGGAACAGCCCCGCCGTATTGCCCAGGCGCGAGATGCCGAATACCGCGTAGGCGATCGGCTGGCCCCGCTCGCGGCAATGCGCGAGGATCTGGTCGAACGGCGTGCCCGAGCTGGCGGGACGGCTGGTCCTGAGGTCGAAGTGCGCATCGAGGTTGACGATGAGGATGGGGGCCGGCCGGCCCGCGCCCTCCCGCGCCGCCTGGCGCAGCAGATGGCCGTGCAGGCCCTGGAAGCTGCCCCAGGCGATCTCGTGGCCTCCGCCCAGCACGACCAGCCGGGCCCCGGTGTCCAGGATCCGGCCGACGCGCTCGCCGAGCGCCTCCTGCGCCTGTTCGAGCGCGTCCCCCTCGCACCGCACGTCGCCGGCGTCCCACAGGGCGCCGAGCGCGTGCACGGGCAGGCCGGCAAGCATGCGGCGGATGGCCTGCGGGCCCGAGTGCGCGCCCGGGCGCCCCTGGTTGCGCCGCACGCCCGCGTCGCTGGCGAATCCCAGCAAGGCGGCGTCCGCGGTGGGCCCGGGGGGCTCGCCCGTCCTGACGATCTGGAACAAGCGGCGGGTGTCGCCCTGTTCGCCGGAGTCGTCGCGGCCCCGCCAGGGGTTGGCGTCCTGATCCATGCCTGGGTCCTTCATCCTTCTTTCTTCAGTACGGCTTGCAGGAAGGAGCGGGTCCGTTCCTCTTTCGGGTTCTTGAAGATGACGTCCGGCACGTCGGCCTCGATGACGCGGCCGCCGTCCATCACCACCACGACGTCGGCCATTTCCCGCGCGAACCCCATTTCGTGGGTGACCACCATCATGGTCATGCCTTCCTTGGCGAGGAGCTTCATGACGTTGAGGACTTCGCCCACGAGCTCGGGATCCAGCGCGGAGGTGGGCTCGTCGAACAGCATGACCTGGGGTTCCATGGCGAGGGCGCGGGCGATGGCGACGCGCTGCTTCTGGCCCCCGGACAGGCTCGCCGGCATGGCGTCGGCCTTTTCCGCGAGGCCCACCTTGGCGAGGAGCTGGCGGGCGAGATCCTCGGCCTGCGCGGCGTGCATGCCCCGCAGGGTGCGCGGGCCGATGGTCACGTTCTCGAGGACGGTCAGGTGGGGGAACAGGTTGAACGACTGGAACACCATGCCGACCTGCGTGCGCAGCTTGTTGAGGTCCTTTTCGGCGAGCAGTCGGCCGTCGGACACGAGGCGCTGGCCGCAGATGTCGATGGTGCCCCGCTGGGCCACCTCGAGGCCGTTGCAGCAGCGCAGCAGGGTGCTCTTGCCCGAGCCGCTGGGGCCGATGACGACCACCACCTGGGACAGGTCCACCTCGAGGTCGACGCCCTTGAGGACGTCGTTGCTGCCGTACGACTTGTGCAGCCGGCTGATCTTGATCATGGCGGGAGCCGTCATTGCACCATTCCTCCGGCTTTCATGCGCAGCTCGATGCGGCGCAGTATCAGGGTCGTCACGCTGGTCATGATCCAGTAGATCACCGCGATGACCAGGTAGATTTCGAGGGAGCGGTAGGACACGCTGATGATTTTCTGCCCCTCGTGCATCAGGTCGTGGATCGTCACCAGGGACACCAGCGCCGAGTTCTTGATCAGCGAGATGAACTCGTTGCCCAGCGGCGGGATCATGCGGATGAAGGCCTGGGGCAGGATGATCTTGAGCATGGCCTGCCGCGAGGACATCCCCAGCGAGCGCGCGGCCTCCATCTGGCCGCGGTCGATCGACTGGATGGCGCCGCGCACGATCTCGGAAACATACGACGCGGAATACATGCCCAGGCCCACGACGCCGCAGACGAAGGCGGGCAGCAATATGCCGAACCGCGGCAGGCCGAAGAACCAGATGAATAGCTGGACCAGCAGCGGGGTGCCGCGGAAGCACGACAGATAGACGCTGCACACCCCGTACGCGATCTTGCGGTCCGGATTCAGGCGCCCGATCCCGATCAGCAGCCCCAGCAGGCACGACAGCACCAGGGCGCTGACGGTGACCTCGATGGTGACGATCGCGCCGCTGAGCAGCGCGGTCCAGTCGGTCAGCGCCGGCGTGAAGTCGAAATTCATCGGGCGCCGCCTTCAAACCATTTGTCGACGATCTTTTGATAGGTGCCGTTCGCCTTGATGCGGTCGAGCGCCGCGTTTAGGGCCGCGAGCAGCTCGGGCTGGTTCTTGCTGACGGCGATGCCGTATTCCTCGGTGGTGATCTGCTCGTCCAGCACCGTCAGGTCGGGATGGGACTGCGCGTAGAGCTTGGCGGCGGGCTTGCCCGTCACCGCGGCATCCACGCGGCCGACGCCGACCAGGTTGAACATTTCCTCGTTCTTTTCGACCTCGACGCGCTGGACCTTGGGGAAGTGTTCCTGCAGGTACTTGACCGACTTGGTGCCGACCTGCACCGAGACCTTCTTGCCGTCCAGGTCCTTGAGGCTCTTGATGGGGCCGTCCTTTTTCGTCAGGACCACCAGGCCGCCGGCGTAGTACGGGTTCGAGAAATCCACGACCTGCTTGCGGGCATCGGTGATGTAGATCGCCGAGACTGCGGCATCGGCGCGGTCGGACAGCACGGCCGGGATCAGGCCCTTGAAGTCGATGTCGGTCCACTGGATGGTCTTGCCGGCCTCCTTGGCGAGGGCCTCGGTGAGCTCGATGTCGAAGCCCGTGCGCACGCCGGACTGGGTGAATTCCATGGGCGGGAAGGTCGGGTCGGTGACGATGCGCAGGGTGTCGGAGGCGGCGACGCCGGCGGCCGCAAAGCCGCTCAGGGAGACTGCGAGCACGGCGGAGAGGAGTTTCTTGCTCAGTGTCATGGTGGGTCCTTTGTTGCGGGTCAATGGCTTTGCAGCCGGGAAGAAATGCGCGATGCGACGCGCATCGTCATATCGATGAGGGTCCCGGAGCGGTCGCCGATCCGGGTGCTGGGCGCCATGAGCGTCACGACGGCGATCGCATGGCTGGATTGCTGGAAGACGGGCGCGCTCGCGCCCCAGACCCCGTCGTCCACCTCGCCCACCGAACAGGCGTAGCCCTGCGCCTGGATGCGGGCCAGCTCGTCCTCGAGGGCGGCGCGGCCGCCGGCGTCGATCAGGCCGCGCTGCCGCAGGTCCTCGAGCACGGAGAGCCGGCGGTCCTTGGCCATGAAGGCCAGCAGCGCCTTGGCGGAGGCGCCCTTGAGCAGGGGCAGGCTGCGTCCCTTGACGAAGGAGCAGCGCAGGGGCTGGCGGCTTTCGATCATCTCGAGGCAGACCACCTGGTTGCTGACCGCCACCAGCAGGCCCGCGGATTCGTTGCTGGCCTGCGAGAGCTGCTCGAGCTCGGCGCGCGCCTCCAGCCGGAGGTAGGAGGACTGCTCGAAGCCCCAGGCGAGCGGGACGCACATGGGCCCCGGCAGGTATTCGTTGTTGCGGTCGATGATGAAGCCCCAGCGCTTGAGCAGCGCGAGCTGCCGGTACAGGGTGCTCTTGGCGAGGCCGGTCTCGGCCATCAGATCGGCCATCGACACCGAGCGCTCGAGCCGGGCCAGCGTGGCCAGGACGAACAGCACGCGCTCAGCGCCGCCTTTGATGCCGTCTTCCATGTGCGAAACCTGTGGTTGGGATGGTGAGGCCCCGGATCCTCCGGATGCGGGGTCGACGTAGATTAGCGTTTATTCCCAAAAATTGCATAAGTCAGTCCCATAAAATGGGAAATAAAGGGAAAGCCCTAAGAAAATTTTGGTGGGATGGGCGGACCCCTCGCGTTATCCCTAGTACGGTTTCGTAGCCAAGATTGGATACGATATTGAATAACAAATAGCGGAAAATTCCCGCTGTCATCGAACCCTTACAGGCAGGAGGCGAGCGTGCCGATGGGCCCTTTCCAACCGACGGACATCGCCGTGATCGGCGCGGGCAGCGTGGGCATCGCAGTGGCGTACTACCTGGCGACAGAGCAGGGGTTTCGTGACCTCGTGCTGCTCGATCCGCTCGACCCGATGAGCCTCACCTCGGCGCAGTCCGGCGAAAACTATCGGAACTGGTGGCCGCATCCGGTGATGACCGCCTTCACGGACCACTCCATTTCCCTGATGGAGGACATCGACCGGCGCAGCGGCGGCAGGCTGAACATGAGCCGGGGCGGGTACGCGCTGGCGACGCGCCGCCGGCAGCCCGAGGACCTCATCCAGGACCTGTATCGGGGCTATTCCGGTTCCGGCGATCGGATCCGGATCCGCGATCGCGCCGCCTCGGATTACCAGCCGCCGCTGCGCACCCCTTGGGACCAGGCACCGGACGGGGTGGACGTGCTGATGGATCCCGCCCTGATCCGCGAGGTGTTTCCCTCCTATGCGCCCGATATCGCCACGGTGATCCACATCCGCCGGGCCGGATCGATCAGCGCGCAGCAGATGGGGCAGTTCATGCTCGAGCGGATCCGCGAGCTGGGCGGCCGGCTGGTCCGGGGCCGGGTCGTGGGCATCGCGCGGGGCGCGCGCTATCGGCTCGAGCTGGCTTGCACGGACGGGGCGCGTTCGATCGAGGCCGAGCGCATCGTCAATGCCGCGGGCCCTTATCTGAACGACATCGGCGCGATGCTGGGCCGCGATCTGCCGGTGCGGTCCGTGTACCAGCAAAAGATCGCTTTCGAGGACAGGGCGGCTGCGATTCCGCGCGGCATGCCGTTCTCGATCGACCTGGATGGCCAGGTCCTGTATTGGGATGACGAGGACCGGGCCTTGCTGGCCCAAGACCCCGCGACGCGCCATCTGGTGGAACCCATGGCCGGCGGGATCCATTGCCGGCCCGATGGCGCGCCCGACGGCAAATGGATCAAGCTCGGCTGGGCCTACAACCAGGCGGCCTCCGATCCCCATGGCGAGGATCCGATCGATCCCCAGTTCCCGGACACCGTCCTGCGCGGCGCGAGCCGCCTCAACCCCGGGCTGGCCGCCTACATCGGCCGCTTGCCGCGCGGTGCGCGGCACTACGGCGGCTATTACACGATGACCGAGGAAAACTGGCCGCTGATCGGCCCGATGGGTCCCGAAGGCGCGTTCGTGGCGGGGGCACTGTCGGGGTTCGGCTCGATGGGCGCCTGCGCGGCGGGCGCCCTGTGCGCGCAATGGATCGCGGGCCGCGATCTGCCGGATTTCGCCGTGCCGCTGAGCCTGGCCCGCCGCGAGGATGCGGCCCTGATGGCCGAATTGGCGCGGATGGGCAAGGGCAGCCTTTGAGGGGCGGAGGCATTCCGCCGCATGGATGTTTTTTCAATGAGGAGTCGGGATCGACATGACGGATGCTGAACCGATATCGCTGCGGATCGTCCGGGCCCTGCGCCATGACATCCTCGATGGCGTGCTGCCGCCGGGATTGCAGATCCGCCAGGAGGCGCTGGCGGACCGGTACGGCGTCAGCCGGGTGCCCGTGCGCGAGGCGCTGCGCCAGCTCGAGGCCGAGGGGCTGGTGACCTCCGAGCTGCACCGCGGCGCGTTCGTCTCGTCGCTCAGCCTGGACGAGCTCGAGGAAATGCTCGATATCCGCATCGCCCTGGAATCGCGGGCCCTCAAGCTCGCCATCCCCAACATGACGCCCGAGGTCCTCGCGCGGGCGCGAGCGATCCTGGACGAGTATGACGGCAGCGAGAATCCCGAGGAATGGCGGGACCTGAACATGAGCTTCCACATGACCCTCTATGGTCCTTGCGGGCGTCCCCGCCTGCTCAAGATGATCGAGGACGCCGTGCTGGTGAACCATCGCTTCATCCGCACATACATCTCGGTGACGGTCGGGCGCTCGGGCCCGCAGGCCGATCATCACCGGATCCTGCAGGCCTGCGCGGGGGGGGATGCGCGCCGCGCCCTGCGCCTGCTCGAGGCCCACATCGAAAAGACCCGCAGCGTGCTGCGCCGCAAGCGGGCGGGGATTCATTCACTTCATTCCACCCAAGGAGACACCCCATGAGAAAACTGCTCACCGCCGTCCTGGCGTCGGCCATTGCGCTGGCCCTCGGCGCCGGTCCCGCCCTGGCCCAGACGCTCGACGGGACGCTGGCCAAGATCAAGGAGTCCGGCGAAATCCGCCTGGGCCACCGGGACGTGTCGGTCCCGTTTTCCTACCTGGACGACCGGCAGCAGCCCATCGGCTTCGCCATGGACCTCTGCCATCAGGTGGCCGATGCCGTCAAGGCCGAGCTCGCCTTGCCGGAGCTGCGCGTCAGCCTGCACCCCATCCAGCTCAGCAACCAGATCCCGCTGATCCAGAACGGCACCATCGACATGGTCTGCGGCCCGGCCACCAATACGCTCGAGCGGCAAAAGGTCGTGGCCTTCAGCGATACCATCTTCGTGTCCAGCATCCGCGCCGTGGTTCGCAAGGACAGCCCGATCCAGACCTTCAAGGACCTGGACGGCAAGGTCGTTTCCCTGACCGCGGCGTCGACGTCGATCGCGCTGCTGACCGCCCGCGAGCAAGAGCGCCATTTCCAGACCGTCAAGATCTTCAGTCCGGATCACGCCGCCTCCTTCCTCGCCCTGACCACGGGGCGCGCGCAGGCTTTCGTCATGGACGACATCCTGCTGGCGAGCATGGTGGCCAACAGCCCGGATCCCGGCCAATGGCGCATCCTGGACGACGCGCTGCGCGTCGAGCCCTATGGCCTGATCCTGCGCAAGGACGATCCGCAGTTCAAGGCCCTGGTGGACCGCACGCTCGTCGGGCTGATGCGCTCGGGCAAGTTCCAGGCGCTGTATGACAAGTGGTTCACCAGCCCGATCCCGCCCAAGGGCCTGAACCTGAACTTTCCCATGACGCAGCCCCTGAAGGACGCCGTGGCCGATCCCAACGATCGCGGAGTCTGACCGGGCCGTCTTCGACCCGGGCCTGGACGCGGGGTGCCAAGGATGAATTACGACTGGAACTGGTCGATTTTCCTGGAGCCGTCTCCGGACGGCCGCGGGACCTATCTCCAGACCCTGATCGATGGCCTGGGATGGACGGTCGCGGTCTCGCTCACCGCGTGGCTGCTCGCGCTGGCGCTGGGCATCGTGGTGGGCGCCCTGCGGACCCTGCCCAACCGCGCGGTGTCGATCTTTGCCGCATTCTGGGTCGAGACCTTCCGCAGCATTCCGCTGCTGGTGCAGATCTTCCTGTGGTATTTCGTGGCGCCCGAGCTCCTGCCCGCCGCCCTGGGCGACGCGATCAAGGCCATGCGCCCGCCCTGGGGCTCGTTCTGGCCGGCCGTGATCGGGCTCGCCCTGTTCACCTCCGCGCGGGTGGCCGAGCAGGTGCGCGCGGGCATCGAGTCGCAGTCGCGCGGCCAGCGGCATGCGGCGCTGGCCCTGGGCCTGACCGTGTTCCAGAGCTATCGCCACGTGCTGCTGCCGATGGCCCTGCGCATCGTCCTGCCGCCCCTGACCTCCGAGTTCATGAACACCATCAAGAACAGCTCGGTCGCGCTGACCGTCGGCCTGCTCGAGCTCACCGCGGCGGCGCGTTCCATGCAGGAGTTCAGCTTCCAGGTGTTTGAGGCCTTCGCCGCGGCCACCGTGATCTACCTGCTCGTCAACGCGATCGTGGTGCTGGCGATGCGGTCCCTCGAGCGAAGGCTCGCCGTGCCCGGCCTCCATGGCCGGCCCGCCGGAGGCGCGCGGAAATGATCGCATCCTTCGATTTCGGCGTGATCATCCGTTCCGCCCCCTATCTGTTCGCCGAGGGCATGCGGTTCACCTTGACGCTGACGGTGCTGGCGGCGCTGGGCGGCGCGGTGCTCGGGACCCTGCTCGCCCTGATGCGGCTTTCGCCGATCAGGCTGCTGTCCTGGCCCGCGGCGCTCTATGTGAACGTCATGCGTTCGATCCCGCTGCTGCTGGTGATCTTTTGGTTCTATTTCCTGGTGCCTTATTTCGGCGCCTGGCTGCTGGGCGAGGACCGCCCCGTCCAGGTGGGCGCCTTCTGGTCCAGCGTCGTGACCTTCACGCTCTTTGAGGCCGCCTATTTCGCGGAAATCGCCCGCGCGGGCATCCAGTCGGTGCCGAGGGGGCAACTGGGGGCGGCGTACGCGATCGGCCTGACCCATGGACAGGCCATGCGCGAGGTCGTGCTGCCCCAGGCGTTCCGCAACATGCTGCCCGTGCTGCTGACCCAGACCATCGTGCTGTTCCAGGACACGTCCCTGGTCTACGTGCTGTCGATCACGGATTTCCTGGGGGCGGCGACCAAGGTGGGGCAGCGCGATGGCCGCCTGGTCGAGATGTACGTGTTCGCGGCCCTCGTCTATGCGGCGGTCTGCTACCTGCTGTCCCGCCTGGTGCGGCGGCTGGAGCGCCGCGTGGCGATCGTCCGCTGATCGGGGGAGGGACCAGGGATGACGATGATCTCGTTCAAGGATGTCAGCAAGTGGTACGGGGATTTCCAGGTCCTCGAGCAATGCACGACCTCGGTACGCAAGGGCGAGGTCGTGGTGGTGTGCGGGCCCTCGGGCTCGGGCAAGTCGACGCTGATCAAATGCGCCAATGGGCTCGAGGCGTTCCAGGAGGGCGAGATCCTGTTCAACGGCGTCTCGGTCGGCGCCCGGGGCACGGACCTGCCAAGGCTGCGCGCGCAGATCGGCATGGTCTTCCAGCATTTCGAGCTGTTTCCCCACCTGGACGTCACCGGGAACCTGCTGCTGGGCCAGATGCGGGCCTTGGGGCGCGGCCGCGACGAGGCGACGGCCAAGGCCCTGGCCCTGCTCGAACGCGTCGGCCTGAAGGACCATGCCCGCAAGTTTCCCGGCCAGTTGTCGGGCGGCCAGCAGCAGCGCGTCGCCATCGCCCGTGCGCTGGCGATGGATCCGCTCGCCATGCTGTTCGACGAGCCCACGTCGGCGCTGGACCCCGAGATGGTCAACGAGGTGCTGGACGTGATGGTCTCACTGGCGCGCGAGGGGATGACGATGATGGTGGTCACGCACGAGATGGGGTTCGCCCGCAAGGTGTCCGATCGGGTGATCTTCATGGATCGCGGGCGCATCGTCGAGGATTGCGCGCGGGACGAATTCTTCGAGACGCCCCGGGGGCCGCGCGCGCGGGAGTTCCTGTCCAAGATTCTGCCGGGCTGAAGGCGTCCGCGGGAGGGCGCCCGGTTCCATCGGAAGGCGCGGAGGCGGAATCGGAAGGCGCGGAGGCGGGGCATGGGCGCCCCGGCTGAGGCCTCAGGCTTTCGCGGTTTCCCCGGCAGCCTTCGCGGTGTCCCCGGAAGGGGCGCCGAGCAGCTCCAGGCCGCGCATCTCGTGGCGGACGAGGCCGGCGGCCTTGACCATCTGGCGCAGGGGGTAGGCGAGGGCGGCGAGCTCGCCCTCGGTCTCCAGCGAGGTGGGCGCGGCCATGTCGCGGTCCTCGAGGGAGGCCTGCGTCGCCTCCAGGGCCTGGCGGATGCCGTCGGGGACGTGGTCGAGCTGCGCCAGGATCGGGATGGCCGCCGAGATCTGCGAGGCGAGGGCGTGGTGCTGGAGCAGCAGGTTGTTGAGTTCGGGGACGTGGCGCTGGCGCCGCACCGGCTCGTCCATCATCCGGTAGAAGGCCGAGGCGAAATTTCCGAAGGCGATGTGCACGTTCTTGCGCGCCACGCGCCAGTTCGTGTCCGCCTCGCGCGCTCGGCCGTCCCCGTCCCCGTCGCCGCCCGCGGCGCGCGCCGCTCGCGCGGCCCGCGCGTAGGCCAGGCCGGTGTCGAGGAAGTGCCGGTTGGCGTTGCGCAGGGCCACCGCCAGGGAGCCCATGACGTTGCGCTCCCAGGAGGGCAGGATGTAGCTGCAGCTCAGGGCCAGGATCGAGCCGATCAGAGTGTCGAGCAGGCGCTCGCCCACGACGGCGTTCGAGCCGGGGACGAGGAAATGGAACACCAGCAGCACGAACATGGTGTTGAACACGGCCGAGAGCATGTAGTTGACCTGCACCAGGCTGTAGCCCAGGACGCTGCATGCCACCAGGATGGCCAGCAGCGTGGTGGTGCTGTGGGTCAGCGTGAACAGCGCCAGCGCCGCGGCGCAGCCGATCAGGGTCCCCGTCAGCCGCCAGCCGTTGCGCTGGCGGGTCAGCGCAAAGCCCGGCTTCATGATGATGATGACGGTGAGGATGATCCAGTAGCCGTGCGCCGCCATGCCCGGGGCCACGTCGCGCAGCAGCGGCAGCGTCCCCAGCACGGCCGCCAGCGTCATGGCGAGCAGGGCGGCGATGGCCACCCGCAGGGCATAGCGGAAATGCGGCGAATCGGCGCGCAGGTTGCTGGTGAGCATGCCCAGCCGCCACTTCTGGCGCGAGAGGAAGCGGTTCAGCGACTTGTCCAGGCGCAGGTCCGCGGGCGGCGCGTCCCGGTCTACCGTGTGCTCGGAATGGCCGGCCATGCGGTCCACCAGGCGCGTCATGTTGCGCAGGCGCCGCTGGATCTGGACCAGCAGGGCGTAGATTTCGGGCTGGGACGTCTCCAGGCCGCGGGCGCGCGCCATCTCCATTTCGTATTCCAGCGCGCGCAGCTCGGCCTTGACGCTGTTGCGCTCGCGCGTGTGGCGATTGCGCGCGACGTTCAGGGCGATCCGCGAGACGTTCTCGGACAGTTTGTTCAGCGCGTCGCGCACGAACAGCAGGATGTCGCTGTCGGGCAGCGTGCGCCGCAGTGTGGCGTAGTCGGTGTGCGTGGCCACCATGGTGTCGAGCAGCCCCACCATGTCGATGAAGATGTTCAGCGAGCTTTGCCGCAGCCGGTCGCCGCGCCCCGGCCTGCCGCGCGGCAGCTCGCGCAGGACCATGTCGCGGGCCGCCTGGTGGGCCTCGGTCATGAGGGCCTGGCTGCGGATCAGCTTGCGGTAGCTGTCCTCGAGATCGAGGCCGACGTCGTAGAAGCGGGCGCGCGCCGCCATGTAGTCGGCCGTCGCGAACAGCGCCACCGACAGCACCTGCTGCTCCTCGCGATGCCACATCAGGCGGTGCACGATGGCGCTGTAGGCGAGGTAGAACACGCCGCCCAGGAAGGAATAGGCGGTGTGCTGCAGCACGTCCGCGGTCGACAGCGGCGTGCGCATGGTCAGCGTCATGATCAGCAGGCAGGCGAAGCCCAGCAGCCCGCCCTGCCGCCCGAACACCGTGAACATCGAGAACACGAAGCACAGCAGCGGCACCACCAGCCACACCATCACGGGATGGCCCGAGGCCAGGCCGCTCGCGGCCGCGGTCAGCGAGCCCAGCAGCAGCGCGGCCAGCATGCCGTTGATTCCGTAGCGGCGCGGCCCGCCCGGCTGGTCGAGCACGGCCACGCAGGCCGCGCCGATGGCCGCGATCATGCCGATCGCGTAGAGGTGGAACAGGCCGACGATGACCAGGGCCGGCAGCAGCACGCCCACCGCCTGGCGCAGGCCGCCGAAGAAATAGTGGCTGTAGATGAATCGCTGGAACTGGGCGATGAGCGATGTCATGCGAAGCGCGTCCGGAAAAACGCAGTATAGAGAAAAGTGCCCGCTCGAAGGAAAAACGATTGACCGGATACCCACTCGTCCAGTAGCATTATAAAAAACAGACCAATCGTTCTGTCTAACAGAACATCACTGGAGGAAGATTCATGGATCGACAAAGAACTCGAATCGCGGCGGGGACGTCGCTGGGCAGCGGGACCCTGGGCATGGGGCGGCGGCGGTTCCTCGGGGCGGCCGCCGTGGCGATGGCCGGACTGGCATCCGCGCCCCTGGCCGCCCGGGCGGAATCGCTGCCCGGCATCGACATGGCAAACAAAGAGGTGCGGGTGGGCGCCTTCGCCCCCATCACGGGGCCGGTGCCGTTCTACGCCACGATCAACCACGCGGCCGACGCCTTCTTTCGGGACCTGAACGAGCGTGGCGGCATCCAGGGGTGGAAAGTGAAATACATCGTCCGCGACGATGGCTACGATCCCGCCCAGAGCCTCGCGGTGACCCGGCGCCTCGTCGAGGACGACGGCGTCTTCGCCCTGGTGGCGAGCAACGGCACGGCGACCAACGTCGCGGTCATTCCGTATACCCGCTCAAAGAACCTGCCCGTGATCGCCCCCAGTGGCGGCTCGCCCAAGATCATCGCCCAGCCGCACATGTTCCCGCTGCTGCCGGACTACGCGCTGTCGGCGGCATCGAGCGCGGAATACGCGCTTGACGTGCTCAAGAAAAACAAGATCGCGCTCATCTGGGAAAACGACGAGCTCGGCCGCAGGGCCAAGTTCGGGCTCGAGCTCTTTCTCAAGTCCCGCGGCCTCGCGCCCTTGGTGGACGTGTCGTTCGATGTGGCGACCACCGATCTTTCGGCGCAGATCCAGCGCGTCGCGGCGTCCGACGCCGAGGTGGTCCTGCTGTTCGGCTCGAATGCGCACCTGGCCAGCGCCTTGCGCGCCGCCGACCGGATCTCGTGGAAGGGCGAATGGTTCGCGCCGTTCTTTACGGCGGACCCCTCGACGTATGAGCTGACCGGCAAGCTGCTCGACGGCGTTCATTTTTCCTCCTGGCTGCTGCCCGTGGACTCCGATCGCGAGCAGATCGCCGCCTACCGCTCGGTCGTCCCCAAACACTATCCGAACGACAGGCTGGGCGTGTTCGGCCTGAACGGCTGGTCGGCCGCCTCGCTGTTCGCCCTGGCCTTCGACAGGCTGGTGTCCAGCGGCAAGCCCATGACCTACGAGAACATGATCGCGGTCATGAACACGCTCGAGGGCGTATCGGCCGGCGCCGCGGACAAGGTGACCTTCGAGCAGGGCGACCACCGCGGCACCCGGCAGGAGGCGATGATCCGCGCCGAGGGCGGGAAATTCAAGGTCGTCCAGGACTTCAGGCCGTATCCCGAGGTCGTGTTCAAGGCCGTGGCCAAATAAGGCCCGCAAAGGAGGAACGCCGCCATGTTGCCCGTTGTCTGGCAAGGGATCGTGACCGGATGCCTTTATTCCCTCGGGGCATTGGGTCTGGTGATGATCTTCAAGAGCTCGCGGATGGTGAATTTCGCCCATGGGGCGCTGGCGGGGCTGGGCGCGTTCCTCGTCTACGCCCTGACCGCCGGGGGCGCCGGATGGCCCTGGGCCGCCGCCGTCGCGGTGGCGCTCGCCGCGTCGATATTCGTCTCGGTGCTCGTCTATCTCGTGATCGCGCCGCTGCTGAAGTGCTCCGACACGACGGCGACGATCGCCACGCTGGGCGTGGGGCTGGTCGCCCAGGGGATCATCCTGTGGCGTTTCGGCTCCAATATCTTCCGGCTCGACCTGCCGCTGCCCGGCGTCTCCTCCTCGGTGTTCGGCCTGTCCATCACCCTGTATGACGTGACGGTTCTGCTGGTGACCGCCGGCGTGGTGGGGATCCTGTTCCTGGTCATCGACCGCACGCGCCTGGGGATCTCGTTCCGGGCGGCCTCCACGGACCCGTTCGCCGCGCGGGTCTGCGGACTGAGCATCACGCGCGTCCACCTCTTTTCCTGGGTCATCTCGGCGATCCTCGGGGTGATCGCGGCGCTGCTGATCGTGCCGACGACCTTCCTGAGCTCGACCACCGTGACCACCTTCATGCTGCAGGCGTTCG
>Ga0180216_1000699_pt1 | contig 32709 bp, 22 predicted proteins | sample eDN3rd37CBELigMG_FD_128879 | JGI IMG/M metagenome (GOLD analysis project Ga0180216, IMG submission 128879) | Enriched Miracle-Growth compost microbial communities from Emeryville, California, USA - eDNA 3rd pass 37_C BE-Lig MG (version 2)... ... | reverse complement strand
GCGAAGCTTCAAGCAGTTCGTCGGACACCGCAAACCCCTGCAGCCGCGACGCCTGTTCCGGTGTGTCCCGGTTCACGACCCGCCGCGGACGCTCCTTTCGCTGTGACCAGGGCCGCTCCCCACGCGACTCGGCCACGGTAACGACAGCGATATCGTCCCCAATGTAGATCGCATGGGTCCCGCGATCCCGAACAGCGTAATAGTCGATGAGCAGGCCCGGCGGCTCGCAGCCCCTCGGTTTTGGAAACGGAATCACCAGCACGTCCGCGCGGCGGCAGTCGTCGGCGAGAGCGGCGGGATGGCGCGAGATCGCGACCGTCCGTCCCTTGACGGAAGTCACGCAGCCCACAGCATCGCAACGGAAGCCGTCGAGCGAAGTAGCCTCACGCACGGATCGCGCGTCCCCATCGCTTTCGAGCCAGCGGCTGAGCTCATACTGGGCGCCCGCTGCAGGAAGGGCCGTCAGCTTGCGATCAGCACCGCGGACCGCAACGAGCTCGGCGTTATGGCCGACGAGAACGTCTGGGAATGGCTGCAACGGTGTCAGCGCGAGCCCTAGGGCAACGGCACCCAATCCGAGCAGTCGCCAACGGGTCCGCCACAGGCACAACCACAAACCGCCGAGCAGCATGAGGCCGAAGGCCAGCTCCGGAAAGGTAGGAACCCGGCCGACAGCGCCCGGCAGCTGCGCCACCGCGTAGGCGCACCAGACCATGATCTTGATGCCTTGCTCCATCACCCATAGGGGCACGGCCTCCAGACCGAAAGGCATCAGCAGCAGCGTGGCCAAGGCGCCGGGCATGACAATGATGTTGCAGACCGGCACGGCAATCAGGTTCGCCAGCACCGCGTATTGTTGGCTCGTATGGAAATGGAACGCAGAGAACGGAGCGACTGCCAAACTCGCGATCACCGTGGTGAGAATAATGCCGCCGAAGAAGAGGAAGAATCGCAGCACCGGCCCGAAAAGAGGCCCTGGCTCGCGGCTGAATTGTTCGGCGCGGTCGCGAAGGAATTCATAGAAGGAGATCAGCGCCACGACCGCGGCGAACGACATCTGGAAGCCGGCGTCGAACAGACTTTCGGGGATCAGAATAAGCAATGCGACAGCGGCGAGCGCCACGTTCCGAAGAGCCAGCGCAGGCCGGTCCAGCAGAATTGCGCCGAAGGCGATCGATATGGTGATCCAGGCCCGAATGGTCGGGAACGAGGTCCCCGAAATGAACAAATATCCAAGGGCTCCCAAGATAGCGGCAGCGGCCGCCCATTTCTTGATGGGATAACGAAGCGCAATGGATGGGATCGCGGCCAGAGCGAGGCGCACGGAGTAGAAGACGGCGCCCGCCATCACCACCATGTGCAGTCCCGAGATGGACAGGATGTGCACCAACCCAGAATCCCGAAATGCCTCGGTCGTTTCGGGTGAGATGCCGCCGCGTTCCCCCGTGATCAGCGCGGTGGCAATGGCTCCTTCCTCGCCGGGAAGCACAGCTGTGATGCGCCCTCCGATCACGTGCCGCAGTCGCTGCGCCGAAGCCGACATGCGCAAGCTCCAAGGCGCCTCGCGGGTATCCGCGGAAATCACCGGTTTCGCAGCCGCATAGCCGACGCCGCCGATACCGGAGAACCAGGCGGCGCGGGCGAAATCGTAGTCGCCCGGCAACGAGGGCAGTGCGGGTGGCGCGAGCGTCGCCCGCACCTTGATGCGCATTCCCGGCGCGAGTCCCGGAGTCGCCGACATTAGCCGAACCCGGACGCGCCGCGGCTGCCGTGTCGGATCAAGGGAGCCGAGCCGCAGCACGCGAATCGTTACCCGGGGACCGCGCGTCGGCCGCGGCTCAACCGCCTCGATGAATCCTTCAACCAGCACTCGGCTCATCTGCCGATCGAGGACCGGCGCGGAAACCCATTCGGTGCGGATTTTGGCGGCCGCAAACCCCAGCGATACGGCGATTGCGGCGTTCACGGCGATGACGCCGAACGTGCCGCGCCGCGCGACTGCGGCCGTCACCAATACGGCGACGAACAGCATGAGTGCGAGAAGAACGTGTGGCTCCGAAGGCAGGCGAAAGTAAGTGAAAATCCCGAGACCGAAAAAGACCGGCACCCACAGGAACCAGCGGTCCTGCTCAGCCTGCAGGAGAGCCTCCAAGCGCCGCACGGGCGCCAGCAAGCTCACCCGCTCGCGCGCGCTTTCGGCCGCTTCGACCGTGCCCTCCCCCAAGCTCACGAAGTGCCCCGCCCCGCTCGCCCCGTCCGCCGGGCTGTGCTAAACCGCGCCCAACGTTCCAACACCCTCTAGAGACTATCGCAAACAATGAGCACCGGCACAGCGGGCCAAGGGTCCAAAGTCGTTACACGTTTCGCCCCGTCGCCAACCGGGTTCCTGCATATCGGCGGTGCGCGCACGGCCCTGTTCAATTGGCTTTACGCCAAGCACACCGGCGGCACGTTTCTGCTCCGGATCGAGGACACCGATCGCGAACGTTCTACCAAGGAGGCGATCGACGCCATCCTCGACGGCATGAGGTGGCTCGAGCTCAATTGGGACGGCGAGCTGGTCTTCCAATCGGCGCGGGCAGATCGGCACCGCGAGGTGGTCGACGAATTGCTTCAGCGCGGCATGGCGTATCGCTGCTACTGCACCCCGGAGGAGCTGGAGGCCATGCGCAAGCAGGCCGAGGCCGAGGGCAAGCCGCCGGTCTACAACGGCTACTGGCGCGACCGCGACCCGTCCGAGGCCCCTCCTGGCGTGAAGCCAGCCATCCGCTTGAAAACCGCGCGCACGGGTGAAACCGTGATCGAAGATCGCGTGCAGGGCCGCGTCGTATTCCAGAACGAGAATCTGGACGACCTCATCATTTTGCGCAGCGACGGCACGCCGACCTACAATCTCGCGGTGGTGGTCGACGATCACGACATGGGCATCACGCATGTCGTCCGCGGTGTCGACCACCTCACGAATGCTGCGCGCCAGACGCAGATCTACCATGCAATGGGCTGGGATGTGCCGGTGTTCGCACACGTGCCGCTGATTCACGGCCCCGATGGCGCGAAGCTTTCCAAGCGTCACGGCGCGCTGGGTGTCGAGGCCTACCGCGCAATGGGCTACCTGCCTGCGGCTCTCCGCAACTACCTCGTGCGGCTCGGCTGGAGCCACGGCAACGACGAGATCTTCTCCACCGAGCAGATGATCGAATGGTTCGATCTCGATGGTATCGGTCGCTCGCCTGCGCGCTTCGATTTCGCCAAGCTCGAGGATCTCAACGGCCACTACATCCGAAACACACCGGATGAGGAGCTGCTGGCGCGCATTCGGCAGGCTTTGCCGGAATTCGAAAACGGTGCCCAGCTCGAAGAGAAATTCGCTGCAGTAGGCTGGGAGAAGCTTGCAGCCGCCATTCCGAGCCTCAAGGCGCGCGCCAAGACATTGAAAGAATTGGTGGACGGCGCAGGCTACCTCATCGCCGAACGGCCGTTGAGCTTCGATGAGAAGGCCTCGAAACTCCTGACGAGCGAGGCCAAAGCATCACTCGGCCGCCTGCTTCCTCGTCTCGAAGCCACGGACTGGAATGCGACCGCGCTCGAGGCGGAGGTACGCTCCTTTGCGGAAGCCGAGGGACTGAAGCTCGGCGGAATCGCACAGCCGCTCAGGGCGGCGCTGACCGGCAGGACCGTGTCTCCGCCGGTATTCGACGTCATGGCCGTGCTGGGTCGGGAGGAGACTCTGGCCCGGCTTCGCGATCAGGCTATAGCTTGAGAGCGGCGGCGTAAGATCAGGTACGATCGTATCTTAGAAACCGTACCACCATTCTGGCGTTGTCTCCTCGCGTCCGCAGACGAATTCCCCGAGACGGTTCATCCATCGGCGTCTTGTCGCAGCGCGAAAATCGTAATAGGCAAGGGGCGCCAGGCGCCGGGGAAGCGACCTGGTCCTTCAGACTTGCCGCCGCCCGGGGCAGGCCGAGACGACCGAAAGGATTGGCGATGAACGTGCACGACAGCGCGTCGGGCAAGGCCGATGCCACAAAAACAGTGACCCTGAGTCAAAACGGCAAGCAGGTCAGTCTGCCGGTTCGCTCCGGATCGATTGGGCCTGATGTGATCGACGTCACGCGCCTTTACCGCGAGACGAACTGTTTCACTTACGATCCGGGCTTCACGTCCACAGCCAATTGCTCGTCGAAGATCACCTACATCGATGGCGAAGCTGGCGTTCTGCTCTATCGGGGCTACCCCATCGAGCAACTGGCCGAGAAGTCTAGCTTCATCGAAGTCTGCCATCTGCTGCTCTATGGCGAGCTGCCGACGGCGGAACAGCTCGAGAAGTTCCGCAACACCATCACGCGCCACACGATGGTGCACGAGCAGATGACCCGGTTCTTCACCGGATTCCGCCGCGACGCGCACCCGATGGCCATCATGGTGGGGACGGTCGGAGCGCTGTCGGCCTTCTATCACGACTCAACGGACATCAGTGATCCGGTGCAGCGGATGATCGCTTCGCACCGCATGATTGCTAAGATGCCGACGATCGCGTCCATGGCCTACAAGTACTCCATCGGCCAGCCGTTCATCTATCCGCGCAACGATCTCGATTACTGCGCGAACTTCCTGCAGATGTGCTTCGCAGTGCCCTGCGAGCCGTACATCGTCGATCCCGTGCTTGCTCGCGCTCTCGACCGGATCTTCATTCTGCACGCGGATCACGAGCAGAATGCCTCCACCTCGACAGTGCGACTCGCCGGCTCATCCGGTGCCAACCCGTTCGCCTGCATCGCGGCCGGTATTGCCTGCCTCTGGGGTCCCGCCCATGGCGGAGCCAACGAGGCAGCGCTCAACATGCTGCAGGAGATCGGCACGGTCGACCGCATTCCCGAATACATCGCCAAGGCCAAGGACAAGAGCTCCGGCTTCCGCCTGATGGGCTTCGGCCACCGGGTCTACAAGAACTACGATCCGCGCGCCCGGGTGATGCAGCAGACCTGTCACGAAGTTCTCGACGCCCTCGGCCTCAAGAACGATCCGCTGCTGAAGGTGGCGTTGGAGCTTGAGCGGATTGCGCTCGAGGACGATTACTTCGTCGAGAAAAAGCTCTATCCGAACATCGACTTCTACTCGGGCATCACGCTCAGGGCGCTCGGCTTCCCGACGTCCATGTTCACCGTGCTCTTCGCCGTGGCGCGGACGGTTGGCTGGATCGCGCAGTGGAAGGAGATGATCGAGGACCCCGAGCAGAAGATCGGTCGTCCGCGGCAGCTCTACATCGGCGCCACCCGTCGCGATTACGTGCCCATCGAGCAACGGGGTTAAGCAGCCAGGCGCCCCAGTCTTTCGCACTCCTCTCTTCCTGTTTTGAAGAGAGGAGTTGCTTAGACGCAGGTGAGTGAAGTTCTGCGCCGTTACAGTCCCGATCAGCGGTCGCGCCGCGCGTACTCCAGCACGATATCCGCCGCTGCATGGCTCGGACGGCCAGCGGGAACAGCCATTCGCTCCGGGACTCGAGCAAGCAGCTCGCGCTGACGGCACCTTTCCGGTGAGTTCTTGAGCAACGGCAGGACAGCCGCGGCAAGTTTTTCCGGTGTGCAGTCCTCCTGGACAAACTCCGGATAGACGTTCTCGCCGAGCACTAGGTTGGCGAGAACGATGGATGGCACCTTCACCAGGAACCGCAGGCGCGCAGCAATCGCGTCGACCTTGTACGCCACCACCGCGGGCGTGCCGGTGAGCGCGAGCTCGAGCGTGACCGTTCCGGAAGCCGCCAGCGCTGCCGTGGCCAGCTTGAAAGCCCGTAATTTGTCGTCCTCACCTTCGATCAGATGCGGCCGGACTGGCCAGTCCGTGAGCGCAGCCTCGATCTGGCCTCTCACATGTGGAACTGCAGGGATCACGACTTGCGGCCGTGCCCCCTGGTCGAGAGTGAGGCGCAGCGCAGCCCCGAAAGGTTGCATCAGCCGTTCGACCTCGGACGACCGGCTTCCCGGCAACACGAGCAGCACCGGCCGATCACGGACGATCCCGAGCCGCTCAGCGAGCGGCCCAGGGTCCAACCGATCGAGACGATCGCGCCGCTCAATGAGGGGGTGGCCAACATAAGTGCACGGAGGCCCGCCGAGCCGCTGGTGAACTTCCGGCTCGAAGGGCAACAGCGCCAGGACGTGGTCGATGTACCGGCGCATGCGCTTGGCCCGAGCCGGCCGCCACGCCCAGACGGACGGACTCACATAGTCGATGATCGGGATCGCGGGGCAACGGCGGCGGATGCGCTTGGCAATGGCGTGCGTGAACTCGGGGCTGTCGATGATGACCACGACATCCGGCTGTTCGGCAACGGCGGTATCGACGGTTCTATGTACGCGACGGACGATCCGCGGCAGCCGCGGCAGGATCGACAGCGGCCCCATCACGGCCACGTCGGAGAGCGGAAAAAGGCTTTGAAGCCCCTGATCCTGCATTGAAGCTCCGCCGACGCCGGAGAACAGGACGCGGCCGTCGAGCTTTGCCTTGAGGGCCTCCATCAGGCTGGCCCCCAGAGCGTCGCCGGACTGTTCTCCGGCAACGAGAAAGACGCGCAGCGGTGCGTCGTAGCCGTTCATCCGCTGTCCTCACAGCTCAGCACGAACAGCCCGTGCCGCGCTGCCGCTCCGGTGAGATCCCAGCGTGTGATTTCGGGCCAAGGTCCAGCGAGAACGATGCCAGCGAGACCCGACTTTGCCGCCCATTGCGCGCAGGTTGCCGGATCGGAGTTGGTAGTACGCAGAGCAGCGACCCCACGCCTCTGGCGGGAGGTGCGATCGCCCCACTGACGCAAACCTGCGACGCGCTCCAGCATTCGATCCGCACCCTCACCGGCCTCGATGGCCAGAACGTGCTGGCGAACCGCAACGGCGGCTGTCCCCGCTCCAAATGGCAGGACCGCGGATATGGCACCGAGCGCCCGCTCAGCATCCCGAATATCGCGCGACCGCACCTTGCCGCTGATCCACCTCAAGCGACCTTGATTCGAAATCCCACCAATCCGATCGCCGGCGGGAGCTGCTTCGGTGCGCGCGTCCGCTCCCACGAGGAACAGTCCGGTCTCGGTCAGGAGTTGCCGAACCCGCTCGCGCTCAGCCACCAGCACCTGCCCAGCGGCGACTGCGATGCCCGCGAGGCCCGCGGCGGCGGCACCTTCTACGGTCCGTGGTCCGACGGCCGGCAGATCGACTCGCAGCTCCTGCCCTCGCTTAGGGGCCTTGACGATGACGCCTCCGCGGCCGCCATGCCCCTCGGCACGCATCTCGCGAAGCCGGGCCAGCATGCGGTCCGTCCCCTCTGCGCCTTCGATGGCAACCGGTCTCCCTTCTGCAATCACGACCCCCTGGCCGACATCGACGGGGGCCAGCGCCTCGATGAGCGCAAAGCCGGTCGCGATATCGCGTCGAAGCCGGTCCTCCGGCTCGGAGCCGCCGAGCACGCCCGCGGCTGCCAGCAGCTCCGGCGCCACATCGTGCGCGCCGAGCACACGAAAGCCGTGCCGTTCGAAGAAGGAGACGACACGGCGCAGCACGCTGTCGTCACCGCCTGCCATGAGGCTCAGGATCAGCGGCAGATTGCGGAAGAAACCAATATCCGGGCGCAACTTCAGCAGATCCGGCCGTCGCACGCCGCCGAGAATGACGAGGTCCCGGCACCCCGCCTCACGAAATGCCTGCAGCATGCCGCCGACCTGACCGAGACCAATCCAGGTGTGAGGATGCACTTCGATGCCGGGTTCGGCTTCGCCCCTGATGGCGACGACATGGATCGGCCGACCGGTCCGGCGGACCTCGTGCGCAACTTCCAGCGGCAATCCACCGTTGCCCGCCAGAATGCCGAGCGGCCCGCCGCCCGCGTCCACGATCAGCCCTCGGAGTTGCGCGGCGTGCAAACGGACCGCTTGCCGCCTTCGCGGATGAAGGCGACAATTTCCTGAACCAGCGGGTGGTCCGCGAATTCCGCCGCGACGTCGTCGACGCGCTCCTTCAAGGTCCCCTCCGCGGCGAACAAGAGGCGATAGGCGCGCCGCAGATCATGGATCATCTCGCGCGAGAAGCCGCGCCGCTGCAGACCGACGATGTTGAGCCCTGACAGATGCGCCCGGTTCCCCAGCGCCATTCCGTAGGGGATGAGATCGTTCTCCAGCCCCGACATGCCACCGAGAAACGAGTGGGCACCAACCCGCGCGAATTGGATGACGGCCGCGCCGCCACCGAGGATCGCGAAATCGCCGACGGTGCAGTGGCCCGCCAGCATGACGTTGTTCGAGAAGATGACGTTATTGCCCACGCGGCAGTCGTGCCCGACGTGGGAGTTGGCGAGAAACGCGCAGTTGTTCCCCACCACCGTCTGCAGTCCCCCGCCCTCGGTGCCAGGGTTGATCGTGACACCTTCGCGGATGAGGCAGTCGGCCCCGATGGTCAGCGTGGAGGGCTCGCCCTTGTACTTCAGGTCCTGCGGCTGATGGCCGATGGACGCGAACGGGAAGATCCGCGTGCGCGGGCCGATGGTCGTGCGGCCGGCCACAACGGCGTGGCTGACCAGCTCGCAGCCGTCGCCGAGCGTCACCTCGGGCCCGACCATGCAATAGGGACCGATCTTCACATCGGCGCCGAGCTTGGCCCCGGCCTCGACGATGGCGGTGGGATGGATCTGGGGGTCAGCCATTCTGGCTCGCAATGGCTTCTGTCTCGGGCGTGTCGACGATCATGGCGCTGATCTCAGCCTCTGCCGCGACCTGGCCGTTGACCTTGGCCTCGCCGTAGAACCGCCACGCGCGGCCGCGGCTGCGGATCTTGCGCACGTGGAAGAAGAGCTGGTCGCCAGGTACCACCGGCTTACGGAACTTGGCCTTGTCGATGCCCATGAAGTAGACGAGCTGGGGCCGGTAGTTCTCACCGAGATGATGCACACACAGCGCCCCGGCTGTCTGGGCGAGGCCCTCAATGATGAGGACGCCCGGCATGACGGGGAAGCTCGGAAAGTGCCCTTGGAAGAACGGCTCGTTGATGGTCACGTTCTTGAGACCGACCGCGGACTCGTCGCGATCCATATCGAAGATGCGGTCAACGAGCAGGAACGGATAGCGGTGCGGCAGCAGCCTGAGCAGGCGCGCGATGTCGGCCGTGCCGAGCTGCTCCTTTGCTGTGGCCTCAGTCATGTCCGTTCCACTCCGTCCCTAGCGCGGGTGCGCACCAGTGCACTCCTTCCATTGCCTTACGTTCCGCTCTCGTCTTCGGCTGTTCCCGGCGAGACGAAGCCTTGCCGGCCCAGGCGAGTCAACACGGCGATCTCGCGCGCCCAGTCCTTGAGCGGGCGTGCGGGTGTGCCGCCGACCCGCGCCCCTGGAGGCACGTCGTCCTTGGGGTGGGAGGCACCGGCGACCTGAGCGCCCGTGCCGATCTTGATGTGCCCCACGGTTCCGGACTGACCGCCCATCACGACGAAATCACCGAGCTCCGTCGAGCCCGAGATGCCGCAGTGGGCCACGATCACGCAATGCCGGCCGATGATGACGTTGTGCCCGATTTGCACGAGATTATCAATTTTCGTGCCCTCGCCGACGATGGTGTCTTTGAGCGCACCCCGGTCGATGGCGGAATTGGCGCCGATCTCGACGTCGTCCTGGATGATGACCCGTCCGATCTGCGGCACCTTGAGATGTCCCTGCGGCCCCATCGCAAAGCCGAAGCCGTCCTGCCCGATGCGCACACCGGCGTGCAGGATCACGCGATTGCCGATGAGGGCGTGGGTGACGCTGGCGTTTGGGCCGATGAAGCAGTCGCGGCCGATAGCGCAGCGGTAACCGATGACGGCGCCCGCCGAGACGACGGTGCCGCGGCCGATCTGGGCCTCCGGGCCGATGATCGCCCCCGGCTCGACCAGAACTCCCTCCTCGAGCTGTGCCGAGGGGTCGATGGGCGTGTTCGCACCTGGGCGCGCGACCTTGGGACGGAGCGCATCAGGGTAGAACAGCTGCAGGGCGAGCGCGAAGCCCCGGTAAGGTGTCCTGGTGATCAACGCCGCCGCGCTGGCCGGAACGCGAGAGGCGAAGGCGGGCGCAACGAGAACCGCCCCTGCCCCCGTGACATCGAGCTGCGGCAGATACTTCCGGTTGTCGAGGAAGGAGACGTGGTCGCCACCGGCGTCGGCCAGACAGCGCACGTCCGCAATCAGGCGGGCGCCGTCAACCCCGGGAGCCAGCTCCGCCCCGGCTGCGCGGGCCACCTCTGCCAGCGGAAACGGGCCAGCGCGGTCGAAAAATCCAGGATGATCCATCAGTTTTCTTTCGCTGGGCCGCTGATCGGCTGGCAATGCCGTAAGCTGGCTGCGAACGCCAGCCACCAGACCGCATAGAGACCCGGAACTCTAGTTAAGCAGCCGTCTAGACCAAAAAGCGGGCCGCCTCAAGGTCGGTGCAAGATCCAGGCTCGCCTCGGAGTTTGAAGGGCGCCTTTGGGAGCGTGCCGGTCTTGAACCAGTCCAGCCGTTCACCATCGCAGGCCACGCCCGCCAGAACGGCCCAGATGAGCGAAGGGCCGAGAACTCGTCTCGGCCCTTATCGTTCTTAGAATTTGGTCGATGCACCGAACCTGATCGCCTGCGTCTCGTCGTAGTCCTCTTTCGTCAGGACGTAGGCATAATCGAGACGCAGAGGACCAAGCGGTGAGTTCCACAGCAGGCCGACGCCGACCGATGACCGGATGCTGGCGTCGTCGGCGAGACAGATACCCACTTCCCGATCGCCATTTGGGCACTCCGTATCCAGTTCCTTCGCCCGACCACCGGCCCCGAAGAGAGAGCCTGCATCCGCGAAAACGGCTCCAGACATACCAAGCTCTTCAGGGATGAGCGGTAACGGGAAGCGCACTTCTGCCGTGGCTGCCCAGTAGGTTTTTCCGCCCAATGCGTCGCCTGTCAGCGTATCCCTCGGGCCAAAACCACCCCGGTCGAAGCCGCGCACTGTCTCGCCACCCCTGTAGTAGAGGTCGAGTAAGCGAACGTCATCCCCGCCCCACCCTTCAATGTGTCCGGCGATCACGCGACCAACAAAGGTGATGTCCTCCGTGATGGGATAGTAGGCACGTCCCTCGCCCTGGACCCGGACATACTGAACGTCGCCACCGACACCCGCGAAGTCCGTTCCAACCTGCAAATAGATGCCACGGTTCGGATTGCGCGGATGATTGCGCGTGTCATACGTAATCGCCGTGCCGAGGGCTGATGTCAGCGCAGAGCCTTTGGCTTCCTCGATAGCCAGAGAGGCACGAGTTTCGTCGATGTCGTAGATATCGTCGTAGGACAGCGTGTAGCTGTTCGTCATCCAGATATTTTCGGTGATCGGGAAGCCGATGCGAACGCTGCCACCGCTCCTGCGGCTCTTGAATGACGACTCGTCCATCTGGTCGATCTCCTTGTGGAAGAGATCGAAGCCAGCGGCCAAGTTGCGATCCAGGAATCGCGGCTCCGTGAAGCTCAGGTCGACCTGGAACCGCTCCACGGACCCACCAACCTTCAGACGCAGGAACTGGCCGTTCCCGAGCAGGTTGCGCTCCGTGATGCTCACGTCACCGATGATGCCTTCGCTGGTCGAGTAGCCGGCACCGAAGGAGAGTTCACCCGTCGGCTGCTCCTGCACCTCGACATCCAGCACCACGCGGTCAGGAGCCGAGCCGGGGCGGCGCGTGACCTCCGCCGACTTGAAGAAGCCCAAGTTCTGGATGCGCTTCTTCGCCTGATCGACGAGCAACGGATTGTAGGCGTCGCCTTCCTCCAAACGGAACTCGCGACGAATCACGTGATCCTTGGTGCGATAGTTGCCGACGATGTTGATGCGCTCGATGTAGACCCGCGGACCCTGATCAATCTCGTAGATGATGTCGATGGCGCGGGCAGACGGATTCCGCTCGGTACGCGGCCGGACGCGAGCAAAGGCGAAGCCCTGCTCCGACACGCGCAGCGTCAGCTTCTCGACCGTCTTGTCGATGTAAGAGGCATTGAAGGTTTCGCCCGAGACGGTCAACATCTCGCCGCGCAGCGTTTCCGGCTGCAGCTCGGGCAGTGCACTCTCGATGCGCACATCACCGAACACGTATGGCTCCCCTTCCTCCACGACGAAGGTGAGGAAGAAACCCGAGCCGTCGCGATCAAGCTCGGCATGCGCCGTGACGACATTCACGTCGGCATAGCCGTTCTTGAGGTAGTACTGGCGCAGCAGCTCCCGGTCGAGGTTCATGCGGTCCGGATCATAGACCGCCGTTCCCTTCAGGAAATCGAACCAGCCCGACTGAGTCGTGGTGATGACGTCGCGCAGCTGCGAATCCGAGAAGGCGCGATTGCCGACAAAGTTGATGCCTTTGACTTTGGTGGCAATCCCTTCGTTGATCTCGAACACGAGGTTCACGCGATTCTGATCGAGCTCGATGATCTTGGGCTCGACGACCGCAGCGAACCGGCCCTGGCGGCGATAGACGTCTAGAATGCGCTGTGCGTCTGCCAGCGCGCGAGCACGGGTATAGACCGACCGCGGCTTGAGCTGCACCTCGGCCTCGAGGGTCTTTGCGTCGATCTCGCTGTTGCCCTCGAAGGCGACCTGATTGATCACCGGGTTCTCGACGACATGCACGACGACCGTGCTGCCCTGCCGCTCGATCTCGACGTCCGCGAACAGGCCTGTGGCGAACAGCGCCCTCAAGGAGCTGTCAGCCTTGCCCGCATCGTAAGGGTCGCCGACGGTGAAGTGAAGATAAGACCGTACGGTCTCCGGCTCGACACGCCGATTACCGACGACCTGAATATCGCGCACCACAACACCCTGCGCCTGCACGGCCGGAGCCGCAGCGAAGTTGCTCAGTGCAGCGACGGAAGAACTGACGGCGACCGCATAAAGAAAAAGCCGCCATCCCCCCATTGCCCGTTTCCGAAGTCGCATACCTGCGTCTGCCCTTCGTTACCCGTGCTCCCCCCGGAAGCGGCGTTGAAAGCCTCTCGGCAGACCAACGCAACTCCTGCTTACTGAGTCATGGAGGGGGTGTTTCGTGTCCCCGTCACCCCCGAGGCAGACTCAGCTAACCGGTTCAGGTTTTAACGATTCAGCAAGGGCATTGGAAGTGGCAAGAATGTTTCACAACGGCCTAAAATGCTTTGAGGTCTAACCATTTCCTGTGAGCCAACGCCACACGATGAGGCGGTCGTTCCAGGTGGCGAACACCATCAGCATGAGCACGACGGCAAGGCCGATGCGGAAGCCGATTTCCTGCGTCTTCTCGCTCAGCGGCTTACGGCGAAGCCCCTCGATGGCGTAGAATAAAAGGTGTCCGCCGTCGAGCAGCGGGATCGGAAACAGGTTGATAAGGCCTATGCTGACCGAGATCACGGCGATCAGATTCAGCAGGGCCTCGGGACCGATCTTGGCTACCTGCCCGGAGACCTCGGCAATGCGAATCGGTCCGCCGAGCTGGTCGGCGCTCTGGCGCCCGATGATCACGTCGCCGATGTAGGCCAGCGTCGACGTGATGATGAAATTCGTCTCACGGACGCCGAGCCAGACGGCCTCGAGCGGACCGGCCCGCCGCAGCTCCATGGTGTCGGGCGTCGTTACCCGGCGGATGCCGATGATGCCCCGCGCGACCGTGCCGCCGAAGTTGTCCTGGATCTCCTGGCGCTCGGGTGTCACGTGCAGGGTCAGGATGGCACCACCCCGGTCGACTTTGACGGCCAGCTCGCGCCCGGGGGATATGCTCACGGTGCGAAGAACGTCGTTGAAGCTGTCGACGCGGTTGCCCTCGATCTCCAGGATCACGTCACCCGGCATGAAGCCGGCAGCTGCCGCCGGCGAGTTCGGCACCACCTCGTCCACGCGCGGCGCGGTGGAGCGCACGCCGATGAGCGAGAACATCAGCGCGAAAATCACGATGGCGAGCAGGAAATTGGCAATCGGGCCCGCCGCGACCACTGCGGCCCGCTGCCAGAGCGGCTTGGCATGGAAGGCGCCGGCGCGCTCTTCGGGCGTCATCTGCTCGAGCCGCGCCGAGGGCCCGGCGCTCGCGGCGTTCTCGTCGTCCATGAACTTGACGTAGCCGCCAAGTGGAATCCAAGCGATCCGCCACCGCGTGCCGTAGCGGTCTACGAACCCGGCAATCTCCGGTCCGAAGCCGATGGAGAACGCCTTCACATTCACCCCGCACCAGCGCGCAACCAGGAAGTGGCCGAGCTCGTGGATAAAGACCACGACAGTCAGCACGAAAAGGAACGACAGGAGAACGAAGAGGAAGCCTCCGATTCCATCGACAAAACTGGACACCAGCGCCATCTGCTCGATCTCCTCAACTCCTGCACAGCCCAGGCCGGATCAAATTCCGCCTACGCTCCAATCACATCCCATGCCAATCGGCGCCCGGCGCCATCCGCCGCCAACACGTCCTCGAGCGAATGCGGTTGCTGAATCAAAGCCGCCTGCTCCGCTCGATTGAGGCATGTGGCCACGGTGCGGGTAATGTCAAGAAAGCTCAATCGCCGCGCGAGAAAGCCTTCGACTGCGACTTCATTCGCCGCATTGAGAATAGCAGGTGCGGTGCCGCCGCGCTCCAGGGCGTCGCGTGCGAGGCCGAGTGCGGGGAACCGCTCGAGATCCGGCGCCTCGAAGGTCAGCGACTGGAGCTTGACGAGGTCGACCCGTTCGACCGGCGACGGGAGGCGGTCCGGCCAGGCGAGCCCAACGGAGATGGGAATGCGCATGTCCGGGCAGGACATCTGCGCCACCATAGAACCGTCCCGGAACGTCACGAGGCAGTGGATGATCGATTGCGGGTGAACGACGACGTCGATCTGCCCCGCCTCGACAGGGAACAGGTGGTAGGCCTCGATCAGCTCCAGCCCCTTGTTCATCAGGGTTGCCGAGTCGATCGAAATTTTGGGCCCCATGCTCCACTTTGGGTGCTTGAGGGCTGCCTCGGGGGTGGCGCTCGCCAGCCGGTTTGCGTCCCAGTCCCGGAATGGGCCACCGGATGCGGTCAAAATGATACGCTCGACCGCGCGCGCGTCAGTGCCGGCCAGCATCTGGAAAGCGCCGGAGTGTTCCGAATCGATCGGCACCAGCTCGGTTCCCGAATCGCGGACGGTCGACATGAATACTTCACCGGCGGCAACGAGGCATTCCTTGTTGGCAAGCGCCAACCGCCGACCTTTCCGGGCAGCCGCGAACGTCGGGGCGAGACCGGCAGCGCCAGTGATCGCGGCAACGACGCAGTCCGCCGGCTGCTCGGCGGCCGCGACGAGCGCCTCCGCGCCGGCAGCCGCCTCAATGCCGCTGCCCAAGAGCAGGTCGCGCAGCTCTCCGTAGCGAGTCTCATCGCCGATGACGGCCAGCTTCGCCCGGTGTTCCCGGGCAAGCGCGGCGAGCTTTTCGGCGTTCGACTGTGCCGTCAGGGCAATGACCTGGAACGACTCAGGCGCCCGCCCGATGATGTCGAGCGTGCTGGCCCCGACCGAGCCCGTCGCACCCAGAATGGTGACCGTCTTCACGTTCGCCTAACCAAGTCCTTCAACTCAAAAGTTCTGTCACGTGCACCGGCGCGGGCCGGAGCAAAAACAAAGACAAGCTCCCTCACGAATGGATCTCAGGACCCGAACAGGAGGGCACGCGCCGGCTCCTGCAGATTGCCGTTAAGAGCGATCAGCGCCGCTGCAGCAGCCGTAAAGACAACGCCGTCCATGCGGTCCAGGAACCCGCCGTGCCCGGGAATCAGTGCGCTGGCATCCTTCACCCCAAAGCCGCGCTTCAAGGCCGACTCCGCGAGATCCCCGAGCTGGGACATCAGCGCCAGCACGAGCGACGTTGCCAACAACCCGGAAATCGCGGCGTCTTCGAGGAAGAACGCGAACGAAGCGCCGATGAGCGTACCTGCCGCGATGCCGCACAGGAACCCTGCCCAAGTCTTATTCGGCGATATGCGTGGCCACAAGCGGGGGCCTCCGATAGCACGCCCCCCGATGTAGGCGAACGTATCGGTCGCGCAGACCACGAGCAAGATGAAGAGCACGGCCAGGAAGCCATAGGCCGGATCGGAGCGAATCCAGAGCAGTGAAACAGCCGGAACGCCGACGTAGGGAACGCCGAGCGCAGAGAGGCGGCCGCGCTCACTGAAGCGGAGGAGAAGGACGAGGATGGCGCCCATCAACACCAACAGGAGACCGAGGGCCGCATATCCCAATGCCGCGAGCAGGACAGCCGCCGCGACCGTGCCGGCGTGTACGGCGAAGGCTGCATCGAATTCCGGGCCACGCACGACCCGGCCCCATTCCCAGGACATCGCAAGCCCGATCGCGATGACCAGCACGGCGAAACTGACCGGCCCCGCATAGGTGAGACCCAGCGCGAGCGCCGCAAGCAACAGCCCGGAGAGGACACGGGGTTTCAGGTCACTGACCGTCGTTGCGCTCTGCAAGGTCCCCTCCTGGTCTGACGACAGGCCACTCATGGCCGCTGCACCTTCAGGCTGTGGGACCGGGCCGATAGCCCGCCGTAGCGGCGATCCCGAGAGCGGTACTCGGCGAGCGCCTGCTGGAGCAGCTCCCGGCCGAACTCGGGCCAGCAAGCATCGATGAACACCAGCTCAGCGTAAGCCGCCTGCCATAAAAGGAAGTTGGAGAGGCGGATTTCGCCGCTGGTTCGGATGACGAGGTCGGGATCCGGAATGCCGTTCGTGTCGAGCTCGGCGGCGAATGTCTCCGGAGTGATCGCTGCAGGATCGATTTCCCCCCGCGCTGCCTTCTCGGCGAGCTTCCGCGCCGCCTTGGTGATCTCGACTCGCGAGCCGTAGTTGAACGCCACGACCAGCGTTAAGCGATCGTTGGCTGCGGTCAGGCTCTCCGCCTCCGCGATCAAGCCCAACAGCTCAGGATCGACGTTGGTCCGCTCGCCGATGACCTGCACACGGACGCCATTGCGGTGCAAGTCAGCCAGATCCTTGCGGACGAACCGCTTCATCATCCGCATGAGCTCGTTGACCTCGGCCGCCGGCCGCGACCAGTTCTCCGAGGAAAACGTGTAGATCGTCAGATAAGGAATACCAAACTCGATGGCTGCCTTCACGGTGCGCCGCAGAGCTTCCACGCCCATTCGGTGCCCAATGGACCGGGGCAGGCCACGACGGTTCGCCCAGCGGCCGTTGCCGTCCATGATGATCGCGACATGGCGCGGCGGCGGGAGCCCATCGTCCGCATCCGCAGCGGTTCGTGTCTGAATTTCTGCCACCGGCCTAAATAGCTTTCTCTTGGAAACGGCTCAGGCGGAGGCACTCGCCCCCAATCGAGATCAGACCTTGTTTATCTCGCTTTCCTTGGTCGACAGGATCTGGTCAACCTCCTTGATGAGCTTGTCGGTCAGATCCTGCACCTTCGTCGAGTTCGCCCGGTGCTCGTCCTGGCTCATCTTGCCGTCTTTTTCGAGCTTCTTCAGCAGATCCATTCCCTCGCGGCGAACGTTCCGGATCGCGACGCGGGTCTGCTCGGCATATTTGTGCGCGAGCTTGATGAGCTCCTGTCGGCGTTCCTGAGTAAGCGGCGGCACGGGCAAGCGCAAAATAGTGCCGTCGACGATCGGGTTTAGCCCGAGATTCGCCTCCCGAATGGCCTTGTCGACCGCCGGGACCGCAGCCTTGTCCCAGACATGGACGGCGATCATGCGCGGCTCCGGGACCGAAACAGAGCCGACCTGGTTGAGTGGCAGCTTCTGCCCGTAGACATTGACCATAACGGGGTCCAGCAGGTTGGCACTGGCGCGCCCGGTCCGGAGGCCGCTCAGCTCCCGCTTCAGCGCCTCCATAGCCGCGCGCATGCGCCTTTCCATGTCACCGATGTCGAAATTGCCCTGAGCCATACCACTCCTCCTGGCGGGCGCGGCGATGCCCGACGTGTTCGTCATCGCTGGGATCCGGCGAATGACGCGGACGGCGCGATCCAAAAGATCAGGCGCTGCCCTCGATAACCGTCGCGCGGGCCTCGCCGCGCAACATCTTCACGAGATTACCCGACTCCTCGATCGAGAAGACAATTACCGGAAGACCATTGTCGCGAGCAAGCGCGATGGCCGCCCCGTCCATCACCTTGAGATTGCGCGCCAGAACCTCGGCATAGGTCAGCCGGTCGTATCTCACCGCGTTCGGATCGACCCTCGGATCGGCGGAATAGACGCCATCGACCTGGGTCGCCTTGGCAACGGCTTCGCAATTCATCTCGATAGCCCGAAGCGCAGCGGTGGTGTCCGTCGTGAAAAAGGGATTGCCCGTTCCGGCCGCACAAATCACGACGCGGCCGTTCTCCAGGTGCTGGAGGGCCTTTGCCCGAACATAGGATTCGCAGATCGTCGGCATGGGGATGGCGGAAAGCACGCGCGCAGGAATGCCGAGTTGCTCCAGAGCGTTATGAAAAGCCAGCGCATTCATTACGGTGGCCAGCATGCCCATGTAATCGGCCGTCGCGCGGTCCATGCCCTTGGCGGCGCCGGCCATGCCCCGGAAAATATTGCCCCCGCCGAGGACGACGACGATCTTCACTCCCGCAGCGACGGCCTCGCCCACATCCCGGGCGAGACGGGTCGCGACCGCCATATCGAAGCCGAACTCGCCGCGACCGCTCATTGCTTCGCCTGACAGCTTCAGGCACACGCGTTTGTACCGCAATGGGCTTGCTTCGCTCATGCACTCGCCTCCTTCGCTGTCAGATCTGAGGGCCACGCCCCGGATGCATCGGATCAGATTCAGCAGACCACTGCCGATGCAGGCTGCTGCCGATCCCTCGAACCGATAACACCAACGCACACGGGCCATTCCCGGTGGCACGCTGGCCGCCGCGTAGACGCCGCTCCGATAGCCCGCCTCCGGCTTGTGAACAAGAGGCGGCTAAGCGGCTTTCCGCCCTTTCTCCGCAAGACGCGCCAGATCCGAAATCAGTCGGCGCACACCTTTGAGCCGCTGCTCCGGCAGATCCCAGTCGTCCTTGAACACCAGCTTGTGGTCGGGTTGCAGCTTCATTTTACCCCGCGAGCGCTGCATCAGTTCAACAAGCCCTTCGGGATTGGAAAAGGCATTGTTGCGGAAGGACAGCACGGCCCCCTTCGGCCCTGCGTCGACCTGGGCGATGCCGGCCTGGCGGCAAAGGCCCTTGATTTCCATGACGTCCAGGAGATGCCGTACCTCTTCCGGCAACTCGCCGAATCGATCGACCAGCTCGGCTGCGAACGCGTCGATCTCTTGGCGGTTCTCGAGACCGGCGAGCCTGCGATAGAGGCCCAGCCTCAACTGCAGATCGGCAACGTACGTCTCCGGGATCAGAACGGACGTTCCGAGCGAAATCTGCGGACTCCACTGCTCCGCGGCTTCGCCGAGATCGCCGCCCTTGAGGGTCGCGATCGCCTCCTCCAGCATCGACTGGTAGAGTTCGAATCCGACCTCGCGGATGTGCCCGGACTGCTCCTCGCCCAGCAGATTGCCTGCGCCGCGGATGTCGAGGTCGTGGCTGGCGAGCGAGAAGCCCGCGCCGAGAGTATCGAGCGAATGCAGGACCTTGAGCCGCTTTTCCGCGCCTTCCGTGAGCTTCTGGCCAGGGGGCGTGGTGAAATAGGCGTAGGCGCGCGTTTTCGAGCGTCCGACTCGGCCGCGAAGCTGGTAGAGCTGCGCCAGCCCGAACATATCGGCCCGGTGGACGATCAGCGTGTTCGCATTCGGCACGTCGAGACCAGATTCGACGATGGCCGTCGACAGCAGTACATCGTACTGGCCCTCGTAGAAGGCCGTCATCACGTCTTCGAGCTCGGTATTGGAGAGCTGGCCGTGTGCCCGCGCAACCCGAAGCTCCGGCACCGCTTCGCGCAGAAACTCTGAGACGTCATCGAGATCCGCGATGCGCGGCACGACATAGAACGACTGCCCACCGCGATACCGTTCGCGCCGGAGGGCCTCCCGTATGATAACGGGATCGAATGGCGAGATGTACGTCCGCACGGCGAGCCGGTCGACCGGCGGTGTGGTGATGAGTGAAAGCTCGCGCACGCCGGAGAGCGCCAGCTGCAGCGTCCGCGGAATGGGCGTCGCGGAGAGCGTCAGAACGTGCACGTCCTCGCGGATCTGTTTCAACCGCTCCTTGTGGGCCACGCCGAAGTGCTGCTCCTCGTCTACGATGAGGAGCCCGAGCCGCGCAAACTTGATGGATTTGCCAAGCAAGGCGTGGGTGCCGATGACGATGTCGATCGTGCCATTCGCAAGCCCCTCCTTGACCTCCGACATTTCCTTGCCCGACACGAGCCGCGACGCCTGCGCGATACGGATCGGCAGCCCCTTGAACCGATCCATGAAGGTCTTCGTGTGCTGACGGGCGAGCAGAGTCGTCGGCACGACGACGGCGACCTGCAGTCCCGACATCGCCGTCACGAACGCAGCCCTCAGCGCCACCTCCGTCTTGCCGAAGCCGACGTCCCCGCAGACGAGGCGGTCCATCGGGCGGCCCGAATTGAGGTCCTCGAGGACAGCTTCGATGCTCGAGAGCTGATCGTCCGTTTCCTCGTAGGGGAAGCGGGCGACGAACTCTTCGTAAGCACCCGATGGCGGGGCGACTGCAGGCGCCTCCTTTAGCTGGCGCATCGCTGCGATCTTGATGAGCTCAGACGCGATCTCCCGAAGCCGGTTCTTGAGGCGCGCCTTGCGCGACTGCCAGGCGACGCCGCCCAGCTTGTCGAGCTGAACGCCTTCCGTTTCGGAACCATACCGGGACAGGAGCTCGATGTTCTCGACGGGCAGGTACAGCTTGTCGCCGCCCGCGTAGACGATTTCCAGGCAGTCGTGCGGCGCACCTAGTGCCGTGATCGTCTGCAGCCCCTCGAACCGGCCGATGCCATGGTCGACGTGCACCACCAGATCGCCGACGGAAAGGCTGGTCGCCTCCGTGATGACGTCCGCGGCGCGCTTCGCCTTGCGCCGAGGCCGGATCAGACGGTCGCCCAGGATATCCTGTTCGCCGATGACGGCGAGCTCAGGCGTTTCGAACCCCTGCTCGAGACCGAGAACGGCTAGCGCCGGCACGCGACCGGGCAGCGCGAGCACTTCGGCGTAGCTGTCGACCTTGCGCGCCTCCTTGAGCCCGTGGGAGCCCAGTAACGTGCTGAGTCGCTCGCGCGCTCCGGGAGTCCAGGCGGTGATGATGACCCGCCTGTTCTCATTGAGAAGGTTGCGGACATGGGCGACCACCGACCCGAAGAGATCGGAACCGTCCGACGTGCGCTCAGGCGCGAAGTTGCGGCCTGGGCGGCCACCGAGACTGGCGACGTTCGCCTGCGGTTCCTGCTCGAACGGAGTGAAGTGCCGGACGGTGAGCACGCCGAGACAGTCGCGCCATTCGGCCTCGGAGACGTACATCAGATCCGGTGGCACCGGCTTGTAGGGCGGCGTGCCGAACTTGGCCGCTTCGAGCGCCTCGACGCGGGCCTGATAGTGCTCCTGCACCTGCTCGAGCCGCTGGGTTACCGCCTCCTCGGCGCGGAAGTCGAAGCTGATATCGCTGCCCTGGACATAATCGAATAGTGTTTCCAAACCTTCGTGGAAAAGCGGCAGCCACTGCTCCATTCCGGGATAGCGCTGGCCGGCACTGATAGCCTGATAGAGCGGATCGTCCGCCGTGCCACCACCGAACAACTCGACGTAACGGCTGCGGAAGATGCGCTCGGCTTCAGCCCCGAATGCCACCTCGCTCACCGGAAGCAGCGTCATCTTCTGCACGATCTTCTGGGTGCGTTGTGTTTCGGGGTCGAAGGTTTTGATGCTCTCCAGCGTGTCGCCGAAGAAGTCGAGGCGCACGGGGTTGGCGCGGCCTGCCGGGAACAGATCGACGATGCCGCCGCGAACGGCGAACTCCCCCGGCTCCATCACTGTGCCCGTCCGCTGATAGCCGCCGAGCAGCAGGCGTTGGACGAGCCGGTTCATGTCGATGCGCTGACCCGGAGCGAGCTGCCGGATGGCGTTGCGCACAAACTGCCGAGGCGGCACACGCTGCAGGATGGCGTTGACGGTCGTCAGGATGAGCGTCGGCTCGCGACGGCCGCCGGCAACCAGACGGGCGAGCGCCGTCATGCGCTTGGCGACGATCTCCGCGTTGGGGCCGACGCGGTCATACGGCACCGTGTCCCAGGCCGGAAACACGATGACCCGAACCTTGGGATCGAAGAAGTTGAGGCAGGCCTGCAGCGTCTCGAGGCGCCTGTCGTCACGCGCCACGTGCAGAACGAAGCCGGGGCCGCCGGAGGCGGCTGCCGCTTCGCGCGTCAGCCGCGACAACACCAGCGCGTCCAGCCCTTCGGGCACGCCGGAGAAAATGAGTTCTTGTTGTTTTACGAGTGTGTCCATTGTCCTGAACGCCGGCGTGCATCAGCCCGCCGATCTGCAATTCTTTGGCCGCGACGGCAAACATAAGGCCCAGCCGCAGCATCCCTTTTCGTCAGCCCGGTGCTTGTTACCGAAATCCACCGTGCCGCGTGTGCCTAGAATCCGCGGCACAAGGCCCGAGTGACTCGAGCATGGATCACTCGAGACGATGGAAGCGGCGCAGCTCCGTAATCAGATCTGTAAACCCAGTGCCCTCGGAAAGCTCGGGTGACAACAGCCATCTTTGCAAATCTGGATCCGGCAAGCTCAGGAGCTGCTCGAAGCGGTCGAGCTCCTCGCCCTCGAGCCGCGGAAGAATCGCGTCGGCATAGCGCCCCAGGAGCCAGTCCATCTCCTTGGTGCCACGATGGGTGGCGCGGTAGGCGGCTCTGCGCCGGCGCACGTCGAGATCTTCGCCTGGCATGCCGTTTCCCTCGCCGGTTCTGGATATCCTGCCGCGCGCCTTGACGCTGCCGCGGCGCGCCGCCAACGTTGGGCGCCAGAGGCGTGATATAACGCCCGCGATGCCGCGCGCAAAGGGTGAGCTGCGACGCACCGGCCCGCTCGAGCCAGCGGCTCCGCTCAACGAAACCGGCGTAGTACCCATGCGGCCCAGCGTGCTAACACCACTGTACGCCTCGACACAGGCGCTGACAGGCGTCGGGCCGCGCTTGCTGCTTCTGCTTAAGAAGGCTGTGCGCCTGCCGCCGGGCATTACCGAGCCCCGCGTAGTCGACCTCCTTTGGCACGCGCCGACGGGTGTGATCGACCGCCGGGCCGAGCCGGGGCTGGCGGGCGCGGTGCCGGGCACGATCGCCACATTCGCCGTCCGCGTGCTGAAGCACAAAGCACCGCCGCGGGGCATGGCCAAGGCGCCGTACAAGGTCACCTGCGAGGATGAGACCGGCCGGATCGACCTCGTCTTCTTCCACGCGGAGCGCCGGTTCGTCGAGCGCCAGCTCCCCGTCGGCAGCATCCGCTACATTTCAGGCCGCGTCGAGCGCTACGGCGACACGCTGCAGATGGTGCATCCGGACTACATCGTGCCACCGGAGGCGCGCGCCGATCTGCCGATGCTCGAGCCGGTGTATCCGCTGACAGCAGGACTGTCCGGCAAGATCCTGCTCAAGCTGATGCGACAGGCGGTCGAGCGCGTGCCGGAGCTTCCCGAATGGCAGGAACCGCGTTGGCTCAAGGCACGGGGCTGGCCCGCTTTCGGCGAAGCGGTCAGGCGGCTGCACGTGCCGCAAGAAACGGATGACGTCTCGCCCGCTGCCCCGCACTGGCAGCGGCTCGCCTACGACGAGCTACTGGCGGGCCAAGTTGCATTGGCCCTCGTGCGCCAGAGCCTCAAGGCCCAGCGTGGACGCGCCATCGTTGGCGATGGACGCATCCGGAAAGAGCTGCTTGCCGCCCTTCCCTTCGCCCTCACGCCCTCACAAGCCAAGGCCTTGAAGGAAATCGAGGCCGACATGGCCTCCCCGACGCGGATGCTCCGGCTGCTGCAGGGAGATGTCGGCTCGGGCAAGACGGCCGTTGCCCTCATGTCGATGGCGATCGCGGTGGAAGCCGGCGCGCAGGCCGCGCTCATGGCGCCCACCGAAGTCCTGGCGCGCCAGCACGTCGAGACCATTGCCCCGCTGGCCGAGAAAGTCGGTGTGCGCGTCGGCCTGCTGACCGGACGGGAAAAGGGCAAACCGCGCGCAGAGGCCCTGGAACGTCTCGCCCGCGGCGACATAGATATTCTCGTCGGCACGCACGCCCTTTTCCAGCCGGACGTGGTGTTCAAGGATCTGGCGTTCGCCGTCATCGATGAGCAGCACCGGTTCGGGGTGCATCAGCGGCTGGCGCTGCAGACGAAGGGCGGCAACGGCGTCGCCGACGTTCTGGTCATGACGGCGACGCCAATACCCCGGACGCTTCTCATGACCCATTACGGCGATCTCGATGTCTCGCGCCTTACCGAGAAGCCAGCCGGCCGCAAGCCCGTTGTTACGACCCTCGCGTCGACCGAACGGCTCGAGGAGGTGGTAGACGGCTTGCGACGCGCAGTGTCAGAGGGGGCGCAAATCTACTGGGTGTGCCCGCTCATCGAGGGCAATGGCGCCTCCGAGCTCGCCGCGGCCGAGGAACGGCACGCCCACCTCACTCAGATCCTCGGCCCCGTTGTGGGCCTTCTCCACGGCGCCATGCCCGGGCGCGTCAAGGACGCGACCATGGCGGCCTTCGCCGAAGGCAAGCTCAAAGTTCTGGTTTCGACGACCGTGATCGAGGTCGGCGTGAATGTGCCCAACGCGACGATCATGGTGATCGAGCACGCCGAGCGGTTCGGACTGGCCCAGCTCCATCAGCTGCGGGGACGCGTCGGCCGTGGGCAGCGGCAGTCCTACTGCGTGCTGCTCTACAAGCCGCCTCTAGGTGAGACGGCGCAGGAGCGGCTCAAGATGATGCGGGAGACCGAGGACGGCTTCCTCATCGCGGAGAAGGATCTGGAGCTACGTGGCGGCGGCGAGGTGTTAGGCGCCCGTCAGAGCGGCATGCCCGAGTTCCGCATCGCCAACGTGCCCAACTTCGAGGAGCTGCTGGCGGCCGCCCGCGATGACGCCCGCCTGCTTCTCCACGAGGACCCGCATCTCACCGGTCCGCGGGGCACTGCGATCCGTAACCTGCTCTACCTCTTCGAGTGCGACGACGCTGTGCGATTGTTCCGCGCTGCGTGAGCGGCTTGTGAAACCGGGATCGCCTGCCCGCGGCCCCGCGACTTCACGATTTCACGATTCACCACGTCACGCCAACTTACGTTTCCGTCTCCCGCGCCGCATCCGCCAGGGTCTTCAACTGCTTCTGATACTCAGGCATGACCATGCCGGCCGAGATGACCATCTTGGCCGCGTCCTCGACGCTCATGCTCAAGACGATCACGTCCCTGCGCGGCACCACGCAGACGAAACCGGTCGGCGGCATGATGCCTGTCGGCATGAATACGGTGAGCAGATCATCCTCGCCCCCCGGCCGGACCTCCTTGATTTCGCCAACGGCCTCGCCCGTGATGTAGACGAGCGACCAGATGCCCTTCGACGGGAATTCCATGAGGCCGACCTTGTTGAAGGACGTCCCGGGCCCGGCGGCGCTCACCACCGAGATGAAGATCTGCTTCAGGGCCTGATAGAGATTGCGCACGATCGGCATGCGCTGCAGGAACAGCTCGCCGGAGCTGATGACCGTGCGCCCGATGAGGTTCGCAGCGAGGGCGCCGATCAGCGTGAGGCCGATGAACCCGAAGACGAGCCCAATCCCAGGCATCGGAAACGGAAGGTAGGTCTCGGGATTGTAGACCTTCGGAACGAAGGGCTTCACCCAGGCATCGACGACGTTGATGAACCACCACGCGATGTACAGCGTGATCGTCACCGGCCCGACGACAACAAGACCGGTCAGAAAATAGTTTCTCAGCCGTGCACCCAAGTGCAGCTCCGAGTGGCTTTGAACGAGGCCGGGTCGCGTCGGCTTCGCGCCTGCACTTCCACCGGACAGCGACTGCTGCTCCGCTCTGTCGTGTTGCATGCTTCGACTTACTACCCCACCCGGCGCGCACGCGCACGAGAAGAGGCCCTCCCGATACTCGCCTTCCGTATCAGGGAAGCCGGATTAAGCCGAGTACGCAATAGGCGATAAGTGGCGGGAGGACAACCTGACCCGCCGGACGGAGCGCTGGCTCCTAGCGGCTGATAACCAGGCAGTCGAGTCCGGCTTGCCGAAGCTGCGGGCAAACCTTCTCGACCTCACTGCTGCTGGCGAAAGGTCCAAGGCTGACCCGATACAGCGTGCCCATGTTGCCCATGACGGCCTCCTCGATGGCCGCGTCGCGGGCACCTGCTGTCGCGCCCAGCTGGTCGAGGCGCTTTGCCACCGCCTGCGCCTCCTGCCGGCTGCGAACGGCTGCAACCTGAACCGTGTACTTGCCATCCGCCAGTTTACCAGTCGAGGCCGTGGTGACGGGGGCATTGCGACTGGCATTCGCCTTGCGGACGACCGTGCTGTCGCCCCACCCTGCGACGGCCGCATTCGATTTGCTCGACCACGCGGAAACGGTTGGAGCCCGCGGGGCGGGAGATGGTTGCGACGGAGGCGGCTGTGACGAAGACCCGCCGCCGAAGAGCGCATTGAAGAAGCCACCCAGCCCACCGCCGCTCGCAGCCGAGGAGGTTGGCGCAGCCTCCGGAGCGGCAGCCTGAGACGCTGTGGTGGTGCGTTCTGCTTTCGCGTTCCCTTGCCGGGTCGCAGCCACGCGCTTCTCGTCCGCCTCGGCCTGATCATGCAGACCGGCCTCGCGATAAGCAGCGGCACGATTGAGCAGAGCGTTCGAGCGCTGCTCCCCATCGAGGCCGTTCTTGATCCAGAGCGCGCTGGTGAAGTCCGCGATGGCCTGCGCCGGCTTGTTCTGCTTGCGGTAGGCCAGACCACGGAAATACAGCGCCCGCGCGAGCTTCGCCTGCGAAATCTTTCCACCCGTAATGGCGCTGGTGAGCTCCTGGACTGCCAGATCGACCTTGCCCGCCTCGAGCGCGGCAATGCCGGCATCGACCTGCCCGTCGGCCCCGCTCGCCTGGGATTTGGCCGCGCTCGCCTTGCTCTTGGCTGCCTGCGCCATCGGAGCTGGGCCGGCGACGAGTCCAGCAGCAAACATTACCGCGACCAGCCCTGCAGACCAGCTCATCCCCCCCGTTGTGCGCGCTCGCGTCATCGCGATGTCCTCGCTCGTATCCCTCGTACGCGCATCACGTCCACTCTCGCGAATGTACGCGGAGCACAATTTTGCGGCAATTCGACGACAGAGCGAATCCCGTCCGTGTTCAGCCTTACTCCACAGTGACCGATTTGGCCAGATTGCGGGGCTGATCGACGTCCGTGCCCATCACAACCGCCGTGTGATACGCGATCAATTGCACGGGTACCGCATAAAGAAGAGGATTCGTAAAGGGGTGAGCGTCCGGCACCTGCAAATGGGTGTGGAGTTTGCAACCTGCCTTGGGGGCCGGAGCGTTGGATATGAGAACGATCTGCCCACCCCGCGCCGCCACTTCCTGCATGTTCGAGACGGTTTTCTCGAACAGGTCGTCCTCAGGAGCGACGACGACCACCGGCACATTCTCATCTATGAGCGCAATGGGTCCGTGCTTCAGCTCGCCCGCGGCGTAGCCTTCCGCGTGGATATAGGAGATCTCCTTCAGCTTCAGCGCACCTTCGAGGGCGACCGGATAGTTCTGGCCGCGGCCGAGGTAGAGCACGTCCTTGGCCTTGTGCAGCGCAACGGCCAGCGTTTCATAAAGCGGCTCGCTGCGCAGGATGGTCGTGATGTGCCGCGGCACCTCAGTCAGTGCGCGGACGAGCTCCTTCTCCTGCTCGGCCGTGATGGTCCCGCGCGCCCGCCCCGCGGCGATGGCGAGGCAGGCCAACACCGAAAGCTGACAGGTGAACGCCTTGGTCGACGCCACGCCGATCTCAGGACCGGCGAGCGTCGGGAGAACGGCATCGGACTCCCGTGCGATGGTCGAAGTCCGGACGTTGACGATGGCGGCGATCTTTTGCCCCTGGGCCTTGCAGTAACGGAGTGATGCAAGGGTGTCCGCCGTCTCGCCCGACTGCGAGATAAACATGGCAAGCCCGCCCTCCGGCATCGGAGTTTCGCGGTAACGGAACTCGGAGGCGACGTCGATCTCGACAGGAACGCGGGCATACCGCTCGAGCCAGTACTTGCCGATAAGGCCTGCGTAATAAGCGGTCCCGCAGGCGGTCATGGTGATGCGCGAGATCTTCGCCAAGTCCACTCCCAGATCCGGGAATAACACCTTGCCCGCTGCCATATCGAGATAATGGGCGAGCGTATGGCTGATGACCTCGGGCTGCTCGTGGATCTCTTTCGCCATGAAGTGGCGGTAGTTGCCCTTGTCCACCAGCAGCGAGCTCGCCACCGAGCGAACCAACGGCCGCTCCACCGGCTTGCCCTCGCCATCGTAGACCGTGGCACCGGAGCGGGTGATGACGACCCAGTCACCGTCCTCCAGGTAGGTGATGGCATCCGTGAACGGCGCCAGGGCGATGGCATCCGAGCCGAGATACATCTCCCCGTTCCCGTGCCCGACCGCCAGCGGGGGACCCTGCCGCGCGCCGATCATCAAGTCGTCGTGACCGGCGAAGATCAGGCCCAGCGCGAAGGCGCCGCTCAGGCGCCGCAATGCTTTGTGCGCCGCCTCGATGGGCGTGCATCCCTGGTCGAGATAATCCGAAACCAGATGAAGGACGGTTTCGGTATCCGTCTCAGTCTGGAACTCGTGACCTTTGGCCGTGAGCTCGTCTTTCAGCTCCTGGAAGTTTTCGATGATGCCATTGTGAACGACGGCCACCCGTCCGTTCATATGTGGATGCGCATTGCGCTCGATCGGCCGGCCATGAGTTGCCCAACGCGTATGGCCAATACCGGTCCGGCCCTGCAGCGGCTGCTGGGAAAGCCTCAGCTCCAGGTTCTTCAGCTTCCCTTCAGCGCGCCTCCGGTCGAGGTGTCCGTTCTCCACCGTTGCAATGCCGGCCGAGTCGTAGCCGCGGTACTCGAGCCGACGCAGCGCGTGGACGAGATCCTCCGCAACGGGTTTCGAGCCAAGAATGCCGACAATACCGCACATCTCGACGTGCCCCTTTCACGGACGTTGTGTTGCTCTTTTGCTACGCCGCGCGCGAACTCGAAACAACTCAAACCATGTTTCGAGAGTTTTCGGATGGTTAATGCTTCTCCGCCTTGCGCCGTTGCATCAGGGCCCGGAACTTGGCGGCCCACCCATCGCGCACCGTTTGCTCGCTGCGCTCGAGCGCCAGCGCATCGGCCGGCACGTTCTTCGTAATCACACTGCCGGAGCCTATGTAGGCACCGGCGCCTACGCTGACCGGAGCCACCAGGGATGTGTTGGAACCGATGAAGGCGCCCGCTCCGATCTCCGTCTTATGCTTGAAGAAGCCGTCGTAGTTGCAGAAGATCGTCCCCGCACCGATGTTCGCACCGGCTCCGACGCGCCCGTCACCGAGGTAGGAGAGGTGATTGGCCTTCGCCCCTTCCTCGACCACGACGTTTTTGACCTCGACGAAATTGCCGATCTTCGACCGCGGACCGATGTCGGCGCCTGGCCTGAACCGCGCGAACGGTCCGACCTCGGCCCCGCGGCGCAAACAGGCGCCCTCGATATGGCAATTGGCATGGATGACCACGTCGTCCTCCACGGTCGCGCCCGGTCCGAAGAAGACGTTCGGCTCGATCACCACGTCGCGGCCGATCACTGTGTCGTAGCTGAACCAAACCGTTTCCGGTGCAATCAAAGTTGCGCCTTCCGCCATGACCCGCTCGCGGAAACGCCGCTGGAAAACGGCTTCCGCCTCGGCAAGCTGATTGCGTGAATTGACGCCCAGAACCTCTTCCTCCGGGCAGGATATCGCCGCAACGCGATAACCCCTCGACCGCGCGATGGCGACAGCGTCCGTAAGATAGTACTCACCCTGAGCGTTGTTCGTGCCGATGGCATCCAGCAGTTCGAGCATGGGCGGGCCGCGGAAAGCCATCACGCCGGAGCAGCAGAAGGTTACCGCCCGCTCGGCCTCGGTCGCGTCCTTGTGCTCGCGGATGGCGATCACGTTGCCATCGTTGTCACGCAGCAGGCGCCCGTAGCCGGTGGGATCGGCCGCCTCGAACCCCAGCACCGCGACCGGTGTTTCGTCATCGAGGCAGGCGAGCAGGCGCTTCAGCGTTTCGGGCCGAATGAGGGGTGTGTCGGCGAATGCGATCAGGACATCGCCCTCGTGACCGGCAATCGCCGACCGCACCGCCAGCACGGCGTTTGCGGTGCCGAGCTGTTGCTCCTGGATGAACACCTCCGCCGACGCCATCTGCTTTGCGACCTCGGCACGAACCTCGTCCATCTGCGGCGCGATCACCACGGCCATCCGGCCATCACCCACTGCTCCGACAGTCCTGAGGACGTGACCCAGCAAAGAGAGACCGCCGACCCTGTGCAGAACCTTCGGCACAGCCGACTTCATGCGTGTGCCTTTGCCTGCCGCGAGCACAATTGTAAGCAGTGAACGAGACATCATGTTTCTAAAACCTATGGTTGTCCAAATGGTAGCCAGGGCCTGCTGCAACGCAAGATCACTTCACCACACATGCACGGAAAAACCGTAACCACGAGAACGTCCTGAATATCCACAGACCACGCCCGGTCGGGAGCCTTCTCCTCGTTGACCCAATCAAGAGACTCGGACGACGGTTTGGCACAAGCGAATCATCGGCTTGGCTGGTCGGTTGTGTCTCGCATCGCCAGCGGGAGCCAGAACGGATTGCAAGTCCCCATGCGAGCGCAGAAGACTGTCAAAGCCCAAATTCCTGCTCAGGCAGATTCCATCCCTCCATCACCGGGCCGCAGCTCGTCGGTGTTGTACGTGGGCACTTGGGCCATTTTGGCGGCAGCGGCGGCCACATACATGTTCGCCCTGCTGGCGCAGCCGGAATGGGCGGAGCCGCTGACCACGCAATCGCTGCGGACCGAGGAAGCTCAACGCGAATCGCCTGCCCTCGTGGAGCAGCTCACCGGAGAGATCAACGCGCTGCGTACGACGATCGCGAATCTCGAGCGCGAGCTTTCCGAAGTCAAAGAGGCGGCTGCGAAACAGCCGGTCGCAATCATCAACCGGCCGTCAACGACTCCTTCGGTTGAGCCCGCGTCTGATGAGTTAGCCGCGTCCGATGTGAAGGACGCCGCTTCAGCCGACGATCCAGGCAACCAGATTGCAGAGGTCGGACTCCGAAGCTCGAGTGCCGAGCCCACTGAACGTGACCTTATGCGGAGAGAGCAGCGCGTCGTGGAGGTTCCTCCGGAGATTACCTCAGGCACCCCGGCCCGGCCGAACCTGCTGAACAGCGTAGAAGCTCGAACTGCAGAGCAGACCACAATGCCCAGCGAGTCGGCTCGTGCCGAAGAGCGACTGCCAGTCGCCCCGCCGCCCGTTCCGGTAAAAAGGGTTGCGGCCGCCGGCGCCGGCCCGGCGACTTCTCCAGTGCCGACAGCAGGTCTTTCGACGACCCGCGCCCAACCGGCGTTGGACTTGGCAACGGGCAGCCTGCCGCCGGCTGATCTGCCAATCAGCTTCGGACCTGCGGTCGTCACCCGGGCTTCGGAAACGTTTGCTATTCTGCTCGACCAGGGGTCGTCGCTCGAAGCTCTCCGCTTGCGGTGGATTTTGCTGAACGAGCGATATGGCAGCGCGTTGCGAGAATTGGAGCCGCGATACCTGAGCGCGGGCACGGCAGAGGCACCGAGCTACCAGCTTCTTGCCGGGCCGCTCACCTCGGCTGACGAAGCCAGCCGGATCTGCGCGCTGCTTCGTGCCCGGCGGGTTCAATGCAGCGTCGGCGGACCGTTCACCGGCGAGGCGCTCTGAAGGTCCGCAACTCTTCCAGAGAGTTAGCACTTTGAAAAGCCTTGGACCCTCTGGCGCAAGCCGCCAGAGGGGTTTGGGCATTCAGAGATCGGCATGGCTCAGCGGTTCGCCGGCCCCACGACCTCGACCGCATCCTCCACCTCGTCTTCTTCCACCTCTGGCGGAGGCGGTAGTTGCTGTGGCTCTGGGCGCACGGCCTTGATCTTGAGGGGAGTCTTCAGCAGGCTGCGAACAGCGCGTGAAATGGCCACGACACCTTCGTTCGCGTAGGCCTCGTGATTGCGCTCGAACTCCTTGAGATCGTAGCGGTAGTTGACCATCACGCCGTGTGATTCCTTGAGCCCTTTCGGCGAGGTGTCCGCCAGCCAGTTGATCCGCTCGAGCCGCGCGCCGTTGCCGAGGTGGAAGCGTGCCACAGGGTCGACAGGCCGGCCGTCTGCGGACTTCGCGTTCACCAGGTAGTGCGCCGCCAACACGGTCAGCGGCACCTCGAACGTCTTCACCTGCTCCGGATCGTCCAGCCAATCGTGATGGACGAGCGGTTGCAGGGCCAGCCGCAGCTCCGGAGTGACGAGGCCGGTTTGATCCTCCTCGAGCTCGGATGCGAGCCAGCGCGCAAAGAACGGCACGGGGGAGAGCGTGACGAAAGTCTTGAGCGTCGGCTGCTCGCGCGCCAGCTCCTCCACCACCTGCTTTATGAGGAAGTTGCCGAACGAGATGCCCTTCAAGCCCTCCTGGCAGTTGGAAATGGAGTAGAACACGGCCGTCGTAGGCTCGACTGCGCGACCATCCTTCGGAGCTT
>Ga0180216_1000697_pt1 | contig 32751 bp, 28 predicted proteins | sample eDN3rd37CBELigMG_FD_128879 | JGI IMG/M metagenome (GOLD analysis project Ga0180216, IMG submission 128879) | Enriched Miracle-Growth compost microbial communities from Emeryville, California, USA - eDNA 3rd pass 37_C BE-Lig MG (version 2)... ... | reverse complement strand
TGATCGTCAAGATCCAGAGCGCGATGGTGTTATTTTCCGAATCGAGGAAGAAGAAGAGGAAACATTCCTTGTTGGTATTGAAGATGATGAGGAATGGGATCGTGTTCAAGCGATCTACGAAGAAATTGCTCGTAGCGAAAACGGTGAGTAACAATGTACTATGCGGCTGTGCATACTGATGCATGGCCGTTTTTTTGTGCGTCTATCTCGTTTTCATGAATATTTCATAAAGTTTCCGTTGAATCGTCTCGAAATTTGTGAAAAAATGTGAGAGACAACAGAACAATTTTATTGTATAGTATTGTTATTGCAATAAAGCAAATGGGAATAGTCGGATATAATGAGTGTAACGGACTTAACATATATAAAATAATTGGTTAACGAAAATAGCCTCAAGCAAGTAGGGGGGGAGACCTTTGATTCAGCTAAAAAATATTAAAAAAGTTTATGGTAAAAAGAAAACTCAAACTACGGCACTTTCTGGGCTGAATTTGACTGTGGAAAAGGGCGAGATTTTTGGTGTAATTGGTCATTCGGGAGCAGGAAAAAGTACGTTGATCAGATGCATTAACCTGCTTGAACGACCTACATCTGGCGAGGTTTGGGTTGGCGGGGTCGAGCTTACGCGGTTAGGAAAAAAAGAGCTGCAGCAGCACAGAGGAAAGATCGGGATGATCTTTCAGCACTTTAATCTATTGTCCTCTGCTACTGTATATGACAATATTGCGTTTCCGCTAACGATAAGAGGAGCTGGAAAAGCTGAAATAAAAAGCAAAGTGGAAGAACTGCTAAGCTTAGTTGGCCTTGAGGAGCATCGTAATAAATATCCAGCACAACTATCTGGTGGGCAAAAGCAGCGGGTAGGTATTGCAAGGGCGCTTGCCAGTGATCCGGACGTGCTGCTATGTGATGAGGCAACCTCTGCACTGGATCCTCAAACAACTGATTCTATTCTTAGCTTGCTTCTAGACATTAATAAAAAGTTTAACCTTACGATTATGCTCATTACTCATGAGATGCATGTGATTCAAAGCATATGTGACCGTGTTGCTGTTATTCACGCTGGAGGCATCGTTGAGGAAGGACCCGTTACAGAGGTATTCTTAAAGCCAAAGCATTTCATTACGAAGGAATTTGTCAATCGTGATTCGTTTAGCGGAGAGCATGCAGTATACCGGACAGGTCAGAAGTGGAAAAGACTCGTTCATATTACGTATTTAGGTTCAAAAACCTATGAGTCGACACTATCACAGGTGGTTAGAGAAACCGGTGTAGACTTTGCTATTTTACAGGGGGCAATCTCAACGATTAAGGATACTCCTTATGGTAAACTGATCGTTGCGCTTGAAGGTACAGAGGATGCGGTTCAGCAAACGATTCAAAAGCTGCAGGAGCATGACCTTGATGTGGAGGTGATGGAATAATGGATTTCTCTTCAATCGATTGGAATGAAATGGGAGGAGCAACAATAGATACCCTGCAAATGATGGGATTTGCAACGTTGTTTACGTTTATTATCGGGCTGCCGCTTGGAATCATACTATTTGTTTTCTCAAAGTCCAATTCCATCGTGCTGCAAGCCATATACAGAGTATTGTCACTCGTTGTAAACATCATCCGCTCCGTTCCTTTTATTATATTGATTCTGGCTCTCATTCCTTTCACTCGCATGATTATGGGAGTATCTACTGGCGTAGAAGGGACAATTCCGCCCCTTGTTATTGCAGCTGCGCCGTTTTTTGCAAGACTCGTAGAAACGTCTTTACGAGAGGTGGACAAAGGCGTCATTGAAGCCTCTTATGCAATGGGAGCTTCCACGATGCAGGTCATTCGTAAAGTTCTGCTACCAGAATCACTGCCAGGTCTTATTGCCGGTATGACGATTACAGTCGTTACGTTAGTTTCCTATACTGCAATGTCAGGTATGGTTGGCGGCGGCGGGCTGGGTGACTTGGCAATTCGATATGGCTACTATCGGTATGAATCCGAGATTATGCTCATTTCCGTTGTGTTTATGATCATTTTAGTGCAAATACTACAAATGGTTGGCGACCGACTAGTGATTTATTTTTCGAGGAAATAAGGAAATATATATATAGATCAAGCCTTATTTACAAAAAAGATTTTTTGGAGGGGTAACTGTATGAAAAAATGGTCTTTGTCTGTACTTACTTTAGCGTTAGTATTCGTTTTAGCAGCTTGCGGAAACGGAAACGATGCAGCTAACAACTCGGCAAACTCAACAAATAAGGAAACGGGCTCTAATGGAGCTGAAGCACCTGCACAGCTTGAAAAGCTTGTTGTTGGTGCGACAGTACCGCATGCTGATATTCTTAAGTTTGTAGCTCCAGCACTTGAAGAGGAAGGCATCGAATTAGAGGTAAAAGAGTTTACAGATTATGTTCAACCGAACATTCAGCTGCAAGAAAAACAGCTTGATGCAAACTACTTCCAGCACCAGCCTTATCTTGATGAGCAAAATGCACAAAACGGCTTTGAGCTAGTTGCTGTAGCAGGTATTCATGTAGAGCCATTCGGCGCTTATTCTAAAAAATATACATCTGTAGAGGAAATCGAGGATGGCGCTAAAGTTGCGATCCCGAATGACCCAACAAATGGTGGACGCGCGTTGTTGCTGCTTGAGAGTCAAGGCTTCATTAAGTTGAATCCAGAAGCAGGAATTACTGCAACGAAAAAAGATATTACGGAGAATACGAAAAATCTAGACATTATTGAGTTAGATGCAGCAATGCTTCCACGTCAATTGGAAGAGGTCGATTTTGCGCTGATCAATACGAACTTCGCATTGGAAGCACAATTGAATCCAATGAATGATGCACTGTTTATCGAGGATAAAGATTCGCCGTACACAAATATCGTTGTAACTCGTCCAGATAATAAGGACGCTGAGGCGATTCAAAAACTTGTTAAGGCTCTTACTTCAGAAGAAGTAAAGCAATTCATCGAGGAAACCTATGAAGGAGCACTGGTTCCAGTATTCTAATCTCAGGATAAATCAATATTCTCACTGTATCCCGCTGCATTTGTAGCGGGATTTTTTTAGTTATAATTGTTGTGTTGTATTAGGGAAGCTAGGGGAGAGTTGAGAACTGATCAGCATGTGGTGAAGATTGGAAATCGAGGTATGTATAAAAAAGGAGTCCCTTCAGATTATATACACTCTGAAGGGACTCCTATTACATTGGAGGAGGGCTGCTAGAAGATCGCTGTTTCCTCTACGATCACCTTAACATGCTCGATTGTGCGGTCCTCAGGACCCTTTACTGGCAGGCCGACCTCTACATGCTCGATGATATAATCGATGTTGTTTTGTGAAATAACTTCACCTGGCAGTAAGATTGGAATGCCTGGTGGATACACATAAATAAACTCTGCAATAATACGTCCAGCCGATTCCTTGAATGGGATGACCTCGGTTTCTGCATAGAAAGCGTCACGAGGAGTAAGTGATAGCTGAGGAATCTCTGGAATTTTAACGACAAGCTCTCGAGCCTCTGCGCCTTCATAGTACGTTTCAGATAATGTTTTTAAGGCAATAATGAGCTTCTGTACTGACTCTGAGTTATCACCTGGTGTAACTAGGCACAATATGTTATACATATCGCTCATCTCAATCTCAAGGTTGAAATGCTCGCGTAGCCAATTTTCTGTATCATAACCGGTAATGCCTAGATGGCGAACGTGTATCGTCACCTTTGTAGGGTCATAATCATACGTTGCTTCATCACCTAGAATCTCTTCTCCGAAGCAGTATAGTCCTGGAATTTGGTTAATCGCTTCACGTGCTTGATTAGCTAGCTCGATGGCTTGTTCTGCAATTTTCTCACCATAAAGCGCTAGCTGTCTTCTAGAGGTGTCTAATGAAGCGAGCAGCAAATAGGAGGTTGATGTTGTCGTCAGCATGCTTAATATCGTTTGCACACGCTGTGGATTAATAAGTCCTTTTTTCACATTCAATACGGAGCTTTGAGTCATAGAACCGCCAAGCTTATGCACGCTTGTAGCTGCCATATCTGCTCCAGCCTCCATAGCTGACATTGGAAGCTTTTTATTGAAGTGAATAAGCACACCATGTGCCTCGTCGACAAGAACGGGAATATGGTAGCTGTGAACAAGTTCAACGATTTCCTTCAAATTGGCACAAATGCCGAAATAGGTTGGGTTGATGACAAGCACAGCCTTTGCGTCTGGATGTCGCTCTAACGCACGTCGTACCGAACGAGTCGTAATCCCATGATCAATGCCAAGCTTACTGTCTTGAGCTGGTGAGATAAAAACTGGGCGAGCACCGGCGAATATAATAGCAGACAGCACGGATTTATGAATATTGCGCGGAATAATAATTTTATCCCCAGGCGCGCATACCGATAAGATCATCGTCATAATTGCTCCGCTTGTGCCTTGAACGGAGAAATAGGTGTAATCAGCTCCGAATGCGTCTGCAGCTAGCTGCTGAGCTTCTTCTATCACTCCAGTAGGCTGGTGTAGATCATCAAGTGGTGCAATGTTAATTAAGTCAATGGACAGGGCATTTTCGCCAATAAAAGAACGAAATTCGGGATCGCTCCCTAATCCTTTTTTATGTCCCGGAATATGAAACTGTACTGGGTTCTGCGCTGCATGTTTCGTTAGCGCGGTAAAGAGCGGTGTACGATGATGATCCATCGTTTACATCCCTGCCTTTCTTCAGATGTACAAACATATAGAGTATAACAAAAACAAAAGGATATGCAATATATTTCAAAACAAAAAATAACAGCTAGCTGCACTGAAGATAAAAGTTGTGACGAAATGTTCATAGTTAAGAGCAGAGCGATTATGTTACGATTATAAGATGGAGGGATATAGAAATATGGATAAACGTATGCTTGTCGTCATGGCAATTCTAATGATTACATTTATCGGATTTGGAATTATTATACCAGTTATGCCAGAGATCATATTAGAGACAGCATCCAGCAATGCAGAAATACATAATGGTGCGATTCTTGCGATCTATTCGTTAGTTTCATTTATTCTATCTCCAGTTTGGGGAGGATGGTCTGATCGAATCGGCAGACGTAAAATAATAATTGTGGGCTTAATCGGCTTTAGTATTAGCTTTCTAATGTTTGGCTTAGTGGCCGGCAATCTTGTACTGATGTATGTGGCCCGCGCGCTAGGAGGATTATTCTCAGGTGCTGTAACCTCGGTTATCGTCGCTTATGTAGCTGATATTACAACGGCTGAAACGCGTACGAAAGGAATGGCCTTCGTAGGGATCTCCATTGGCTTTGGCTTTATGATTGGCCCTGCTATTGGTGGGATGCTAAGTGTGATCTCTTATCAAACGCCTTTCTTCGTAGCTGCAGCACTTTCGCTTTTAACTACACTGCTTGCGATTACAATCTTAAAGGATACCGACGCACGAGTATCTAAGGACGAGCCGAGAGTGTCACGATGGAAGGCATTTGAGGGTGTGTCCAAATATTTATACGTGCTTGCATTTTTCGTTACCTTTACGCTCGCATTCATCGAAGCAACACTGCAGCTGTTTGGTATTGAGCGCTTTGATGTTACTCCTGGTCAAGTTGGACTTATGTTCTTATATTCAGGACTTGCCGGAGCCGTTATACAAGGCGGAGTCATCCGTCGTTATGTGAAGCCTGGTCAAGAGCCTAAGTTTATCGTTGCAGGACTGATTATATCAGCCATAGGATTTTTTATGCTGCTTGGCGCACATAGCTTTACTTGGGCGACGATCTCGATCGTTGTATTCGGAATTGGTAATGCGATTACAAGACCGTGTATTACGTCATTAATTACATTGAAGACACGTGTAAGCGTTGGAGTAGCATCAGGTTTAAGCAATTCGATGGACAGCCTAGGAAGGATTGCAGGCCCACTAATTGGAGCGTTTCTGTTCTCATTCTCCATTACACTGCCTTACGCTGTAGCTGGCGTACTGAGCCTACTGGCACTGCTGCTCGTTTATTACTATAAGCTCGCAGATCGTAATGCGAATAAGCTTGTAGAGCAATAGAGGATACACATCAATTAAAAAAGACTCACCTCATGCCTAGCAGCTAAGTGGCATGAGGTGAGTCTTTTCATTCGTATTAAGCATAAGCAAGACATGCTTTCTTGTATAAAGGCATAAGCTGATGATAGGTGCTAGCTGCAAACTCGATGAGCAGCTGTTCATCCTGCACGATCGGGTCGTTTGGTTTTAGATGCTGACCGATGAGAAGCTCTGCTTTACCTACATCACGGAATCTTGTCAATAATTTTTCCCAGCCCTCAGTATCAAGCTCCGAAGCTCTAGTAGCTTCCTTTTTCATATGATCGACAGAGACGACGTACTGCTCTGGAATTTGAGCGATAAATTCATCTAAATCATTGAGGAAGGAAGCAGCAATATTGCGCTTTCCAGGTACTTCATAGATTAAAGCGAGCCAAACGAATAAATGATCATCAAAAAGTCCTAGCTGAAAATGAGGATGAGCTTTATAACCACGCTTTGAAGCACATAGCGCAAGCCAAGTATCGTTTGGAGGATTTACTGTGCGCCGAGCATGCTTAGCGATATGAAGATACATTTCGTTGCCAACAGCTGGACTAATGTCAGCAGCTAACTGCTCGCCAATACGCTGAAATTTTGGTCTAATATGCTCAATAATGCCTGACATGCGTTCTTCAAGACCAGGAATATGAAATACATCAAAATCTTTCGGTGAAAAGCCAGTAGTTGTAGTTGTTGTCATAGCATGCGTCCTTTCAAGATTGTTTTAATTATTGAGAAGTCTTATCATTTAATAATTATTATAACATATAAATAAGCGCATGTCTCGTTAGGGATAATAGAAGGCTGTACGGTTTAAATTATCATTAGTTTCTAAAGAAGTTAAAGTAAATACGATTAGGAAATGCTTTAACGGATAAAAATAGTCAATAAACCAAGTTGCCAATACATAAGATGAAGTATAAGATAATGGTAACAGCAAATAGTCAGAACATTTAGGCGATTTGCTGAGCAGTCAAATTAGGGGGGATTGCCGTGAATAGAAACTATGAAGTAGAATATTGCAACCTTGAGCTTCGTTTCGAGCGGCGGCAAATCCAAAATCTAATACGGGAGCTTATTCAGGAGGGTTACTCTCTATATTGGAGTGAGACAGATGGTAAGTTTCTTGTTTCTATCCGAACGGGGCGAAAGCTAGTGAAGCTTCACTTCGAAAAGGTGAATCAGCGCTACCGTATAGTTGGGGATTACATTATAAAGGATGAACGATTATCCGAGCTGCTTGAAAAGCTAATTAATGATTCACGTGGTCATGCTGTAGTTAAAAGAATCAAGGATCGCCAAATCGTCATTGAAAACATTATGTTTGGTGAAATTATTCGATTGGTGGAGGTGTCTGGTATGGAGCATCGCATTATTTATCAGAAAAAGCCTTTTGTTACCTTTGAAGACATGATTCAAGCTTTTCAATCGAAGCGGGCCGAGGAAAGAATCGGTGTACTGCGCATGGAGTTGGATTACGAGCTAAGCAATTTGCATGAAGCCATTCTGGAGAAAAATGAAGACCAAATCGAACAAATAACGAAGAAGCTGCAGACACTAAGACTTGAAATGTTGCAGCTGGAAATGTAACTATCAAATTATAGAAAATATACAAAAACGAGGGCTAACCCTCGTTTTTTTTGTTCTATGTTTGGACACTATAAACATAACTTAGCTGTCTCATTGATAATTATGATGAGAAATTCATCACAAATTCACGGATAACTGTTTTCTTATTGTAGTAAAAGGAGTAAAATAGAGCTATTGCAAAAAAATAAAGAAGAAGGATGGAATAAACCAAATGTCAAAACAACAAATTGGCGTTATCGGCATGGCTGTTATGGGCCGTAACCTAGCTCTTAATATTGAAAGCCGTGGATTTACTGTATCAGTATTTAACCGCTCCAAAGAAAAAACAGATGAGCTTATGGCAGAAATTTCAGGCCAAGGCAAAAATCTTGTACCTACGTATACGATTGAAGAGTTCGTTCAATCACTAGAAGTTCCTCGCAAAATTTTAATTATGGTACAAGCAGGCGCGGGTACAGATGCGACAATTAACTCCCTAATTCCACATCTTTCTGAAGGTGACATCATCATCGATGGTGGTAATGCATACTTCCCTGATACTCAGCGTCGTAGCAAAGAACTTGAAGAAAAAGGATTCCGTTTTATCGGTACGGGCGTATCCGGCGGAGAAGAAGGCGCACTAAAAGGTCCTTCCATCATGCCAGGAGGACAAAAATCAGCTTATGAGCTTGTTGAGCCAATTCTAACTGCAATCTCTGCAAAAGTTGGCGACGATGCTTGCTGCACATATATTGGACCAGATGGTGCTGGACACTATGTAAAAATGGTTCATAACGGAATTGAATATGGTGATATGCAGCTTATTTGTGAAGCGTATGACCTATTGAAAAATGTACTTAACGTATCAACTGAAGAGCTTCATGAAATTTTCACAGAGTGGAATAAAGGTGAGCTTGATAGCTACCTAATTGAAATCACTCGTGATATCTTCTCTAAATACGATCCTGAAACTGGCAAGCCAATGGTTGACGTTATCCTTGACTCTGCTGGCCAAAAAGGAACAGGAAAATGGACGAGCCAAAGCTCACTAGACCTAGGTGTTCCATTGTCCATCATCACTGAGTCTGTATTTACACGCTTCTTGTCTGCTATGAAGGAAGAGCGCGTAGCTGCAAGCAAAGTGCTTAGCGGACCAGAGCGTCCAGCATTCACTGGCGACAAAGCTGAGTTCATCGAGGCAATCCGTAAGGCGCTTTATGCAAGTAAAATTTGCTCTTATGCACAAGGCTTTGCTCAAATGCGCGCAGCATCTGAAGAATACGGCTGGGATCTTCGTTACGGAGACATCGCTATGATCTTCCGCGGCGGCTGCATCATTCGTGCACGCTTCCTTCAAAATATTAAAGATGCTTACGATCGTGATCCTAACCTTCGTAACCTTCTGCTTGACGAATACTTCAAAAACATTGTGGAATCCTATCAAGCAGCATGGCGTGAAGTTATTGCGATCGCTGTTAAATACGGTGTTCCAGTGCCAGCGTTCTCTAGTGCACTATCATACTTCGACAGCTACCGTTCTGAGCGTCTGCCAGCTAACCTGCTGCAAGCGCAACGTGATTACTTCGGTGCTCATACGTTTAAACGTGTGGATAAAGAAGGTTCGTTCCACTTCAACTGGATGTCCTAATTTAATCGGTTTGAAGTCCGTGCACCGCTTCGCGAAGCCATTCGCGTAACCGCTCGGCTTCTTGTTCACTGCTTGAACGGCGGTGAATCAACGCCATTGCTGCTTCAGCATAGGCGTGGAAATTTTTAATTAATCGTGGCTGAGACAGTCCCAGTACAGCTGGGTCTGCATCAGCCACTTTTTTTGTTATATAGCCGAGCATCCAGACAACATCATCGCGTGACAAGGGATAGGTTGGATCAAGAATTTGATTAATTTTTTGTTTCGTTTGATCTTGAAAGATACGGATGGTTTGTTCTTTCATGGTTGTTCCTCCTTGAGTTGAAAGTTTGTCTTTTATCAACATACATCTACCCTTCACAGGGCTAAAGTGTTATGATAGACAAGATGAGCATTGGTAAAGGATGATAGCATGAGTGATTTTAACAAAATTATTTTAATTGGCTTTATGGGTACTGGTAAGTCAAGTGTTGCTGAAGCATTAGCTGAAGCGCTTCAGCTGCCAAACCTCGATGTTGACAAAGAAATTGTCGCTTCGGATGGTCGTGTAATTCCTGATATATTCGTACAGGAAGGTGAAGATGGCTTCCGCACAATCGAAACTAACGTACTTAAGCAGCTGTTAGAGCTGCCGCATCCAGCGATTATTGCTACTGGCGGAGGAGCTGTGCTTAAGGCGGTCAATCGAGAGCTCATGCTCGCAAGTGGCCTTGTTATCCAGTTAAGTGCAAGTGCAGATGTTATTATTTCTCGTGTTTCCAACGATCGCGGCCGTCCGCTATTACAAGGTGATGTAGCAGAGCGAGTGCATACATTGCTTGAAGCACGCGCAAACGCATACGATTTTGCACATCTAACGATCGATACATCTGATCAATCCATCTCACAAATCGTAAATGAAATAGCTAATGCTTGGCATAAAAGCCAATCAAGATAGATTAGAAAAGGAGATTTAGACATGGATGTTATTGTAACCCCAACTCCGAACCTTCAAGGTGAGATCGGAGCATTATCTTCGAAAAACTATACGACGCGTTATTTGCTTGTTGCAGCTTTAGCTGAAGGCAAGAGCACGATATATTATCCCGCTCATAGTGAAGATAGTGACGCGATGCGTCGCTGCATCCGCGATCTAGGTGCTACTCTAGAAGAGGATGATGAGAAAATCGTTATTACCGGCTTTGGCCGCAATCCGAAGGATATAAAGGAACTAGATGTTGGTAACGCAGGCGCAGTTCTTCGTTTTTTAATGGCAATAGCTTCTTTATGTCCAGATGTGACGTTTATTAACCGTTATCCTGAGTCGTTAGGTAAGCGTCCGCATATGGATTTAATTGATTCGTTGACTTCGATGGGTGTAGAAATCGAGCATAATGAAGGCAAGCTTCCTATTCGTATTAAAGGCGGAAAGCCTCGTGGTGGTCACATTAAAGTCTCTGGAAATATTAGCTCGCAATTTTTAAGTGCTCTATTATTCCTAACCCCACTGCTTGAAGAAGATAGCGAAATTGAAGTGTTGCATGATCTCAAATCGAAAGTTGTGATCGGTCAAACGCTAGAAGTGCTGGAGCAAGCGGGCATTGTTATTCATGCAAGCGAAGATTACATGCGTTTTACTGTTCCGGGCAATCAATCCTATCAAGCACGTGAATATACCGTTCAAGGAGATTATCCTGGATCTGCGGCAATTTTAGCTGCAGCGGCAGTAACAAACTCTAATGTTATTGTACATCGATTAATGGAAAATAGTAAGCAGGGTGAACGTGCAATTGTAGATGTTTTGAAAATGATGCAGGTACCACTAACGCATGAAAACAACATCGTTCATGTTCAGGGCAATAGCAAGCTAAAAGCGGTAGAATTCGATGGCGATCACGCAACAGATGCTGTACTTGCGATGGTTGCAGCTGCTGTATTTGCAGAAGGCACATCTCGCTTTTACAATGTAGAAAACTTGCGCTACAAAGAATGTGACAGAATTACTGACTATTTGAATGAGCTGCGCAAAGCCGGTGCAAATGTGGAAGAGCGTCAAGCTGAAATCATTGTCCATGGTCGTCCGGAAGGGCTGCCTGGCGGTGTGGAAATTAATGCACATTACGATCATCGCGTTATTATGGCTTTAACGATCGTAGGCTTGCGCTCAGCTGCACCGATTCGTATAAAGGATGCACACCATGTAGCCAAATCCTATCCTAATTACTTTGAGCATTTGCAAGCACTTGGTGCAAAAGTCGAATGGGTGGAAGCTTAATAGGCTAATGAGCATATTGCAACAAACAGCTGAGAGGGCTTATCCTAATTAAAGGATAGGCCTTCTTACATATGTATCCAACAATCGAATATACTATGACAAGAGGTGAAGAAAAATGTCTTTTAGTAATCCAAGCCGTGAACAGCTGAAAGAGCTGCTGCAGCAAACGAAAACGATTGCTGTAGTTGGATTGTCCGACAATCGCGAACGAGTGTCTTATATGGTGTCGGAAGCGATGAAAAAAAAGGGCTATCGGATCATCCCCGTTAATCCGAATGCGACTGAAATTTTAGATGAGACATGCTACCCTTCGTTATCAGATATTCCTTTTCCCATTGATCTCGTTAATGTATTCAGAAGAAGTGAGTATACACCAGAGGTTGCGGAGGAAGCTGTGATGATTGGAGCAAAGGTATTATGGCTGCAGCTTGGTATATTCTCCGAAGAAGCGGCACATATTGCCGAAGCAGCGGGCATGACGGTTGTCATGGATCGTTGTATTAAAGTAGAGGATTCAATCCTATTACCTAACGGCAAGCAAGCATAAAAAAACGAGTTATGCTAGGCTATATGTAAATGATGGAGCTGCTATTCTTTGTAAAGCAAAAGAATGCAGCTTCTTCGCGTTAAGCTTGTTTTGACAAATAATACGAATAGCTTTAACATCGTTATAGGGTTTACATAGGCTTAACATGTTCGTCGCTTAAGTCATCGGAACGGGGGATAGTGATGGCGTTTATTGGAAAAATGCAGCAGCTTGGACGGGCAGTAATGCTGCCTATGATCATATTGCCTGCTGCAGCTGTATTTCAAAGCTTGGCTCAGCTTCCGTGGGAACATATCGGCTTGCCAGGCATGACTACTTATTTGCAGATTGCATCGGACGCAATCTTTCAATATCTACCATATATATTCGCGATTGGAATCGCGCTAGGCTTAACGAGCTCAGGACTGGCTGCTGGAATGGCAGCATTAGTCGGAATGTTTATCTATACAGGTATTACGACGCAATATGCACCAGGGACAGAACCAACTGTGCTTATTGGAACCTTAATTGGTATATTAGCAGGTGTGTCCCATTTACGATTTAAGGATCTACGTCTCCCAGAATATATACAGTTTTTCGGAGGGCCGCGTTTCGTACCTCTTTTTGTCAGCTTTATTACTTTGCTGTTTTCCTTGTTTATTGTAAATTTATCAGAGCATCTAGAATGGCTGCTTATCGAGCTAGGTGAGGTCGTCTCATTAGCAGGCGGATTTGGGGTGTTCTTGTACGGCTTTATTCATCGCATACTTGTTATATTCGGGCTTCATCATCTTGTTAGTCACCTGTTTTGGTTTCAAGTCGGAGGCTATGAAACCGAGCAAGGCTACATGGTATATGGTGACTTGCCGCGGTTTTTTGCTGGAGATCCATCCGCGGGTGTATACATGGCAGGACTATACCCGACAATGATGTTTGCATTGCCAGCGATTGCAATTGCTATTATCCATGAGGCACGTGAGGACTTAAAGCCCAAAATAAGAAGAACATTTACGCTTGCTGCTTTATCATCCTTTTTGACGGGGGTTACCGAGCCAGTAGAATTTGCCTTCTTATTCGTAGCTCCTTATCTCTATGTTGTACATGCCCTACTATCCGGCATCATCATGTGGATAACGAGCGAGCTCGGCATTCTTCATGGTTTTTCATTCTCAGCAGGCGCGATTGATTATTTGATCAACATGCACCTTGCCACGAAGGGCTGGCTTATTATTCCGATAGGTATCGTGACAGGGATCGTGTACTACTTTTTATTCCGCTGGGCTATACGACGCTTTCAAATTCCAACGCCAGGGCGGGAGGAAGGCTCACAGCTGGATGAGTGGGCAGGAGATATCCCATACCGCGCCCCGTTAATTTTGCAAGCGATCGGCGGAAAAAATAATATTGTGCAAATGGAATCCTGCATAACTAGGCTTAGACTGAAGGTTAATTCTGAGAAGAGTATGGACATTAATGCACTTCGCAATTTGGGTGCAGCAGGCGTCATTCGCCTAGGTGGTGGACATGTTCAGGTCGTATTCGGCACATATTCTGAGCTGATTCGGGAGGAAATGTTAAAGACCATGCATCGGGATCAGCAGCAGCTTTCATTCCATTCACCGATGCAAGGGAAAATGATTCCGCTGTCTGAAGTTCCAGATCCTATCTTTTCGGCGCAGCTTGTCGGAAATGGTGTTGCTTTTATTCCTGATCGAGGCGAGCTTGTATCGCCTGTTAAAGGGAAGGTCATGCATATATATCCAACGATGCATGCGATAGGTCTCTTGACGGAGGAAGGACTTGAGGTACTGCTGCATATCGGTATTGATACGTCCAAGCTTGTTGGAAAAGATTATTTCACAGCTGTTGTCAAAGAAGGCGAAGAAGTTGAGCCTGGTCAGCTGTTAATTCGTTTTAATTTGCATAAAGTAAAGAAAGATAGTAAGTCTCTTGCTACACCAATGGTTATTACAAACTCAGATCGAGTTAAGGCATGGCGCTACGCTCCGTTTATGGCAGTGAAAAAGGGCCAGTCCTCCATTATGTCGGTCGTTATAGAGGATAGCAAGAACGAGGGGGAAGTATGATGATTCAAGGAATTGGCGCGTCATCAGGCATTGCGATTGGAAAAGCTTTTGTACTCCCAAACTGGGAGCTGGAGGTTCCAGAGCAGCGTATCGATGTTGCAGATTTTGCGAGAGAGTTTGAAAGAGTATATGAAGGCATTAGAACCTCCAAGGATGAGATTAATCAAATCAAGGATGAGCTCAAGGATACGGTTGGATTAGAGGAAACTCAAATCTTTGATGCACATCTCGCTATTTTGGATGATCCGATCTTTATGAACGAGATTCAAGGCATCATCCAGCGCCAATACAAGGCAGCTGAGGTAGCAGTGAAAGAAGCGGTTGATCACTTTGTGACGATGTTCGATTTGCTGGAGGATGAGTATATGAAGGAGCGAGCGCTCGATATTCGTGATGTCGGCAATCGACTTCTTAAGCATTTGCTCGGTGTACCGGAAATTCAGCTTCCTAGCGATAATCAGCCTTTTATCTTGATTGCGAAGGAGGTTTCTCCTTCTCAGCTAGCCCATCTTAATCCTGAGAACGTACTTGGCATCGTCACGCTTACAGGAAGTACGACCTCTCATTCTGCTATTATGGCTAGAGCGCTTGGTATTCCACTCATCGTGGGTGTTGAAGGAAAGCTTACAGAATCGCTTGTAACGGGTCAAAGCGTAGTCATAGATGGAAGTGATGGTTCAATCTACATTGAGCCAACAGAGCATATTATAGAGCTTTATAGACAGCTACAGGAGCAGCAGCGAGAGGCCAAGGAGATGCTGCAGCATCTGGCAGGCTATCGCTCTGTAACCGCTGATGGCAAGTTCGTTCGACTTGAAGCGAATATCAGCTCCTTGAAGGAGCTCGAGATAGCTTTGAGAGGAGGAGCACAAGGAGTCGGATTGTTCCGAACCGAGTTTTTATATATGGACCGGATGCAATTCCCTACGGAGGATGAGCAGTATTCTGTTTATTCCACTGTTGCTGAAAAGCTGCGGGAGCATTCTGTTGTTATTCGGACACTTGATATCGGTGGAGACAAGCATCTTGATTATTATGAGATTGATGAAGAGCAGAACCCGTTTATGGGCTATCGGGCCATTCGCATCTCGCTTGATCAAAAGCAGCTATTTAAGACTCAGCTTCGTGCAATTCTACGCGCGAGTATTCATGGCCAGATTAAAATCATGTTTCCATTTATTACATCGGTTAATGAGGTTAGAGCGGCAAAGGCTGCGCTTGAGGAAGCGAAGCAAGAGCTGCGTGCGGAAGGCGTTATGTTCGATGAGCAGATCCCTGTGGGCTGTATGATTGAGGTACCAGCGGCAGTGATGATTGCTGATGTGCTTGCGAAGGAAGTTGACTTTTTCAGCATCGGTACGAATGATCTCATCCAATTTACACTTGCTGTCGATCGTATGAATGAGCGCATCTCTCAGATGTATGAACCGTATCATCCAGCAGTAATCAAGATGCTGAGCCTAATTGTTGAGGCTGCGAAGCGCAATCATTTACCAGTCGGTGTGTGTGGGGAGCTAGCAGGCGACATCCGTGCTTTACCTATATGGCTAAGCTTAGGAGTAGATTCGTTAAGTATGTCTGCGCATTCGATATTGCCACTAAAATCTAGACTAATCTATGCATCGCAAGAGGAATGCAAGGAGATCTTTGCCGAAGTGCTTGAATGTGGAACAACAGAGGAAATTAAGGCGACCCTTGATCAATATATGGAGATATACGATCTAACAGCGAATGGTTAACCCATTCGCTGTTCTAGTGCTTGTACGAAGGCAAGCGCATAGGGTGGAAGATCTGGCGGGCGGCGTGCTGAAATTAAATTTCCATCGACGACGACTGCTTCATCTAGCCATACTGCACCTGCATTCTCCATATCATCACGGATCCCTGGTGTTGAGGTCACGGTTCTGCCCTGCAAAATTTTTGCAGAGATCAGTACCCAGCCAGCGTGGCAGATTTGCCCAATTGGCTTGTTAGCATCGTTGAGCTGTCTGACAAGATCAAGCACTTGAGGATATCTTCTTAGCTTATCTGGTGCCCAGCCTCCCGGTACGAGCAATCCGTCAATTTGGCTAGCGTCAAGATCGTCAAAGGATAGATCAGCGACTGCAGGTACTCCATATTTACCGATATGTGTAGCGCCCTTTTTCGGACCAGCGAATAATACGGTGGCACCTGCTTCACGCGTTCGGTATACCGGGTACCATAGCTCTAAATCCTCAAATTCATCATCTAATAAGCAAATGACTGTTTTATTTGTTAATGTCATCTTAACCCCTCCTTGTAAAGTGGACTTAGTCCATTGTATCGAAGCTGAAAGGTAGAGGCAAATGAATCCAAAAATGACGAGCAAGACTTTTGTTGAAAATAGAAAGCAATGGCAAAAAAAACTGCGATGGCTGCCGGCTATCGTATGGATGGGCGTTATTTTTTATATGTCATCTCGCACGGGTGATGAAATCAATACCGTGCTGCCATTTATCCAGAAATATTTCCCGTTCATCGAAGATTTTAATTGGGGGCATTATGTAAGTTATTTTATTTTGGCTATGACGGTGGATTATGGATTTGGCTCTAAAGCATCCAGGTGGTCGACCAAGCTTATCATCGTATGTGTCTGTACGTTTTATGGCGTTACAGATGAGATTCACCAATATTTTGTAGGTGGAAGAATGATGGATTTATACGATATCCGCAATGACTGCATCGGTGCGACTCTATGGGTGCTGTTGTCAAAGCTACCTTTCGTTCAAAGCATTTGGAAAAAATTTAGTTATGAAGACTAGCAGGAAATGAATCAAAAAATGTCGAATCCCTTACAACATGACAAGAATATATTCATGATGTTGTTAGAACGTGTGAGGGAGTGGATTCTCATGCAAAAGATGTGTAATTGTGGAGAATTGATGAGTTTGAAATTAAGGACAGTTATTTTTTCAGGTAAGGTCGAAATCGATAACGTTCCTATCTATACATGTGCGATTTGCAGTCATAGTGAGGTAATTCCAGAGGTTAAGGCAGATTTGTCTGGACTCATACAAGAGCTGGGAGCTCGTCCAGAAAAACAGAGCTACTTGTTTAACGAGTGCAATGAGTGGGCAAATATATTAGTAGAATATAAGCTAGCTCAAAAAACAGCTCAATCCGCACAATATAAACTGGAGCAAATGATTGAGCAGCGAACCAACGACTTGCTTGATTTGTATTTGCTTGCTCAAAATTTGAAGGATGAGGTCTGGCTGGAATCTATTCGCAAACGACTGCTTCAAATCGGCGCGCAAATGAAATATTGATGAAGTTTCGTATACATAACGCGGATTTTATAGCTTAAAATACGCTTGGCAACGTAGAAACATTGCGAAAAATGTTATTTTACAGTATTATAATTCCAATATGTGTCGAACGTATCAATTATTTTATAGTAAATGGAGAGAGTGCACGTGACGGTAACAATATATGATGTAGCAAGAGAAGCAGGAGTGTCGATGGCCACGGTATCTCGCGTAGTGAACAATAATCCTAACGTGAAGCCTGCTACACGTAAAAAGGTATTTGAAGCAATAGAGCGTCTAGGCTACCGACCAAATGCTGTTGCACGTGGTCTTGCCAGCAAGAAAACAACAACAGTAGGTGTTGTTATACCTGATATTTCAAATGCGATCTTTGCAGAGGTTGCTCGCGGTATTGAAGATATTGCGAATATGTACCATTACAATATTATTTTGTGTAATGCAGATAAGAAGAAGGAAAAGGAAATTCGTGTTATTAACACACTTCTTGAGAAGCAGGTTGATGGCTTGCTATTTATGGGCGGGGCGGTTACGGAGGATCATCAGCAAGCATTCCGTACTGCGAATGTTCCTATCGTCCTATGTGCAACATCAGAGGATACTGGCAATCTAGCTTCCGTAGATATCGATCATGAAGCTGCTGCTTATGATGCCGTTCAAGCTTTGATTAAGGAAGGGCATACGTCGATTGCGATGATTAGTGGCACGTTAGAGGATCCATCCAATGGGTTTGCTCGTTTTAGCGGCTACAAAAAAGCATTAGCAGAAGCAGGGATTACATACGATGAATCGTTAGTACGTATCGGTAATTATCGCTATGAATCTGGGGCAGACGCAATGCGCTATTTCCTTGATCTAGACAAGCGTCCAACGGCAGTGTTCTCTGCAACGGATGAAATGGCGATCGGGGCAATTCATGCCATCCTTGACCGCGGGCTGCAAGTGCCTAACGATATATCTGTAATTAGTGTAGATAATAGCCGAATGGCTTCAATGGTTCGTCCTCAGCTTACAACGGTTGCGCAGCCAATGTATGATATTGGTGCGGTATCAATGCGTCTACTGACAAAGCTGATGAAAAAGGAAAATGTTGATCAAGCCCAAGTAGTGCTGCCTCACGAGCTTGTCGTGCGTCAATCTGTAGGAGGAAAGCAATAATGGGCTTTAACCGTATCGGTATTATTGGAGCAATGACAGAAGAAATTGAATTGCTTCATCAAAATGTTCAAAATATTAAAGAGAAGCACCTAGCAAGCGTTACTTACTACGAAGGGAGCTTGCATGGTGTTGACGTTGTTTATTGTAAATCAGGAGTAGGCAAGGTCAATGCAGCAATGTGCACGCAGGTGCTGCTATCCTTTGATGTCGATTGTGTCCTATTCACAGGTGTTGCGGGTGCATTAGATCCTAGCTTGAACGTAGGAGACATTGTTATATCGAGCAGCGCGATGCAGCACGATATTGACGTAACACCATTGGGCTTTGCAAAAGGGATGATTCCTTTTCAGGACATCTCTGATTTTACAGCAGATGAGTCATTAATGAAGCTTGCCAAATCTGCAGGAGATGAGCTGTTTCCTAATCGTACGCTAATTGGCCGAATCGTATCTGGTGACCAATTTATTGCTAGTGTTGATAAGGTTAAAGAACTGTATGAGCAGTTCGGAGGGGCGTGCGCCGAGATGGAGGGGGCAGCCGTTGCACAGGTCTGTGCAGCGAATGATATTCCCTTTCTAATTATTCGTTCGATGTCGGATAAGGCAGATGGATCCGCAGAAGTCACGTATACGGAATTCGTTGTGACTGCTGCAAACAATTCCTATGCGATGATTGATCGAATCGTATCTACTATCCGCTAATATCATCACTGATTTGAGGGCTGGATTAAAGTCATTGGATATGACTTTAATCCAGCCCTCGCTGTTTTAATACGAGTAAACTGCTGTAGTAATCCCTTAATTATTGCGTCAAATCATTTGGTCGGTGCTCGTTTACATATCTTGAACCGCTAATTCTGCGATATGTTTGTTGCGTGCTGTAATTTCTTCTCTACGTGGTATCGCTTGGATACTGCCAGCTTCATCCTGCCAATATAATGGCAGCTGCTGCGTGGTAACGGTGCTCCATTGTTGAAGCCAGCCCTTCGGTAAAGGGGTAAGGTTTCGCTTTTGCTTAGCTTCAAGCAGCTGGTGAAGGAATGCATGGTCTGCCATCTCAAGCCATACATATGACCACGCACGGGGAACGACTCGAAACAGGTCATAGCCCCCACCGCCAAGCGCTACCCATTTACCGTTGCAGTAGCTATGTGCTAGCTCGTGAATGAGCTGAGGAATTCGTTCATAGATGCCAATGGAGCAGTGCAAGTGTGAGAGTGGATCATAGGCATGCGCATCACATCCATGCTGACTAACAATTAGATCAGGCTTATAATGCTGTATCGTTTTCCGCAATGTATATTCGAAGCTGTTAAGCCATGACTCATCCTCTGTATAGGGCTCTAGCGGCACATTGATGCTAGTACCATAGCCTTGCTCGATACCGCGCTCATAATGATAACCGGTTCCAGGAAACAGAAATTTACCCGTTTCATGAATGGAATAGGTGCATACGGAAGGCTCTGCATAGAAGGCAAGCTGAACACCGTCCCCATGATGCACGTCCGTGTCAATATAGAGCACTCTAATTTGGTGCTGTCGTTGTGCTGCACGAATCGCAATAACTGCATCGTTATAGATGCAGAAGCCAGCTGCTCGGTTAGGAAGAGCATGATGAAGCCCGCCAGCCATATGATAAGCGTGCTGTAGTCGCCCTTGAACGACCTCCTCCACCGCATGTACTGTTCCAGCAACGATACTGCATGCAGCCTCATGCATCCCATAAAAATAAGGTGTATCGTCCGCTTGCAGCCCATATAGCTCAGCATTTTCCTTCAGATGAATTGGAGGCTGTGTCGTGCTGAGCAATTTAATCGCCTCGATGTAAGATTCTTGATGTCCAAGCAGCAGCAAATCTTCCATATCATATTTAGGTGGCTCTAAGATATCTGTCTGTGATAGTGCGCCTACATGCTCCAATAACGAGATCGTTAGATCATAGCGAATAGGATGGAACGGATGATCTTTTTCAAATTGGTAGCTGCTTGCTGCTTTGGAATGGATAAAGCGAATCTGTGGATTCGTCATAGCCTCACATTCAATCCTTTCTGCTTGGACAGATACTAATAAAACATGCTTTAGAAGCACAATCCCAGCTGAATTCAAAATTCGACATTAAATCAAGGTACAATAATCTAGCTTTCAGCACCAAGAAGTTTGAAAGAAGCTAGGGATTTGAGGAGCGCAGCGTACGTTATTTGTACGTGAGCACCGGAAAACCCGATGAATTTAATATTCGCAGTCGAGTATGCTATCAGTCTAACTTCGTGATCAAAGCTAGACTTTTTGTACCCACCTCTAATACATGAAGCGGTTGCGGAAGCGTACCCGATCAAACAGCTCCACCGACGACAACGGGACCTCAGGGCCGATTTTCACCATCAGACAGTTTGCGGGATGTGCACAAATCTCAGGATCATCCGTTGCATACCAAATCATATCCACTGATTGCATTAGCTTTTCCATCATTTTTCGGTAATCCCATACGTTAAGTCCGCTTCCTTCTAAATCCCAATGCCAATAATATTCAGTCGTATACACAATTACATTATCTAGCTGCCCCTCTGCGAATGCGGTCATAATTAGCTGCTTACCAAGCCCACAGCCGCGATAGTGATCAGCTACCTCAATCGCACCAAGTTCAACGAGATCCTGCATATTCCCTTCTGACCAGCGTTCATACTCATCTGGATAATGAAAGGTTACATAACCTACTATGTGCCCCTCGAGATGAGCAGCAATGATTCTGCCTTCAGGCAAACCAGCGATCTCTACAAGCGCTTCATGCTGATCTCTTGGCTTTCGGAACGCATCAAGCGTGCCATCTAATGTCATCTCGCGGAGCCGTTCAGGAGGGATCGGTCCTTCAATAACTAGTGTTTGGTTAAGTGTAGAGATAAAGTATTCCCTATATTGAAACCGCTTTCTATGCTCCATAGGTTGTACCTCTTTCTTAAAAGGCGTTATTCCCTTCTACTATACATAATTCAACGTAATATGGAAAGATATAGTGCAATAGATTAGTTATATGATATAATAATTTTATTGTAAGCGCATTCTTTGGATTTTTATTGAATAGATGGGAGAGTGAAACGATGATTGACCTGCATCAAGAACGTATACCAGCAACAGTTAAGAATGGAAATCTTCAAAATTACGAAGCGGCACGTGAGAACTTTTCTTGGGATCAAATTGAATCCCAGTTTAGCTGGGCCACGACTGGTAAAGTAAATATCGCGTACGAAGCCATAGATCGTCATGTTGAGCAAGGAAATGGTGATAAGCTTGCTCTTATATACAGTGATCAGCAGCGTGAAGAGCGTTATACGTATGAGCAGCTAAGTCAAGCCAGCAATCGTTTTGCCAATGGACTCCGTAATTTAGGGATCAGCAAGGGAGACCGCGTCTTTATTTTTATGCCGCGAACTCCTGAGCTATATGCAAGTGTGCTTGGAATTATTAAAGTAGGTGCAATAGTTGGTCCGCTATTCGAAGCATTTATGGAAACAGCCGTAAAGGATCGATTACAGGATAGTGGTGCTGTCGCCATTGTAACGACTCCTGCTTTGCTCTCACGTATTAAGCGTGATGAGTTGCCTCAGCTTAAGCATATTATCGTTTATGGCGATGATGTAGTAGAAGAGGAAGGTGTGATCAGCTATAGCAAGCTGATGCAGGAGCATAGTGATCAAGCTGCAATCGAGTGGGTAGATCGTGAGGATGGCCTTATCCTCCATTATACATCGGGTTCTACAGGTAAGCCGAAAGGCATTTACCACGTACACAATGTCATGGTGCAGCAGCTGTATACCGGACAAATCGTATTGGATTTGAAGAAGGATGACGTATTTTGGTGTACGGCAGATCCTGGGTGGGTAACTGGAACCGCATATGGCATCTTCGCTCCATGGCTCAACGGTGCGACCAATGTTGTACGAGGTGGACGATTTAGTCCTGATGATTGGTATCGTGTGATACAGAAGTATGGTGTTACCGTATGGTATAGTGCACCTACTGCTTTTCGCATGCTGATGGGCGCAGGGGACGACGTAGTAAAGCAGTATGATCTGAGCAGCCTGCGACATGTGCTAAGTGTTGGTGAACCGCTTAATCCAGAGGTAGTTCGCTGGGGAATGAAAGTATACAATCAGCGCATTCATGATACGTGGTGGATGACGGAGACAGGAGCACAATTAATCTGCAACTATCCAAGCATGGATATTAAACCTGGCTCGATGGGTAAACCAATACCAGGAGTAGAAGCAACGATTCTTGATGATCAAGGTAATGAGCTTCCTCCATATCGTATGGGTAACCTCGCAATCAAAACAGGCTGGCCATCGATGATGCGCAAAGTATGGAACAATGATGCGAAGTATGCAGAGTACTTTAGAATTCAGGGCTGGTATGTATCCGGAGATTCGGCTTACTACGATGAGGACGGATATTTCTGGTTTCAGGGTAGAGTAGATGATGTCATCAACACATCTGGAGAGCGCGTAGGCCCATTCGAGGTAGAATCTAAGCTTGTCGAGCATCCTGCGGTCGCTGAGGCGGGTGTCATCGGTAAACCTGACCCAGTACGTGGGGAAATCATTAAAGCTTTTATTGCGCTTCGTGACGGCTATGAGCCTACGGAAGAGCTAGAGAAGGAGATCAAGCAATTTGTTAAGGTGGGATTATCAGCTCACGCTGCACCTAGAGAGATTGAGTTTAAGGAAAAGCTACCTAAAACGCGCAGCGGAAAAATTATGCGTCGAGTGCTGAAAGCATGGGAGCTGAATCTGCCTACAGGTGATCTCTCCTCCATTGAGGATTAATAACAAGCAATCATAATAACTTACAGACACAATGCCTGTCGGGTAGCCGGCAGGCATTGTTGTGCTATTGTCGATCCTTTAGCATTTCGTTATAATGCTATAAACTGTTAATAGGAGTGATCGTGCATGGATATTAAACTAATAACTACAAAGACGGAGGAACAAATACATAAGCTTGCGCGGCTCGCATATGAGATTTGGAATGAATACTATATTCGCTTATTATCCCAGCAGCAAATAGATTATATGCTTGATCGATTTCAATCGGTACAGGCGATAACTGAGCAGCTTAAGCAAGGCTATCATTATTTTTTCATCCAGCAAGAAAGAAATATAGTAGGATATGCAGCTGTTAAGCAGGAGGGAGAGTCTCTATTTTTAAGCAAGCTGTATATTAAGAAGGAAGCGAGAGGTCAAGGCTTCGGTAAAGCAGCGCTGCAGCTCATTACTAAAATGGCGGCTGAACGCCAGCTTTGCAAGATTTGGTTAACTGTGAATCGTCACAATGCTTCCTCTATTGCCATGTATGAGCGAATTGGCTTTGACATTGTGAACGAGCAGGTAGCGGATATTGGCAATGGTTATGTGATGGACGATTATATAATGGAGCTTACGATTTCATAAATGAGGGGTTCATTTAAAAATTAAAGGGATGGTACAGTATGCCGGAGCACTGTACCATCCCTTTATTGTATTACGGTGATCTTACATAGTATTACTCTTCGTGAACGTTGCATTGTTAGGTGCTATTGCGCGACCAGCTTCGCTGAATGGCCCGATTCACCTTGTTCATTGACAGCGGTGATGACATAGGCTCCGCCAGATTGCGCACCGCTATGCTCATAGGATGCTGAGCTAGTCGAGCCTAGCTTCGTATAGTTTCCATCATTATCAGCACTATAGTAAACGTTATATTCAGTAACTTGCTCTGATACGGAATTAGTGGACCAGCTTAAGAGTAGGTTCATTCCTACATATTCACCATATAGACCAACTGGAGCTGATGGAGCGCTAAGCGCAGGCTGATTATTGCCGCTATTGCCACCGTTACCGTTATTGCTGTTGCCGTTATTGCCGTTACCATTGCTATTGCCTTCAACGTTGCCTGAATCTGAATCAGTGTCATTAGGGAACTCTGGTAACTCAAGATCTGGCGGTTGGATATTACTTCCGTATTCTACCTTAAGACTTGGCTCAGATTGCTTACCAACGACATCAACTGCAACGACGTAGAAGCTCGTATGCTGTGCAGGGTTCACATTTACATTTACAGCGTAGCTTTCTTTCGTCCACACAATAGAATCGCCATATTTCTCGTATGGACCCCCGTTAACGGAACGGAAAATCCGATATCCAACAACATCAGGTGAGCTGCTATTGCTGAATGTTAATACAAAGTCACTGCTTAATCTAACGTTTGGCGGATAAGCTGGAATTGCACCGTCATCCTCCCGAGGATCAACGACGGATGGGGCATCCCTACCTGCATCTGCCGGAACATAAGTGGATAGATCTCGTCTGCTGCTTGCAGGAAGCTTGGATTGAGCGGCCTGCAGATCAAGCATCAATTGATCGAGTGGTGCTTTTCGTACAATAACTTGCTTTTCCACCAGCATATCCTCTGGCGTAAGCTCATTTGGCTTATAGTTAACGCCATTGTACTCAATGACCTTCATATTGATGAGTGAATCATCTGTTTTTTTCGGTAAATATTCTTTATTGAACCAGTCTGTGACAACCAAGCCTGCTGATTTGTTCAAGCTTGATGGAAGCAATCCGCTCGTTGAGGATACGGTTGCCTTCACGATGTTTTCAGGCTGTTCGAATTTCTTATTCTCGAATAGATCTGGGCGGTTTTCTGTTAATTCATTCATAATGGTCGCCCAAATCGTACGTGCACGTGTTCGTGCGTTATTAGAAAGCGTGTGGATTTGCTTCTCATAACCAGCCCATACACCGAGCGTAACATCTGGTGTAAAGCCAACGAACCAAACGTCTCCGTAGCTTTGTGTAGAACCGGTCTTTCCTGCAAAGTCAATCGTATTATAGGCTTTTAATTGACCTCGAAGCGCAGCCCCTGTACCTGCACCGTCAGCGATCGTGGTGCGTAGCATATCTGACATCAGAAATGCCGTTTGCTCAGAAAATACACGCTTTGGTTTTAACTCATGCTCATAAATCGCTTTACCGTTAGCATCAGTAATTTTAGAGATCATGTATGATTTGTTGATTTGACCTTTGTTAGGGATGGAGCCGTAGGCATTCGTCATTTCCTCAACAGTTACCCCACGTTCCAAGCCACCGATAACTCCAGTTTTTGCGTAATAATCTGACTCAGTTAATGTTGTAATTCCTAGCTCCTTAATAAAGTCAAGAGCTACTGGAATCGTTAATTCCTCATTGTAAATTTTTAGAGCCGGAATATTTAACGAACGATTCAGTGCTGTACGTGCTGTAACAAGTCCAGCGAATCTTCGATTGGCGTTCATCGGGATATGATAACCCTTTTGGCCATCCTCAAGAATTAGAGGTGCATCGTCAATAATGCTCGCAGGCTGAATTAACCCTTTCTCAAGAGCGGGTAAATAAGCTGCAAGTGTCTTCATTGTCGAACCAGGCTGGCGGATCATTTGCGTTGCATGATTTAGCTGCTCTTTGTAGAAATCTCGTCCTTCGAGCATACCAAGAATTGCGCCAGTGGAATGGTCAACGAGTATCGCTCCGACTTGCTCTATCCCTTTTTCTGGATGGTCAGGAGTAAAGTTGTCAGGATTACTGCCGATTTCGTGCATCATATCATACACTTCTTTGTCAATCGTCGTATGAACATGATATCCACCACGCAGTAGCATCTCGCGAGCATCTTCAACAAGATAGGAATTCTCATCTTTGTTAAGGTCAGCTAGCGTTAAGTCTTTGTTGTTCTGCAGCAGCAATATTTTTGCTGCTTCTCGCTCAGCTTCGAGCATAAGGTAAGGATAAGTGTTATATGCTTTTTCAGTAGGCTCTGTAATCGAAGAGCGTATATCAAACGCCAAAGCTTCGTTATACTCGGCTTCTGTAATTTTATTCGTTTCTCGCATTCTGCTCAATACAAGCTTCTGACGTTTAATCGCATTTTCGATGCCTTGTTCATTATATTGACCGGTACCTGTAAATGCGGTGTATCTGCTTGGTAATTGAGGCAAACCAGCAAGGTATGCAGCCTGTGCAATATTGAGCTTATTAAGGTCTTCGATTCCGAAAATACCTTTAGCTGCTGCTTTAATTCCGAATACTTGGTATCCATTTGAGCCGTTACCGAATGGCATTTTGTTTAAATATGCAGTTATAATTTCTTCTTTTTTCAAGTAACGCTCCATACGAAGCGAGAGAAAAATCTCTTTGATTTTACGGCTTTCTGTACGATCAAGACTTAAAAAGACACGACGGGCAAGCTGCTGTGTCAGTGTACTTCCGCCAGTCTGCGTATCTTCGTTAAATAGCCGTTCTTTAACCGCTCGTCCTAGTCCGTATGCATCGACACCTGGATGCTCCCAGAAGTTTTGATCTTCCGTCGCAGTAAGTGCGTCTAACACACTCTGTGGGATTTCATCGTATGTAATAACGATACGATCCTCATCTGTTCGAAGCTGACCGACTAGTGTTCCATCGTTAAAGTAAACATAGCCTGTCATAGAATATTCTTCTATTTTACTTTGAATATAGGATTGAGGACGAATTTCCTCGTCTTTAACATTAGCAGCAACATAACCTGCCACTGCTCCGCCTGCAAGTAAGCCTCCAAAAACTACGAATAATAAAACCCATTTAATGGTTAAGAAGCTAATAAGGCTAAACCACCGAAAAGCGCCATATGGCCTCGACTGTGATTTTTGTTCCTCTTCCATATGTTCACATTCCTCCTCTAGCATAACATTCGTATTATACCACAATTCAACATGTGCGTATATTACAGGTCAGTGCTTACAACACACTAGTTTTGACGCACATTACTCTTATAAAGTTGCTTGTTTTAGTGAATAAGGAAGACAATACTATACACACGCTGCCAGCAATAAATGAATAATTTGAAACCTAAATAAGGGAAATGATGTATAATCTAATAGATTGAACCATTTATTGAAATTAACATCAAAGGAGGGAGGACCATGGAAGCCGTATTTTGGATATGCTTTTTGATTGGTGTTATTTATACGATTGTCGTTGTCATCTTTGGTGATGTATTAGCAGGTGCATTAGATGCATCATTAGAATGGCTGCAGCTCGATAATTTACCAGTCATACAACCGTTGACGTTAATGAGTGGATTAACGATCTTTGGAGGTTCAGGCATTGTACTCCTTCAGTTTTCTGCACTAACTATGACAATCGTTGTGTTAGCCTCGCTCGGTTTAGCAATCGTCGGTGTTATTATCGTCTACTTCGTGTACGTTAAGCCGATGGCTAATGCAGAGAGTTCAATCGGATATTCCATTTATGACTTGGTTGGAAAGGAGGCTCAGGTTGTTGTACCAATCCCCGCAGAGGGCTATGGCGAGGTCATGGTTAAAACTGTTGGTGGTGTAGTCAGTCACACCGCAGCGAGCTTTGGAAAGGTCGAGATCGATGGTGAACGGTCCGTAGTAGTCATTGAGGTACAGGATGGTGTGTTATTAGTATCTGAATTAATTTTAGATTAGGAGGCTGAGAAATGGAAGAATGGTTAACAATTCCTATTATTGTCGTTGGAGTTATCGTAGTACTGGGGCTTGCCTTTTGGGCAAGATATAAAACGGTTAGTCCAGATGAAGCGATGCTAGTGACGGGTTCTTTTCTTGGAACGCGCAATACGATGGTCGATGAATCGGGTCGAAAAGTAAAAATTATTCGTGGTGGCGGTTCATTTATTATTCCAATATTTCAGCAATCGCAATTTTTATCATTATTATCCCATAAGCTAGATATTGCTACACCTGAAGTGTATTCCGCGCAAGGTGTACCTGTCTTCTCGAACGGTGTTGCGATTATTAAAATTGGTGGGTCTGTAGAAGATATCGCAACGGCAGCCGAGCAGTTTCTTGGAAAGCCAACTGAAGCGTTAAAGGTAGAAGCGCAAGAGGTGCTGGAGGGGCATTTGCGTGCGATATTAGGGACTATGACTGTAGAGGAAATATACCGAAATCGTGATAAATTTGCTCAAGAAGTTCAAGGGGTTGCAGCACGTGACCTTAAAAAGATGGGACTTCAAATTGTATCATTTACGATTAAGGATGTGCGTGATAAGCACGGATACTTAGATGCCCTTGGTAAGCCAAGAATTGCAGCTGTAAAGCGTGATGCTGAAATCGCTGAAGCTGAAGCAGATCGTGATGCAACGATTCAGAAGGCACTCGCTACGGAGGCAGCACAGAAAGCTGAGTTGTTAAAAGATACAAATATCTCTGAAGCTGAACGCGATAAAGAAATGAAAATAGCATCCTTCAAAAGAGATCAGGATACTGCGAAGGCGGAAGCTGATCAGGCGTATGCGATTCAAGAGGCAAAAGCGAAGCAGCTCGTTGTTGAAGAGCAGATGCGAGTAGAGCTAGTACGTAAAGAACGCGAAATTGATCTTGAAGCAAAAGAAATTCTCAGACGCGAGAAGCAGTATGACGCAGAGGTTAAGAAGAAGGCAGATGCTGATCGTTACGCAGTTGAACAAGCGGCAGAAGCGAATAAAGCGAAGCAGCTTAGAGAAGCGGATGCGATACAATATCGAATTGAAGCTGAGGCGAAGGCTGTTGCTGAGCAGAAGCGGTTGGAAGGTATTGCGATTGCCGACGTTGAGCGAGCACAGGGTACAGCTACAGCAGAAGTTATCCGCTTAAAGGGTTTGGCTGAAGCTGAAGCGAAAGAGAAGCTAGCCCTTGCCTTCGAGAAATTCGGTGAGGCTGCTGTTCTCGACATCGTACTGAAGATGCTTCCTGAGCTAGCTGGAAAAATTGCTGAGCCGATGGGCAATATTGAAAAGCTATCTGTTGTTGATACAGGCAATGGAGAAGGGGCGGCAAGAGTTAGTAATTATGTAACCTCACTAATGGCAACTGCACCGGAAATGCTGGAAAATGTTACAGGGATTGATGTGAATGGTTTGATTTCCCGTCTAGCTAGTGGGAAAGGAATCCAGCAGCAGCAAAGTCCAATAGACGGTAATGTCGAAGCTGTTGTTCAGCAGCTATTAACGAAGGATAAGCCAGTGGATAGCGACAACTAATCAATCAATTCTAAATAAAAAAGGACTGCAGTAAGCTGCAGTCCTTTTTGTTCCGATATTAACGGCTGTAGAACTCGACGATTTGCTTCTCATCGATTTCTTGTGAAAGCTCAGAACGCTCAGGAAGACGAACGTATTTACCTTCAACTGCTTGATCGTTAAACTCAAGGTAAGCAGGTAGGTGTACGCGACCTTCAATCGCTTCTTTCACAGATTTCATTCCACGGCTGCGCTCACGCAAGCCAATTACGTCGCCAAGAGAAACGGCATAAGACGCGATGTCTACTTTTTTTCCATTAACTGTGATGTGACCGTGAGCAACAAGCTGACGAGCACCTGCACGAGAATTAGCAAAACCTAGACGATATACTAGGTTATCAAGGCGGCTTTCAAGAAGCACCATGAAGTTTTCACCGGCAATACCTTTCATTTTCGTAGCTTTAACGTAAAGGTTGTGGAATTGCTTTTCACTCATACCATACATATGACGAAGCTTTTGCTTCTCCATAAGTTGTAGGCCGTAACCGCTAATTTTGCGGCGAGAGTTAGGGCCATGTTGTCCCGGAGGGAAAGCTCTCTTAAGATCTTTACCGTTTCCAGCTAGTGAAATTCCAAGACGGCGGCTTAGTTTAAATTTAGGACCAGTATAACGTGACATGTGTCGATTAACTCCTTCATCAAATGAGATTATTGAGGATGGGGTTGTGTTTCGCGGATATGAAGGTGCAGCACAATTACTGCACTGTCAAGCACATCAGCCGCAGGCTAGACAGTCCTTGCATATCCTGAGGGTGACACAAAACCGTACGCCCATAATACCATCATTAATATTATAAAGTCTCCAATTGAAAAGTCAAGAAATGATATGCTAGAGTAACAATATTACTATCATTTTACAAAAATACCGTCTAAAGTCCTATTATTTTATTCGTCCGTAGTGCAAAATCCTTAAAAATAGAGTATGATAATAAGATAGAAAGCTCATCTCCTTAGGGCAGTGAAAGAAAGGGTTGGGTGCATGATGAAGGACGGAACGAATGGAATTTATAAGCCTATGATTTGGTTTGCCGATGAAGATTTCCATGATGCAGACGAGCCATACATGCCAGAGCTTTATAATGAAAGCTTCTATGCATGGTATGAAGACGCTCGAGATATAGATGCATGTCGATATGGAATGTTCTGCCTATATACACGATCAGCCTCCCTTTATCGTACTGAGCCTACCGATCCGATGAATGTTTTGCAGATGCGAAGCAAGGAACAGTTGAATGAGGCTATAAGCAGGCTGGCTGCTCAATGTATTGAACAAGAAGAATATATTGATTTTACGGAGCAGGACGTCCAGTTTAGTGCGGTTCCTGTCAGAAGACGGAAGGATAATAAAATATTTGCTGTGTTTATGTATGTAGTGGAACATAAGCACGCGATTAGTAAAGCTGAGCTTGGCGCTTATATGAAGCATTTTCGTATTCATTTTTACCGTGTATTTGAAAGTGTTTTCGTTAAGGAGATTATGCTGCAGAAAACGTTAGTGGATAAGGAAGCAACGCACCGAGAGCGGCTGTTTTTAGTATCGAAGCGGCTTTATGATCAAATCGATGCCGAAAGCGTTGTGCGGGAAATGCTGCATAGCCTTGAAGAGCTGTATCAAGATTCTGAAATTTATTTGTATCTTTCACAGGATCACCTTGAAGGAGATCATCGAGTACGTCCTCTAGAGTTTAGAAACTCTTCAAACGACATCGTAACAGAAGCTTTCCTAGAAGGAAAATGCTGTATAGATCGTAATCATCCTGGCTATATTCGCTTGGCGATCCCAATGAATGGGAAACAAGCGGCATATGGTGTGCTTTGTATCGAAATCAACCGTACGCATTGGGATGAATCTGATCTTCCAGCCTTTATGCTCATTGCAGATACTGCAGGGTCGGCCTTCGAAAACGCTAAGCTCTATGAGCAATCAAATTTATTGATTAACGAATTAAGAATTATTAACGAAATGACGAAGCGGCTTAATCAGTCACTCCGTTCAAGAGAAATATATCAATATGCGACAGTAGAGCTTCTTAAAATATTTAAAGCCGATTACTGCTGTGTATTGCAGCTTGATCGTAATCGCAACGAATTTAAAGTCAGAGCAAGTAATTTGGAATCGTTGCTTGGTAAAACCTATACCAACGATTATGGGTTTACTGGCATTGTCTACCGTACGAAGGAAGCGCTGTTTACATCTGATTATTGGAATACGCAAACGGTTCCTTCTGAGCTGATGGAAGATACGAATTCAAGATCATTGATTGGTGCGCCGATTTTTATAGATGGGGAAGTCGTTGGAGTCATTCTTGTTACACATACTCAAGCCAATTACTTTTCCTATGACAACTTTAAACTTCTGCAGGTTGTAAGTACGCATATCGGACTTGCAGTAACGAACGCCTCACTGCACGCCGAGATGCACAAAATGATCATTACCGATCAGCTTACAAATTTGCATGTACGACACTACTTGGATGAACAAATTCAGCGCAAGCAACGAAGTGATACGCAAGGGTCGTTAATCCTTGTAGATATTGATTTCTTCAAGGGAATCAACGACACCTTTGGTCATCAGGTAGGAGATCGGGTGCTCATTCAGGTCTGCGCAATTATACGGAGCTCCATACGTAATGGTGATATCGCCGCTCGTTGGGGCGGTGAGGAGCTGGCGATTTACTTGCCGAATGTAACTGCTATTCGAGCGGCACAAATTGCTGAGCGAATTCGCAAGCGTGTGGAGTATGAAACCAATCCTAAGGTAACCGTTTCTTGCGGAGTAAGCGAATGGGATCAATCTCATGAAAAAATAAGTGTTGAATCATTGTTCTATCGTGCGGATATGGCGCTTTACGAATCGAAAAAGAGTGGCCGTAATCGAATTAATATCGGGTAAATAACTTGCTTCTAAGCCATTATATAATGTAAACAATAAAGGGCAGCTAATTAGCTGCCCTTTATTGTTTTGTCATACGTACAAACGTCAAGAGGATTGAGTTATTCTACCCATTGATGTTAGATATCAGCGCATAACTAAGCTAGCTTTGAGTTAAGCTATAACGGAATGA
>Ga0180216_1000696_pt1 | contig 32772 bp, 31 predicted proteins | sample eDN3rd37CBELigMG_FD_128879 | JGI IMG/M metagenome (GOLD analysis project Ga0180216, IMG submission 128879) | Enriched Miracle-Growth compost microbial communities from Emeryville, California, USA - eDNA 3rd pass 37_C BE-Lig MG (version 2)... ... | reverse complement strand
TGACCTGTACGGCATCATCGGCACGTACGATGGTAGCGAGAAATTTTTGAAATAATTTGGGAAATAATATGTGTAAGATAACAGTAGAACCTCGAATTCCGCAACATAACGTGGAATTCGAGGTTTTGTCCGTTGGAGAAGGAATTATTATGCTCGAATGTTGTTATAGTGAACATCTATACTTAGCTATTTTATATCATCTTCATATGGTAGAGGGCTTAAAGCACTCTTATCTTTGCCCCACCACATTGAATAACTTCCATAATATACCAATAAAAAAGAATCTCTTCCCCAGTAAGTGGAGTTGAGATTCTATAGTTGATGTAGCTTCTATTTTTATCGTTTGTTATTCATAGGTCGAAGTTTTCTTCCGTGACCACGGTGTGCCTAGCAATGGCAGTGCCCAGCGGTCAAGTCCATACCAGCCTGCATTTTTCCATGCAAGCACAAGCCACGTTGCAAGGATGAACAGTAGAGGATTGGAGCTTACTGTACCTGCAAACAGGAAGCTGACGTTCATCAAACCACCAGCGAAAGCGGCAATGCCTGTTAGTAGGCCTAAAATCAAGCCTAAGCCAACAAGTACTTCACCGAAAGCAACGACATAAGAGAAAGCTTTCGCATTTGGAATGACGAAATTTTCTAGGAATGCCGCATACCATGAGGATACGTCTTTACCCTCCTCTGCCTTTGCAAGCGCACCTTGCATAAAGCCTTTAACAGCGACTCCTGCATTTTCACCTGTCCAAGCATCACTATTAACCTTCTTCCAACCGGCTGTTAACCACGTATAACCTACATAAAGCCGTACGACTAACCAAAACCAAGCAGCTTGCGTGCTAGTAAATAGAAAGCGCGATACGGGATTTTCTGGAATGTGAATAATCTTATTAGACATACTTTACCTCCTAGTAGTTGGTGACCATTTCCATAATTACTATAATCAACAGAGCTCAGATAGAAAGTGATTTTTGTCACACCTGCTCATATAAACCTTACTGTGATAAACCGAGGCATTCAACATGAGTCTTATTGTATGCTATAATCGAAGTACTATACGGACGGAAGGAAGTAGGGTGTATCGTGGAGGTAAAGACGAAGTATTGTATAAGCTGCGGACAAGAAAAGCCGCTCCATGATTTTCTGCGCAGAACTGGCAGACGCGAGCGACCAGATAGTCGTCGTGGAACATGCAAGCAATGCAGACAAGCAGGAACCTCGGCTGGACAGTATATTGATGAGTCCAAATGGTCACTAGCATTGCAGCTTACTCCTAGCAGAGCGCGCTGGAATCGAAAGAAACGGCAGCCGCTGCTCTATCATCGGCAGCCAGATAGTAATGGGCTTCATGCTGATGATTTGCGCCCAACGTGGCGCGGGGTAGTTCGGATGCGCGGACGGTCAGATACTGGGCGCCGTTGGATTCAAGAGGTCGATCCCGCACAGGCAAAGCTGCTTGTTAAGGAAGGCGCAGCCGTCATTATTAATCCATACACGATACGAATGATCTATAGTAGTAAGGAATTTCGAAGATTTATACTAGCTCGTGATCATCATACTTGTCATTACTGCGGAGAATATGGCGATACGATTGATCACCTCGTACCACGTGCCAAGGGTGGGCATACAACACCCGTTAATTGCGTTTGTGCATGTTTAACGTGTAATCAGCAAAAGGGAAATTTAACACCCGAGCAGTTTATGCAATATTTACTTAATCATCAGAAGGAACATTCTCCAACATGACTTTATTATTAGCGAAGACCCTTGATCATTGCACAATGGCAGGGATTAAGTCGGCTAAATAATAAAGTCTTTTTTTTATAAAACTGCATACATATGAATTGATAACAATTATCAATTACTTCTTCGGTAGAAGGTATAGGTTTCAGCTAGCAGTACATAGGTCAAAAATATCATATATACGTTGTACATAACATGAACATTTAAAGGAGTGAAAGAAATGAATGTGAAGTCAGTAGATGTAGCGGCACTTAAGCATAACTATAAGCAGCTTCTATACAGTATGAAGTCTTTGTTTTTAAGCACAATTAGTTTAGATGGCACACCGTTTTTATCGTACGCTCCCTACGTCGAGCATAATGGCAAAGTATATGTTTACTTAAGTCAAATGGCCGAGCATTATCGCAATCTTGAAGCGAACCGCTCGGTTGATGTCATGCTCGCAGCAGATGAAGCAGCGACAAAAAATATGTTTGCAAGGGAGCGCGCTCGGTTTAAAGGGACAGCGATTAACGTTGGTAATGATGGCTACGAGCAGGTGTTTTCAAAATTCGAAGAGAAGTTTGGTTCGCGTACCTTTAATATGCTGCGAAACTTAGACTTCTCATTGTTTGAGCTAACGTTGTCGACAGGTCGTTATGTAGTAGGCTTTGGCCAAGCGTTTGATGTTGATTTCACGGGTGATTATTTTGAGCATGTGAATCGTGACGCTCATGGTGCAGGGGCTATACAAGCGAATCGTTAAGGAGGGTCTAGATGATCATGGATACGAAAACCATCGTGGCAATGTGGGATATGGCTCAGTCTCGGTTTCACAATATGGTCAGTGGACTCCCAGAGGATGCGTTAAGCTTGGCCATCGGACCAGCAACGATCGGATATATGCTTCGACATAGCGCAGAGGTGGAATATGTTTACGCAGAGTGGGTATTCGGTAAGTCAAAGCCAGAAGAGCTTACTTATTATACGCTGCGTGGACCCGCACATGCAGAGGTCGACTTCCTGAATTTGCAAGAGCATATCCATCTCCTTAAAGCATCTCATGCGACTGTGAAAGATGCCATATTATCTATGTCTGCGGAAGAATGGAGCAAGGAAGTAAAAACACCTCGTGGCACCTTCACTCCGCTCGACGCCATTGTTCAGCTCATCTATCATACAGGTATTCATGCAGGGCAAATTTCATTAATTCAAAAGCATGCCTAATAAAAGTGATAGAATGAAACGGTGATCTTTATGGATTGCCGTTTTTATTTTGTATATTTATTTTCTAAGATTTGAACGAAATACCGTTCTCGCATGTCTAATATGTAGAAAGAGGTGAAGAGCATGCTGGAGGAGCCGTTGGTCCGTGCAGCGATCAAAGGGAATCAGGAAGCAGTAATTGCCTTGCTGGAGCATTATAAATCGCCGTTATACCGTATTGCTTACAGCTATTTACGAAATGAGCATGATGCGGTTGAAGCGATGCAGGAACTGAGCTACCGCTGCTTTCGTAGCATTCATACCGTAAAAGAGCCTTCTTACATTGGCACGTGGCTGACGAGGATCATGATGAATATATGCCGAGATATGCTGCGCAAAAAGAAAAGAGAGCTGCCAAGTGAAGTTGAGCGATATGAGCAAATTCCATACGAACAGCCGCTTGATGTGGAGTGGCTGGATAGCTTGTCGGCATTAGACGAACAGCAGCGTGAGCTGATTTATATGAAGTATGTTGAGGATCGAACGAATGCAGCGATCGCCAAGCAGCTAAAGCTGCCGGAAGGCACTGTTAAATCGAAGCTGCATTATACTTTGCGCAAGCTGAGACATCTATTCAGAGAGGAGGGCCTATAATGGATGAGTATAAACAAGATCGATATATGAATTTACTCGATACGATTGCCGTACCAGAACTAGAGCTTGAGCATGCTATATTAGAGGGGAAGCGTAGAGCAGAGCAAGAAGCTCGTGACTTACGTCTTAGGAAATTAAAGCTGCGGCTCATTAGTGGTGCGATGGCAGCAAGCATTGTGATCGCGTTTATTATAGGTATTCGTGTTTCACCGGTGTTTGCAAGCTCGTTAGCGAACATTCCAGTTGTCGCGGAGCTAGTGGAGCTAATTGCAGGCAATCAGGATAAAGGAATGCAGGACATTGTAGACAATGAATATTATGAAGTGATTGATCAGACAGTTACAAAAAATGGTCTAGAGCTCACGTTAAAGGGCGTCATTGCAGATGAGTCCGGGATGATTATCTATTATCGAGTTGCTGCAAATGATCCCGAATTGTTAGATAGTGTTGATCTAAGAGGGATTAGCTTACTTCATGGTGGGAAAGAGATGGGGACTGGTTTTAGCTATTCCTTTTTTCATCAAGATGGTGATTTGGCCATTGAAGATGAGATCAGAGTCCATGGGGAGGGAGGGCTAGATTATAGCTCTAAGCAATTTGAGCTAGAACTGACATTTACAGATGAGCATAAGACGGTTATGACCATTCCATTCGAGCTGAAGCAACCGATTGCTGAGACGAAAAGCTATTCTATCGCCAAAGAGGTTGTTATCAACGATCAGAAGATCTGGATTGATGAGCTGAACATCTCGCCGCTTCGGGCAGAGCTGAAGCTGCGTGCGGATGAAAGCAATAGCATGAGGCTGCTTAGTGTTCGCAGCTTGGAGCTTATAGATGAGCATGGTGAGCAGTGGGGAGCTGCATCGGGTGGTGTGATTTCAATGGGAACCTTTGATGAGAAGGGCTACTCGCTTTATATTGAAAGTAATTACTTCCGGGATCCACAGAAGCTAACGTTGCGATTAGGTGAGATTGAAGCATTGCCTAAGGGGCAAGACTATATCGAGGTTGATTTCGAACAGCAGAAAGTATTATATCAGTCACCTTATATGGAAGGGCAATTGTCGGTTAATAACGATTCACTTATTTACGTTGGAGCAGAATGGCTCAACGAACAGTATATAGCAAGTCTATTCTCTACGGGTATTGATGCGAATGGTGAAACCGTAAATTTTAGTTCGAGCTCTGCTAGTTCAGGTGAGGTTTTCCGAACGACGCATCGTTTTGTACTCGAAGACCATACGAATCCGATTCGTTTTCCTATCGTAGCTTACCCTAATTATTTGTCAGATACGATTGAAGTCGACATTCCGCTGGTAAGCCAATAAAGCTACTTGTATTGTGGCGCTAATTTTGGGAAAATAGAGAGCGAATATAAAATGGATATTATAAGCTTTGGAGTCAATAGGTCATGTCAGTATGTCTGTGATCAGTAGATCAGCTATGACCACACTCCTGAGCGGAATGAGGATAGAAAAGTATGAAGTCATCAATTTATGGATTAACCTTTGAGCAGCTATCTCAGTGGCTAGAGGAGCAAGGCGAGAAACGCTCGCGTGCGGTGCACATTTGGCGCAATTTATATCGCAGTCGTGTTCGCAGCTTCAGTGATATGAACGAGGTTAACGCTGCAACGATCGCTCTATTAGATGAGCATTTTGTTATAGAAACACTATCTGAGCATACACGCCAGCAATCTCAAGATGGAACGGTGAAGTTTTTGTTCCAGCTCGAGGACGGTAATCTGATCGAGACGGTGCTTATGCGCCATAAGTTTGGTCTGTCGGTATGTGTAACGACTCAGGTTGGCTGCAATATCGGATGCAGCTTTTGCGCGAGCGGCTTAATTGCGAAAAGTCGTGATTTGACGAGTGGAGAAATCACTGAGCAGCTAATGCAGGTGCAGTTTTTCCTTGACGCGGAAGGCAATGGAGATCGTGTAAGCCATATCGTCGTGATGGGCATTGGTGAGCCGTTCGATAATTTTGAGCATATGTCAAACTTTATTCGTACGGTGAAGGATCATCAGGGACTTGCGATTGGTCCGCGCCATATTACCGTATCAACAAGCGGCTTGGTGAACAAGTTCAAAGACTTTACGGATAGTGATCTCGGCGTCAATCTTGCGATTTCGCTGCACGCACCTAACAATGAGCTGCGTTCGCGCATTATGAAGATCAACAAAGCATATCCGCTTGAAAAGCTAATGCCTGCCATTGATTATTACTTGGAGCATTCTAATCGCCGTGCGACGATTGAATATATATTGCTTCGAGGAGTTAATGATCAGCTTGAGCATGCTGTCGAGCTAGCGGAGCTGTTGGAGTCGCGTAAAGCTATGGTGAATGTCAATCTGATCCCGTATAATCCAGTTGACGAGCATAGTCAGTATCAGCGCAGCACACAGGAAGACATTCGTGCATTCTACGATATGCTGAAGAAGCATAAGGTTAGCGTTAGCGTTCGATTGGAGCATGGCACTGACATCGATGCGGCATGCGGTCAGCTGCGCAGCAAGCAGCTTGATAAAGCATCTAACGGCTAGAGCTAACGGTTATCACAATTTATGAATGAGCGCAATCACTCGTGGTACAATATGAGTTTGCAATGCATAAGGAGCCGTGCTGGTAACACGACTCCCGTTGCAATAGCCGCTTTTAAGGGCGGTAGGCTATCAGGTTATTAAAAGCAGATCAAGTAGACCGCCATTCCTTTCCTGAGGGGCGGTCTATTTGTCTTTAAACGAAGTATCAACACGATTAGTGTACCGAAGGTAAACATTAACATCAGTGCTTCAAAAACTGTCATTAGAGTAAAAGGTAGTTAAAAAGTCCGAAGTTGATTACGAAGTAACTCGTGGTCGTGAACGCGGCGTCGAATATGACTCGGTAATTTTAACCTTTATTGGAAAAGGTAACTCAAATGTCCACTTTGATGACAATGGTGGGTGAGTAGCTAATTGAAGTACCGCCTATAAAACAAACTAAGCACGCAATGCTACGTTGCGTGCTTTTTATATCGAGGAACGATGATATTTTCGAATCTCTAACAGGCATAATTAATGACCTGTATTACATCAATCTATATTAAGTTACATTGCCTCGCTTCAATACCATTCTAACCTTGCGCAAATGAGCGGTAATCAGCTGGCTTGCTCTTTCGCCATCCTGCTCAGCAATGGCCTCATAGATCATTTGATGCTCCTTAAGCAGCTGGCTCGCTGAAGACTTGTCCTCGAAAAACCATAGCTGTCTTGACTTACCGATTGTCTCCGTTAGCTTACTGGACAGTGAGCTCATGAGCGAATTAAGCAGTTGGTTATGTGACGCATTTGCTATCGCAAGATGAAAGTCGATATCGGCTTGCTCGCTTAGCGCGGTGTCATCCTGCTGCAGTGCAAGCTCCATCCTGTGCACAATTTGCTGAAGTGTAGTAAGATCCTGTGGCGTTCTTCGCTCCGCCGCGCTAACAGCGGCTCCGCTTTCTAGCCAGATGCGCACCTCTAGCAACTCTATTAGATCATCCGCTTCTGCAAATGGGTCCTTCATATCTGCTTGCAAGGTAGGCAGCGTTTTGCTGACAAAGGTGCCCCCGCCATGCTTTACATCTATCCAGCCTGTTGCTTTAAGCGCACTTAGTGCTTCTCGAATGGTCGAGCGTCCGACGCCATAAGCCGTGGCAAGATCAACCACAGAGGGCAATCGTTCGCCGGGCTGAAGTGTTCCTTCTTCTATTTGTGAAAGGATCATGCGCTTCACGATTTCATGTCCTTTTTCCGTTTCCACTTTAATTGGTTGCATAATACCTCCAAAAAAATTGTTGGTCATTGACTATACTGTACACCTCATTTAAGCTATAATCAATATCAAAGTCATCAGATGACCTGTTCACTTTCTGATAAGGAGGACATATTGTGATTACAGAATTAATAAGCAAACAACTCAAAGCAATTGTTGGCGATAAATACTTTAGAACCGATCAGGAAGCGCTTATTGCGCATTCCTATGACGGTACACCGATGCTTCAAGCTTTACCTGATGGGGTGATCTACCCTGAGACAACCGAGCAGGTTAGTGAAATTATGAAAATTGCAAGCGCTAACCGTATCCCAATCGTAACGAGAGGCTCTGGCTCAAATCTATGCGGCGGCACAACTCCGTTAAGTGGCGGAATCGTTATGGTCATGCACCGCATGAATAAGATTATCGAAGTGGACATGGAAAACCTTACGGCTACGGTACAGCCTGGAGTCATTACACAACATTTTAGTAGTCATATTGAGGAGCTTAGACTGTTCTATCCGCCAGACCCAAGCAGCATGAAAATCTCAACCATCGGTGGCAATATCGCTGAATGCTCTGGCGGCTTGCGCGGCTTGAAGTACGGTACAACGAAAGATTATGTGCTTGGATTAACAGCCGTGCTTGCTAATGGATCGATTATTCACACAGGCGGGAAGCTGACGAAGGATGTAGCGGGCTATGATCTTACGAAGCTGCTCGTCGGCTCAGAAGGAACGCTGGCAGTTATTACTGAAGCGATTCTAAAGCTGATCCCACCACCGAAAACGAAGAAAACAATGATTGCAATGTATAAGGATATCTATGGTGCTGCGCGTACAGTATCTAAAATCATTAAGCAGCAAATTATTCCTGCGACACTAGAAATATTGGATAACCCAACCATTCGAGTCGTAGATGATTTCGCTAAAATTGGCCTGCCTCTAGATATGGCAGCTATTTTAATTATCGAGCAGGACGGCGAGCCGGAAATGGTAGAGCGAGATATTGAGAAGATCTATAGCATTTGCCGTGAGGAGCAGGCTGATCGACTTGAGATCGCTAAGACACGCGAGGAAGCAGAAAAGCTGCTAACCGCAAGACGCAGTGCGTTTACAGCACTAGCACGCTTGCGTCCAACAACGATATTAGAGGATGCAACGGTACCTCGATCCAAAATAGCGGATATGGTGCTTAAAACAAATGCTATCGCGCAGAAGTACAACGTCAATATTGCAACGTTTGGTCATGCAGGGGATGGAAATCTGCATCCAACTGCGACGACCGATGCACGAGATAAGGATGAGGTACATCGCGTAGAGGAGGCGTTTGCCGAAATCTTCGAGGCAGCGATTGAGCTTGGAGGAACGATAACGGGTGAACATGGTGTTGGTGTTGTGAAGGCGCCTTATCTGGAGTGGAAGGTTGGAGAAGCGGGGATTGAAGTGATGAAAGGAATTAAGACAGCCTTCGATCCACTCAATCTATTGAACCCAGATAAGATGTTCGCAAAGCAAGCTAAGAAGAGAGTGGTGATTCAACGTGGCTAGTACATTTGGTAAACCAAATATCGAACATAGCAACCCTCTGGCACGCACTTTGCTAGAGAAGCTGGATTACGATCAGCTGACGAATTGTATGCGCTGCGGCTTTTGCTTGCCGGCATGTCCGACCTTTAATGAAACAGGGATGGAGCCAGCATCACCACGCGGCCGAATTGCGATGATGAAGGCAGCGGTAGATGGATTGATGGAGCCGGATGAGCAGTTCAAGGATCAGATGAACCTATGTCTTGGCTGCCGTGCATGTGAGCCGGCATGTCCAGCAGATGTGAAATACGGGCAACTTATAGAGCAGACAAAGGAAGCATTGGAGGAGCATGCCCAGCATTCAGCTCCAGTAAAGATAATGCGCAAAACTCTCTTTAAAGGAGTATTCCCTAAACGAGGCAGCATGAAGGTGCTTGGAGGCTCGCTAGCTTTCTACCAGAAATCTGGCTTGCAAAAGGTAGCACGTGGCACTGGCATCATGAAGCTGTTTCCTAAGCATCTGGCCGAGATGGAGCAGATATTGCCTGAAGCGAGCAGTAAAGGTGTTGTTGAGCGAATGGGAACCTTTTATGCTGCAAAGGGCAAGAAGGTTGGCACAGTAGCGATGTTCCGCGGCTGCATTATGGATGTTATGTTTGCTGATACGAATGTAAATACTGTTGAGCTGCTATCTGCAGCAGGCTTTGACGTGCACATTCCAGACGCACAAGTATGCTGTGGGGCGTTGTATGCACATAGTGGTGAAATGGAAGATGCAAGAGCGCTGGCGAAAACGAACATCGATGTGTTTAAGGAGCTGGGTGTCGATTATATCGTTTCAAATGCAGGTGGCTGTGGTGCGCTGCTCATAGAATACGACCATTTGCTAGCACAGGATGAGCAATACCGTGAAGATGGAAAATGGTTTGCAGAGCGCGTCATTGATATTAGTACACTACTTGTGGAGAAGGGGAATCCGCTGGAGTTTGCAGATAAATCCTCCCAGACTGAACATGTTAAAGTGACGTATCAGGATTCCTGCCATTTACGCAATGTAATGAAAGGGTCAAGCGCCCCTAGAACACTAATGAAGAACGTAGCGAATGCTGAGTATATTGAGATGGTAGAATCGGATCGCTGCTGTGGTTCCGCAGGGACCTACAATGTTGTACAGCCGGAGATGGCTGGCAGCATACTGGAGCATAAGATGGTGCATGCAGATCGCACAGAGGCGAGCTATATGCTAACAAGCAATCCAGGCTGTCTGCTGCAGATGAAGCTTGGTATCGAGAAGCATAAGCCACAGCAGCCGATGCAGGCTATGCACATTGTTGACTTTTTACATGAGCGAATGCTATGCTCGAAGTAGTCAAAGCTGTCGAATTGTGACTATACATCACGGTCATTCATCTAGATAGTAGCATTCATTCTACGAGTTTTGCTTGATGTCCTTTCCTTATGATAGAGTATAGCTGTCTTCTAATAAGGTAGAAAATAATCGTGAGTAGGTAGATTATGAGTATTAATAGTAATGTGTTAATTAAAATTCGTGAGATGAAGGATAGCCTGACTCCAGTTGAACGAATGGTTGCTGACTATATTTTGGAAAACACAGAAGAAATTCCTCATCTTTCAATTAAGACGCTGGCTCAGGCTAGCAAAACAAGTGATGCTTCTGTACTCAGGTTTTGTAAAACCATGGGCTATAGTGGCTATCGCAATTTTATCGTAAGCATCTCTGCGTCTCTAGGTTCTCGCGAGGATGAGCAGAAGACGCAGTATACTGATATTCAGCCGGGAGATGAGCTGTCGACCATTATCTCTAATATTTCATTAAACAATTGCAAGTCGATTGAAGATACGTTAAGTGTGATTGATAATGGGGAAATCTCGCGAGCAGTTGAGGCGCTTCGCACAAGTAAACGAATCGTGTTTTTCGGCGTTGGAGCATCAGGTCTCGTCTGCATGGATGGAGAGCAGAAATTTTCTAGAATTCAAAAAATGTGTCATGCCTATACGGACGGACATAGTCAGTTGACTGCAGCGACTTTGCTGGAGGAGAACGACGTTGCCATTTTTATATCCAATTCAGGGGCGACCATTGAAATATTGGATGCACTAGAAATCGCCCAAAAAAATAAAGCGAAGTGTATCGCCATTACGAAATATACAAAAAGTGAGCTAGCAGAGAAAGCAGATATCGTGCTGAGCATCTCTACGCCAGAGGTGACGATCCGAAGTGGCGCAATGGGCTCGCGTATTGCTATGCTGACCGTTATCGATATTTTATTTGCAGGAGTTGCTAGTGCTGAATACGAGCATGTAAAGGTACATCTAAAAAAGACGCGTAACATTTTAAATAAAAAGCATAGACGTTAGCATAGACAATCATAGACGCTAACGTGCGAAAGGGATGAGAGACATTAATCATTTGCAGATTAATGTCTCTTTTTTGCACAATTTGAAACAAAACAACAAAATTATATTTTTGTTTGAAATTTTATTTCAAAAAGTATTGACGAATTGTAAGCGGTATATTAAGATGAATATATAGGAGTTGTGAACAAACCTGACGTATAAACGTAAACAACATGTTAGGTATAGACAGCGAGGAGGGAGACTATGAATGACTACCTTGCGGGATTGACGACAGAGGCAATTAACCCGGACACCTTAATGATTGATGAATGCACAACAGAGCAAATGGTGCAGATTATGAATCAACAGGATGCTTTGGTGCCTGCAGCTGTAGCAAAGGAAGTTCCGCATATTGCAAAAGCGGTAGATATTCTACACCAAAGTCTAGCTAATGGTGGGAAAATGTTTTATATAGGAGCGGGGACATCCGGCCGCCTAGGTGTATTGGATGCTTCTGAATGTCCACCAACATTTGGTACTGATCCTTCCTTAGTTCAAGGGTTTATCGCAGGTGGAGACACGGCCTTGCGTAATGCGGTTGAAGGCTGCGAGGATAATTTGGAAGAAGGAATTGCCCTAATCAATGAGATTGGAGTTACCAGTAAGGATGTTGTGATCGGCATATCAGCGAGCGGGAGTGCAAGGTTTGTCATTGGTGCTTTAACTAGGGCAAGAGAGCTCGGCGCGAAGACGATTGCTGTATGTAACAACAAAGGCTCTAAGCTGGAACCAATTGTTGATGTGGCCATTGCACCTGTTGTTGGTCCGGAAGTCATTAGTGGCTCCACACGCTTAAAGGCAGGGACTGCCCAAAAGCTTGTGCTTAATATGCTTACCACCTGCACGATGGTGAAGCTTGGGAAAACCTACAATAACTTGATGGTTGACCTGAAGGCTAGCAATATTAAGCTGGTGGACCGCTCTGTTCGCATCATTATGCGAGCGACTGGCGTAGATTCTACAACTGCTTCTGACACACTTACTAAAGCATCAATGAACTGTAAATTGGCGATAATGATGATTAAGACAGGTCTTGATGCACAGGAAGCAGAGCAGCAGCTGGCTCAGCATAATGGCAGATTGAAAGAAGCGATTCATGCAATTATGTCGAGTTAGTAGAAAGAAAAAGCGAGTAAGACTAGGTTAGACGTAATTAAAAAACGGGGAGGCATTAAACATGAAAAAAAGATTACGTGGTTTTACAATGTTGTCAACCGTAATCATGCTCGTATCATTGCTGGCAGCTTGCGGAGGAAAAAACAATAACACGCCTAATGCGACGAACAATGCAGGCAATGCAACGAATTCAGGTGGTAACAGTAGTGAATCATTAGAGAAAGACACGATCACTGCATTGCTGCCACCAGCATCGGCAAACTTCCAAGCTAGATTTCCAGAGATGGAAAAAGAGTTTAATGAAATGTATCCACACTTGACTTTGAAAATTGAACCAGCAAGCTGGGAGGATATGACTCAAAAGCTTGACACTCAAGTGAATGCAGGTTCTCCACCAGATATCGCATGGGTTGGTTCAACGGCGATTTCAAAATACGCTGCACTAGATGTGCTTCTAGATCTTAACCAAGTTCTTTCTGATGAAGTTAAAGCTGATTATGATGAAGTACCAATGAAGTTCTTCCAGCTAGGTGATGCACAATATGGCTTGCCTGCATATCTTGCTATTCACTCCATCGGTGGTAACAAGCAGTTCCTTGAGGAAGCAGGAATTGATTATAAGGCTGTTCAAGAAAACGGCTGGACATACGATGAATTCCGTGAAGCGATTAAAGCTGGTGTAGTTAAGGATGAGAAAGGTAATACATCTCGTTACGGATTTGTATTCGCGACATCTGGTGTTACATCTAAAGACTACCTAAGCATTATGGCTAAATCTGCTGGTCTTCCAGAGTACTTTGATGAAGATTACAAATTCACTTACACAAGTAAAAACTTCTTAGGCCTACTTGAAGCGATCCGTCAAATGATCGACGATGGTTCAATGCCTAAAGAGCTAAGCTCTATCGATGCTGGTAAACGTTGGAACATGTTCCTAACAGGTCAAACAATGATTACTGGTAAAGGTCTTGCAAGCTTTGAAAACTCTGCTCGTCTAAACAATGAAAAGATTAAAGCGAACGACGGTTCTGCTGTAGCTGATTCTATCGAAGCAGAATACATCGCGCTTCCAGTACCTTCATTCAACGGTGCAGATTACATTCCAACAGCAGTTGTAGATGGTTTCATTGCACTACGTGGTAAAAAAGAGCCAAGTGAAGCGCATCTTCACAACATTGGTTTAGCGATTCATTACCTGTCTTCTGGTTCTGTTGCAGCAAACTTCACGAATGAGCTGTTCTTGAGCCCGGTTTCTGAATCTGCACGCAATGCTGAGGTGCTTGAAGTGTATCCTCGCAGCGAAGAAAACCTTAAAGCTGATGAAATTATGATGTCTAAAGCAGTAGCAGCGCGCACAGATATTCCAACTGAACTTGCTGCTGAAGCAATTAAAATTGAAACTGAGGTTATCGTTCCTAAGCTGCAAGCATTGCTAGCTGACGAGATTTCACCTCAAGAAATGTATGATGCAGTTAAAGCTGCTGCAATTAAATCCTTCGGTGAAGATGGCGTTGTAGTTGACTAATCGATAAATGATTAGGATGGTGAAAGCTGTACGTAGATTGAACGTACAGCTTTCATTCTGAATATAGTCCCTGTGTTTGTACTGTACGAAGAAGAGAGGTGCGGCCCAATGAATCAAACGTTGACTAAAAGAAGAAAATTAAGACTCGAAAGTGATAGCGGTTGGGGTTATGCATTTATCGCAGTGGCTCTTATTGCGTTCTGTTTATTTACCGCATATCCGGTTATTAATGCTTTTATGATTAGCTTACAGGAATACAGACCATTAGGGTCCACTTATGTTGGTCTAGAAAACTTTAAAAATTCATTTACGGATGAGTTATTCTGGAAGGCAATTAAAAATACAGCAGTATATACACTACTAACTGTACCTATCAATATTTTGATTTCCTTTCTTATTGCGATTCTTATTATTCCTTTTAAGAAAAGAACACAAACGGTGTTTAAGGCAATTTACTATCTGCCTGCAGTAGCATCAGGTGTAGCAATGGCTGTCGTATGGCTGTGGATCTTCGATCCGTTAAAATCCGGTATCGCTAACCAAATTGTTATGTTTTTTGGGATGGAAAATCAAAACTGGCTTGGTTCCAGTGCAACAGCAATGTTCTCTCTCGTGTTAATGTCATGGCTGTCTAGTCATGGTACAGCTATTATTATTTATCTAGCTGCATTACTTGGAATCGATAACAGCTACTATGAAGCAGCTGAAATTGACGGTGCAACCTTCTTGCAAAAGCTATGGTTTATCGTCATACCTTTCCTTAAGCCAACAACGCTTTTCCTACTCGTTACTGGTATCATTGGTTCCTTCCAAGTATTCCAAAACGCTTATCTAATGACAGGCGGTGGACCAGACCATGCAACGACAATGGTAGGATTGTTAATCTTTAACAATGCGTTCACATATTTCGAATTTGGTGAGGCAGCAGCACAATCTCTAGTACTAGCAGCAATTATTGCAATTGTATCCTTCATTCAATTCAAGTTCTTAGGTAAAGATATCGAATACTAGGAAAAGGGGCGGAACATATGGCTTTATATAATAACAACTTCAAAAGCAAATGGGCTCTGTTCGTCCGTAATGGCTTGATTATTGCGTTCCTAGTCCTGTTTGCCTTAGCTACCATTTTCCCGATATATTTTATGTTAATCTCCTCATTTGGAGATCCAGTGGAAGCTGGAGCGATGAGCTACTCTCTAATACCGAACAAAATATCATTCGAGTCCTATAAATTCTTCTTTAACTTTAGTCCGTATTCATGGGATTGGCTATTGAACTCTCTCATTGTTGCAGCCTGTATTACGGTTTCCAACGTAATCTTCGCAACACTAGCAGGCTATGCTTTTGCCAAAATGAAATTTAAAGGTAAAAACATTTTGTTTGCAATCCTGCTAGGTTCCATGATGATTCCGGGCCAAGTTACACAAGTACCGCTTTATATTCTAATTGTTAACATTTTTGAACTGCAAAATACGTATCCCGCACTTATTATGCCTAGCATCGTGACGGTCTACAACATCTTCCTTGTGAAGCAGTTCATGTCATCCATTCCGGGTGAAATTCTAGAGGCAGCAAAAATCGAGGGCTGTTCTCAACCGAAAATTTTCTGGCACATTATTGCGCCACTTTCTAAAACGGTCATGGCTGTACTTGCAATTCTAACGTTTATGGCAGCATGGAATGATTTCTTCTGGCCATTCCTCGTAACGAACACGATGGATATGCAGACGATTCAGGTTGGTCTGAAAAACTTCCGTTTTGCAAATACAACATATTTTGCGCCAATGATGGCGGGTGCGACAATTTCAGCTGTTCCAATGTTCATTCTATTCTTCAGTCTTCAAAAATACTTCCTTGAAGGGGTAACGGTAGGAGCGGTGAAGGGCTAATGTCTAAAACCTATGTCGTCGGGCTAATGTCGGGTACTTCTGTTGATGGGATTGATGCGGCAGTCGTTGAGATTGACAGCACAAGCGCGCAGGAGGTAAGCGTTCAATTGCTTGCCTTTGAGAATACGCCTTTCCCTAAGGAGACAAGAGATCGAATCTTTGAGCTTTTTGATCCTGCGCTTGCAACGATAGACAAAGTAGGAATGATGAATATGTGGCTGGGCGAGCTTTACGCCGGGGCCACATATTCCGTTATTGCGAAGAGTGGGCTCCAGGCAAAGCAAATTAGCGTTATCGGTTCTCATGGTCAAACGATCTATCATGCGCCTTGGGATCATAGTATCGAAGGACAAACAGTACGCTTTACGGTGCAGATTGGTGAAGGTGCGGTTATCGCCAATCGAACAGGAATTCCTTGCGTCTCAGATTTTCGAATTGCAGATATGGCGGTTGGCGGACAAGGTGCGCCGCTAGTTCCATTTACGGAATACTTGCTGTATCGCAGTGAGCGTAAGACACGCCTGCTGCAAAATATCGGTGGCATCGGCAATGTAACGGTACTGCCGGCGGGAGCATCAGCAGAGGATGTCTATGCTTTCGATACAGGACCGGGCAACATGATCATCGATGCACTCGTTGCAGAGCTGTTCGCACCGCTAGCGATGGATGTCGGAGGGCAGATTGCTGCTCAAGGGCAATTGATTGATGAACTGCTAGCTTGGCTGCAGCAGGATAACTATTACCGGATGCCTCTGCCTAAGTCTACCGGTCGGGAACGGTTCGGTACACAGTATGCAGAGCAAATCCTTACGATGATGCGTAAACAACAATGGCGTGCAGAAGATGTTATTGCAACCGTTACCTATGCGACTGCTTGGTCGATTCACTATAGCTATGAGCACTTTATTGCTGATAAACACCCTGCACATGAGCTGCTCGTTGGTGGAGGAGGCAGCTATAACGTAACGCTCATTAGCTATCTGAAGCAGCTGTTTACACCAAATGGTGTCAAAGTGCTGACGCAGGAGGATATCGGCGGAAGCAGTGATGCGAAGGAAGCGATCGCCTTTGGGTTATTGGCCCATTATACGATGCAGCGATTACCCAACAATATTGCTAATGTAACAGGAGCAAGTCAGCCAGTTGTGATGGGTAAGCTGAGCTGGCCAATCCAATAATACGCTCCTAATGGGGGAAACCGTATGGACATAAGAAGCTTTCAAATCGAGGATGTCGGAGAAGTCGTAGCACTGTGGAATGAAGTGGCTACGATTTATCATTATAAGCCATTTACGGAAGCTGAGTTTCTCAGCACTTTTATTCAGCATCAATACTATGACGCGGGTTGCGTGCTCGTTGCCTACAACGAGGACGAGCTAATTGGTTTTGCTGCTGGCAGTGTGGGTGATGATTTGCCGCTTGGTGAGGTTGCGGGCTATATCACCTGTGCATGGATTAAGAAAAGCGCTGATCAGCAGCTGTATCATCGCTTCGTCGATAAGTTGGAGCAGCGTTTTAAGGCACTTGGCAAAACACAGGCAGAGGTATTGTTCTTCAATCCAGTAAAGCTGGTATGGAATATACCGACAGCACTGGAGCATGAGCATAATAACGCGCCTGGAATTAGCCAAGATGTGCCGCTATATCAGTGCCTTATAGAACGAGGGTATATCGACCGCGCAACGCAATGCGGCATGTACTTAAAGCTTGGTCATTTTACGATACCAGAGGATATTGCCGTGAAGGAGCAGAAGGCCGTAGAAAAGGGCTATCGTGTGCAATATTTTGATCCTGAAAAGCATGAGCATTTGGAGGAGCTGCTAACAGCGCTCGGAAATCCGCAATGGCAGCAAGAAATTACCGATGCGGCAGCGCGTCACATTCCATTTGTTGCAGCGGTACATGGTGATCGCTGTGTTGGCTTCGCAGGTCCGATTGTTAGGCAGCCCAATGGGCGTGCTTATTTTACAGGGATTGGTGTTCACCCTGAGCATGAAGGTCATGGGCTTGGAAGTGTATTGTTTTTCCACATGGTGGAAGCGTTTCAAAGCAATGCTTGTGACTATGTCTCATTGTTTACAGGGAGTAATAATCCGGCCATCCGAATCTATGAAAAAGCTGGCTTTCAAGTCGTGAAGCAGTTTTCCATATTGCGAAAGGAGCAATTAATATGAGTGAGAAGCAAACCATCTTAGCAATTGGCGCACATGTGGGGGATGTCGAGTTGGCATCAGGCGGTGTCCTTGCCAGCCATAGCTTAAAGGGAGATCGAATCGTTACGCTTGCCCTAACAGCAGGAGAGCGCGGCGTACCGGCAGGTCAGGATATGGCTCAGTACCGTGAGCAGAAGGTGCAGGAAGCACATACTTTTGCTCAAATGCTAGGCGGTGAGGCATTCGTATTCGACTATCAAGATGGCGAGGTGCCGGATACAGAGCAAATTCGTATGGAAGTTTGTGATGTGATTCGTCAAGTGAAGCCTAATGTCATCATTACACATTGGAAAAACAGCATGCATAAAGATCATGCTCTCACTCATCATATCGTCAACGATGCACGTTTTTACGCTAGCATGCCGACGATTGAGCGCGAGCTACCTAACCATTTTGCAGCAAAACTGCTTTACTCAGAAAACTGGGAGGATGCGGTGGATTATGTTCCGTATCTTTACGTTGATTTCGATCAGGCTGCGTTCGATCTATGGATTGAGGCACTTAGCAAGCACTGGTTCGTAACAGGCAGCAAGTCCTTTAAGTACCTGGACTACTACAAAGCATTAGCTGTTGTTCGCGGCTGTGAAGCGAGAAAAACGTACGCAGAGGCGTTTATGGTGCCCCCCGAAACAATGAAACTGAGACACTCCACCCTATAAGAGGAAGTTCAAAAAGTTCAGCCTTGATGACGATGTATCGCGTTGAAGCCTAGTCGACGTCGAATATGAAGCTCTACCGAAAGCTCTGTTGCTCACGTACCAACTACGTACGCTGCGCTACTCGCTTTCTAGTATCACTTCATCTTCTTGGTCCTGAAGGCCAAACTTTTTGAACCATTATTTAAATGGGAAGTTCAAAAAGTCCAGCCTTGATCACGGTGCATCGCGCTGTAGCTTAGTCGGCATCGAATTTTGAATTCAGCCGGGTCTTCCGGTGCTCACGTACCCAATACGTACGCTGCGCTCCTCAGCCCCTAGCTTTATCCAAACTTCTCGGTGCTGAAGGCTGGATTTTTGAACTCGATTAAATGGGAAGTTCAAAAAGTTCAGCCTTGATGACGATGTATCGCGTCTGTAGCGTATAGGGCATTGAATCGGATTTTGAACTCTAATAAATATAAATAGCATCAAAAGGGAGTGTTTCTTGGAACCAGGATGCATTCCCTTTCTTTTCACCCATCACCTATCTAGGAGGCAGCATGATATGGTACTTAACGGAGTAGATATGCTATTGAATGACCGTCATAAGCTCGAAGGAAAGCGAGTGGGATTAATTACGACACCTACAGGGCTTACGACTGATTTTCGCTCGACGATATCAATTTTGCATGAAAATTTCAATCTTGCAGCGATGTTTTCGCCAGAGCATGGTGTTCGTGGCGACTTAGATGCAGGTGCACTTGTTGATACGTATGAGGACCCTTATACGGGTGTGAAGGTATTCAGCTTATATCGTAAAGATTCTAAACGTCTTACGGCTGAAATGCTCGATGCCGTCGACGTGATGGTTTATGATATTCAGGATGTAGGCGTTCGCTATTATACATTTATTTATACGATGCTGTATGCACTTGAGGATTGTGCAAAGGCTGGCATTCCATTTGTCGTGCTAGACCGCGTTAACCCACTTGACGGTGTGACTATCGAGGGGAATATCCTAAAGCAAGGCTTCAAGTCGTTTGTTGGCAATTATGAGCTCGCTGTTCGATATGGCTTAACCGCGGGGGAAATTGCGACGATGGCCAATGACCAGATGGGCTGGAATGCTGACCTGCATGTTGTACCGTTGTCTGGCTGGCAGCGTGAGATGCGTTTTCCGCAGACAGGCCTAACATGGGTTCATCCATCGCTTGGTATGCCTCGCTATGAGACGGCTTTGCTTTATCCGGGCACATGCTTGTTCGAAGGAACAAATTGCTCTGAGGGTAGAGGAACGACCTTCCCATTTGAAATGATCGGTGCGCCTTACATTGAAGCACAGCAGCTTGCTGATGTCATGAATGCTAAGCAGCTGCCTGGCGTTCGGTTCCGCCCTGTTCACTTCAAGCCGACGGTATCTAAGCATGCAGGAGAGCTATGTGGCGGTGTACAGCTTTATGTTACAGATGAACAGCTTATTAGACCGCTTGACGTCGGTGTAACGCTGATGTTTACGATTCGAGATCTATATGAGCAATTTTCCTTTTTACCACCAATTAAGGAGGGCTCTCGCCCGTTTATTGATTTGCTGTGCGGCGACAACGTATACCGTCAACCCAATGTGACCGCGGCGCAATTGCTTGAGCAGTTTGCTGAGGAGAGCAAGCAGTTTGCTGAACTGAAAAAGGATTATCATATATATAAATAAGGCAGGGATAGAGATGAAAACATTAGAGCAAATGACGCTTAGAGAGAAGATTGGGCAAATGTTCGTTACAGGGTTTCCATCGACGACGCTGTCTAGTGAGCTTAGGGAAGTTATTGAGCAATATAAAGTAGGAAATATTATTCTGTTCTCACATAACATTGCGGATAAGGTGCAGCTTGGTAATCTCGTAAGTGAGCTTCAGCAATGGTTTGTTTCCTATACAGGAATTCCGGGCTTTATTACGATTGATCAGGAAGGTGGCCGCGTGACGCGTATGCCTAGCGATGCAACGAATGTTGCAGGTGCAATGGCGATTGCGTCTACGGGTCGTCCTGAGCATGCATATACTGCAGGACGCATTACGGCACGCGAGCTGAAGGCTCTTGGCATTAACTTTAATCTGGCTCCTGTTATGGATATTAACAACAATCCTTTGAATCCCGTCATTAATGTGCGTTCGTACGGAGACTCTGCAGAGGTTGTTCAGGAATACGGTATCGCAATGATGAAGGGACTGCTTGATGGAGGCGTTATGTCCTCACTTAAGCATTTTCCTGGTCATGGCGACACGAATGTAGATTCCCATATCGGCTTACCGACGATTGACAAGTCGCTGGAAGAGCTGGAGGCGCTAGAGCTTCGTCCGTTCGTTGAAGCCATTAAGCAAGGTGCCAAGGCGATTATGAGTGCGCATATTCTGTTCCCACAAATCGAGAAGTCAGGTGTGCCGGGAACGATGTCTTATACGATTATTACGGAGCTGCTGAAGGAAAAGCTCGGCTTCAAAGGTCTTGTCGTATCGGATTGCTTAGAGATGGATGCGATCAAACGCTTCTATGGCACAGCACAAGGCGCGCTTGGAGCGGTGAAGGCTGGCGTCGATCTTGTCTTTATTAGTCATTCACCGTCGGTCGTTAAGGATGCGATCGAGCTAATCGAGGCAGCTATCGCTTCCGGTGAGCTTGAGGAAGCGGTAATCGACCGCGCAGTATCTAAAATACTCGCCTACAAAGCAGAAGTAGCTGACGTAGCAGCGCCTAATACAGACATCGTTGGCTGCGATACGCATCGTCGCTCTAACGAGCTCATTCGTACAGAGACGATATGCTTAGTGAAGGGAGAGCTAGAGCCAGTACAAGAAGGTAGTAAAGAGGTGTTGTTTGTCGGCGCCTACTCCTACCGTTCCGATATGGCTTCAAGCAGTGTAAATGATCAATTGAACTTTGCTGAATATATGGGTGAACAGTTTGAGGCTTCCTATGTGGCCGTCGATGTCGATCCTAATGAAGAACAGATTCGAGCAGTTGTCGATCAAGCAAAGGACTACAAGCGCATCGTGCTAGGTTTGTTCAACGGTCGAGAGAACACAGGTCAGCTTAAGCTTGCCCATGCATTAATGGAAGCAGGCTTACATGTGACAGCCGTTGCGCTAGGTCGACCATATGATCTTTCGCTGCTGAAAGGTGAATTCACAGGACTTGCAGCCTTTGAATATTCCCAAGGTGCATTCCAATCGCTCGTACCGGTGTTATCGGGCAAATTTAAACCTACCGCAAAAATAACGATAGCCTTATAATATTCGGGTAACAGTAGAGCTGCAAAGGGGGGATATTTAATTATGACATATGTCGTTGGCGTTGATGGCGGAGGAACAAAAACAGCAGTAGATGTCGCTAATGAACAAGGTGAGCTTCTGAAGCAATTTCATGTAGGGGCGATCAACTATAACGGCGGGGATGAAGAGACAATTGCGGCTTCATTTGCGCAAATGTTCGAGTCGATTAAAGAAAGCTGCGGTTCACTTGATCAAGTAAGCCAAATCGTTATCGGCGCTGCCGGCATTAGCAATCCGCAGGTTAGCATTAAGCTAGAGCAAAATGTTAGAGCTCAAGGCTATGAAGGTCCTGTATATATTACGGGTGATCAAGAGATCGCGCTCTATGGCGCGCAAAATGCGATGGAGGGTATTATACTTATCGCAGGGACGGGCTCGATCTGCTTCGGTGTGAACGGATATGGAGAAAAGCATCGTACAGGTGGCTTTGGCCATTTAATCGATGATGAAGGCAGCGGCTACAGTATTGGACGTCAATTGTTATCGTTGCTTGTTCAAGCGGAGGATGGCAGATTAAAGGATTCCATCATACCTGCAATGGTGTATGAGCAGCTCGGTTTGCGTACCGTTCAAGACATTATCGGCTTCGTATATGGCAAGCACACAACGAAGAAGGATATTGCAGCGCTAGCACCGATTATGACGAAGGCGTGTGAGCTAGGAGATGCGCAGGCACTGAAGCTTGCGAAGTCCACAGCAGAGAGTCTGTATGAGCTCATTGTTCCGGTCATTGAGAGGCTCAAGCTGCAACATAGCCCGATTGCAATCTCAGGCAGCGTGCTGCAAAAATCGCCATTTGTGCATAGTGCGTTAGAGCGGAAGCTCGCTAGCACCTACCCCCAAGTGAAGCTGATTATGCCAATAAAGGATGCGGCATACGGCGCGGTGCTTATGGCTTGCTCGTTGAATCATCGCTCGCATGTTTAGACTATGCTGAAGTGGGTGCTCATCAGAGCTGCTAGAGCGAAGTGGATCGTCGTAAATGACAACAATGGATGAATAAGCAATAGTAAAGGGCAAGCAAGTGGAGTATGTCATATCCTCCATCTGCTTGCCCTTCTTTATTATCTAATGAAAGGTAAAGGAACTACACGATAAGAAAGCCTAGGTTGCGTTTCGCCTTCAGCAGTGTCTCATTAGCGATAGCTGCTGCACGTTCTGCACCATCTTTAAGAATAGCGTCAAGCTCTGCGGAGTGAACGATTTCTTTAAAATGTTGTTGAATTGGCTCTAGCTTAGCAACAACAACCTCAGCAATCTCCTTTTTGAAGTTGCCGTAGCCTTGCCCTTCAAAGTGTTTCTCCACCTCTGGAATCGATAGGCCTGAAAATACGCTGTAGATTTCGATAAGGTTACTCACGGCTGGCTTCGTATCCCAGTCGTAGCGTACGGACATGTCGGAGTCGGTAACGGCACGTGAGAACTTTTTGCGGATAACCGCTGGCTCATCTGTCATCAGAATGTAGCTGCTTGCGTTAGGATTGGATTTGCTCATTTTTTTCGATGGATCATCCAGCCCCATAATACGTGCACCTGTATCCTGAATAATCGGCTCAGGAATGATAAAGGTTTCTCCGTAGCGATTGTTGAATCGGCTAGCTAGATCGCGTGTAAGCTCTACATGCTGCTTCTGATCATCACCGACAGGGACATGTGTAGCTTGATACAATAAAATATCTGCAGCCATTAAAGCAGGATAAGTGAAGAGGGCGGAGCTAACGGTTTCCTTGCCATCAGACTTATCTTTAAATTGTGTCATTCGGCTAAGCTCACCAAAGTGAGCCTGTGTTTCCATCAACCAGCCCATTTCTGCATGAGCAGACACGGAGGATTGTAGGAATACAGCGGAACGCTTAGGATCGATACCTGCTGCAATGTATAGCGCAGCCAGCTCACGAGAGCGCTCGTTCAATTCCTTAGGGTCCTGATAGACAGTAATAGCATGCAGGTCAGGAATGAAGAAGAAGCACTCGTATTCCTCCTGATTGCGAACAAATTGACTTAATGCCCCAGAATAGCCGCCAATATTGAGCACACCACTTGGTTTAATACCAGACAACATACGTTTCATGATGATCCACCTCTTTATAGATTGTTAAAGTAAATAAAAAAAGCTCCATCCCTAAAAGAAGGGACGAAGCTTGATCTCCGCGGTACCACCCAAATTCGACCTTAGTCGCACTTGTATTTTGACAGAAGCTCTGCCAAAATCAGCTCGGTAACGGTGAGCGCCGGCAATGCCTACTAGCACGACAAGGAGTCGTGTCGTTCAGGTTGCAGCGAATAGACCCATTCATTACGCGGCATGTGTCGATCTTTTCACCAGCCATCGACTCGCTTAAACATGCGTATCGCAATTACTTTTTCTATTCATAGCTTTCATATATTAGGATTATGTTCAGAATACCGATAATCATAAATCAAGTCAAGTAAAGATAACGTTGACAGTTGTCGAATGTTCTGTTATCTTAAATTTAAGATGTTTTTTTTAGAAAGGAATGCTTATCATGAGTGTAACGAATCGTTACAAACAGTCGGAAGCAGCGCTGGAGTTATATATTGCGTTATCGCGCGCTAGTCAATGGGTGTCTGCTCATGGCGACAGAGATATTCGTAAGCATGGCTTGAATCGTACGGAATTCGGTGTACTGGAGCTTTTATATCATAAAGGCCCTCAGCCTCTGCAGCAAATCGGCAGTAAGGTGCTAATGAGCAGCGGTAATATAACGTATGTCGTTGATAAGCTGGAGAAAAAAGGGCTCGCTAAGCGCCGAGTTTCCACAGAGGACAGACGACTTATTTACGCTGAAGTAACGAGTGCTGGATCTGCATTTATAGAAGAGGTGTTCCCACAGCATGCGAGCGTCATTGAAGCTGCGGTAGAGGGGCTTACACAGCAGGAGCAGCAGGAAGCGACAGCTTTGCTTAAAAAATTGGGAATTTATGCGGAGAGAACCTTTAAGGAGGGCGGATCACCGTGCTAGCGGTGATCTTCTTTCGAATATAAATCTTAATTTGAAGATATCATATGGAATAGAACGTCAACAGTGCAGTAGTAGAGCTGCCTGCTGCAAAGGAGGATAATGATGAAGCATATATATGAACAAGGTACGGATAAAACAGCACCGGTGCTGCTGCTTTTACATGGAACGGGTGGGACTGAGCAGGATTTATTAGGCATAGCAAAGCATATTGATGCGGAAGCTTCGATATTGAGTGTGCGAGGAAATGTGCTTGAGAATGGCATGCCAAGATTTTTTAGACGTCTTGCGGAAGGTGTATTTGATATTGAGGATTTGAAGCTTCGGACGGAAGAGCTGAACGAGTTTATCGATCAAGCTGCGCAGCAATATGGCTTTGACCGCAGTAAGGTTGTCGCGATCGGCTACTCCAACGGTGCTAATATCGCAGCAAGCTTAATGTTTCACTATCAGGATGCACTAATGGGCGCGATCTTGCACCATCCGATGGTGCCGCTTCGTGGATTACAATTGCCTGATCTTAGCGGTAAGGAAGTATTTATCGCTGCTGGTGAAAATGATCCGATATGTCCACCGCAGGAAACGAAGGAGCTTGCGGAGCTGTTAGAGGGAGCAGGAGCTAGCCTAGAGCTGCTCTGGGAGCGCTATGGCCACCAGCTGTCTAGAAGCGAGATTGAGGCGGCAAAAGGCTGGTACAACAAAACGTATAAATCTAATTCATAATGGCAAAGCGAGTATGAATTGAGTCTGGAGCAGGCTAGTGAGATCGATCACTGGCCTGCTCTCTTTTTGTATATGTATACCTGAAACGAATAGCTCATACATTTATACAAATGAGTGAGGAGTGTGAGATGATGATCGTTGCTATTATTGGTGGCGGCCCGGCAGGCTTGAATGCGGCACTTGTATTAGCTCGAGCTAATCATCAGGTGCTGCTATTCGACAATCAAAAGCCGCGCAATGCAGTAACAGGGCACATGCATGGATTTATTACGAGAGAAGGCATCGCTCCTAGTCGTTTTCGCAGGCTTGCTCATCAAGAGCTTCGCCAATATCCGAATATAAAGCGCTATGTAGCAACGATTAGCCAAGCTAAACGCTTAACCGATGGTACTTTCACGATGAGCACGAAAAGCGGAACGACGTTTAAGGCCGATCGATTACTGCTGGCAACCGGTTTAAAGGAATCGCTTCCCGGCGTTAGCGGACTGCAACGATTTTATGGCAAGTCAATGTTCAGTTGCCCGTACTGTGACGGCTATGAGCTAAGCGGCAAATCGCTTGCTATTATAACAGAAAGCAATAACGGCCTTGCACTTAGTGCAACGCTGAAGCAATGGAGCAGCAGGCTGCACCTGTTTACGAATGGGAAAGGATCAATAACGAGTGAGGAGCGGGAGCTGCTTCAGCAGCTGGGCGTTGTGCTGCATATAGAGCCGATAAAATCACTTACCGGTAGAGAAGGCAAGCTGAAGGGTGTTGTGCTGCAGAATGGTAAGCGAATTGCGTGTAGCGGCGGATTTGTATCAACTTATTGGCAGCATGCTGGATCGCTCGTGCAGCAGCTCGGCTGCAGGCTGGCTGATCACGGAGGAATATGGCAGGACGGTAAAGGGAGGACGAGTATAGCTGGAGTATATGCTGCCGGAGATGTGATGAGCATATCCCCTGCACAAGCTGTGCTAGCAGCTGGTGATGGAGTACGGGCAGCTATAAGTATAAATCAAGACATTGCGCAGAGCCGGCTTGACGCTATCCTCAAATCACATCAAAGCAACTACTAAAAAGGCATAATCTCTCGCCTAAGCTGAGATTATGCCTTGTTGTCGTTATTCTCGATAGTCTTCAACGAGCAGATCGAGTGCTCCAGTTAGTGGGTCCATAATAAAGCCGTGCACAGGCACATGCTGAGGAAATAGCGGATGATTACGGATCATCTTAACGCTATGCATTACACCATGCTCCGGTGCGGTAAAGCCTCTTAGGAACTTCTCCATACGGATGCCGGAACGCTCCAATGTTTCAATAACGAGCGGATCTACGCCGCCTTCTTCAACAATTTTTTGTACCATGCCTTGTGTATCTAGGTTAGTCATGCCACAGCCGTGATGTCCAATAACAACGACCTCTTTTGCTTGAAGCTCATATACGGCTACAAGAATACTGCGCATCGCGGATCCGAAGGGCTGAGTTAATACAGCGCCAGCGTTCTTAATGAATTTTGCATCACCATTACGAAGATTAAGCGCCTTTGGCAGCAGCTCCATCAAGCGAGTATCCATACAAGTTAGGATGGCGATCTTTTTCTCTGGATATTTGTCGGTAATATATTTTTCATACTCTTTATTCTCGACAAAATCTTTATTGAATTCCATTAACTGATTTACAATGCTCATGTATGATTCCTCCTAGTGCATTACACGATCAAAATGATTAGAGTTTTTCTTTTATTATTCTCCTATTTGTTAATGAAGTCAATTACTGCTTGTATATTTTTTATTTGATTTGTACTATTTGACATAAGCACCGACGCATCAGATGGGTAATACAATGGTTGCAGCCGTGCCTACTCCAAGCTCGCTCGAGAAGCTGAGTGAGCCATGATGATTAGAAATTATTTGCTGAGTAACAAGTAAGCCTAAGCCGGTTCCGCCTTCTTTGTTCGTATAGAATGGGTCAAATATATGGCTGAGCTCTTGCTCTGAGATGCCGATACCAGTGTCTCGAATCGTAATCGTCATGGACTTGGGCTCAGTGCTCAGGTCAATATGAATGAGGAGCTCTCCGCCCTCTGGCATAGCCTCAATACTGTTTTTAATTAGATTAACGAATACCTGCTTAAGATGTTGCTCCGAGCCGTGCACTGGTGGCAATGCCTCTACTGCCTTTAGCTTGAAGTTTATATTATTCAGCTTACCAGAGGACTTCATTAAAGTAACAATATCACGAATTAATCGTTCTATATACACAGGTGACCAGTGCTCAATCTGCTGCTTGGACATGCTTAGAAACTGGCTAATGATTGAATCCATATGTTGAATTTCCTGCATGACGAGATCGATATGCTGCTCAGGTAGATTCCCCTTCGTTTTGTTGAGCGACAAAAATCCTTGAACGGTCGTTAACGGATTACGAATTTCATGTGCGATGCTGGCAGCCGTTTGACCGATTGCAGAGAGCTTTTCATTGTTGCGACGCAGCTCCTCGTTTTGCTTGCGCTGTGTAATATTACGTGTAATGGAAGCGAAAGCCACGGTATCCCCGTACTCATCAATAATCCCTGACAGTGTAATACTTACGTCTACAGGGCGTCCTGACTTAGTATACATGACGGTTTCATAGCTAGAGATCCCGTTGTTTTCCATTACTTGCATGAGCAGCATATTATAAGACTTTTGCTGCTCCTCAGAGTGGCGGAACAATGGCTGACCGAGAAGCTCTTCGCTGCTGTATTCGAACATTTCTTCAAATGCACTATTCATCTGAATGATGTTGAAGTTGAGATCCATAATATGAATGGCATCCTTTGTATGGTTAAAGAAGGATTCCAAGTATTGTTTTGTACTCATCAGCTCATCGTTTGTTTTCTTTAGCTCTTCGGTATAATGGTACAGATTGCTGCCCATCGTGTTAACCTGTGAGGCAAGCAAGCCGAGCTCATCCTTACTTCTGTGCTCTAACGGCGTATTGAATTGATTCATCGAGATCGCGTTAACCTTAACCATAATTTTAGTCAACGGTGCAGTAAGCAGCTCTGCTATTAGATAGCTCCCTACGATCGTAATAAGCAGCAGCACGATGCTGATCATCGTATGGTCAAGCAGCTGCTTCGTCGTACTAGATAGCATCGACTCTTTATCGAGGACTAAGCTTATAATATATGGTTTGCTACCTGTAATTGGAATGAAGGTGCGAACAAGCTGCTGATCGTTATGTTCAAATGTTGAAGATTGAAACTGATTGGTGGACACGGCCTGATTGACCAGCTTCAAATCTTTTTCAACATTGCTGTAGCTGTAGGAGCCGAACATCACATCACGCACATCAAGATTGTAAATAGGCTGCCCTTGCTTGAGCTTAATGATTTTCTCTTTGCCAAAGAACTCCGGATCGAATGCAGTAATTTCTAACAGGTTTTCATTCTCTTTAATAAGCTCCTTCACAATCGTTTCTTTTCCGTTAATATAGCCATTTGAGAAGGAAAGATCCGTGTTGATCATCGTATTAATCATGTAGTTTGTTTTGCCTGAGTAATAATATCCCCATTTGTTTACCTTAGTAGGATCTGAAACTGCAAAGTTAACTGGACCTGAATAGAAATTTGTAGAGTGCTGTCCTTGATCAACAGAGACAGGACGTAAGTGCATGACATCCTTCAATGCTATATCCCAATAGTCCCATGTTTTTGATCTTAAATTAATTTCATCTGGATTAGAGGATAATACAGTAACTAGCTCGTTATCCTCTAGCACCCATAATGTAATATCTGTAACCCCTACTTGATTTCTCACTTGCTTTAGAAGTTCATTGGAAAGGTTAGAGATATCTGGATCAAGCAGCTGCTCTGCAGCTATTGCTGCCGCTTTAAGGCGATGAGCGAGCTCATTCTCGATGCTGCGATTCGTAGTTTCAATAAGCTCTATAGAAACAGCGAGCTGTTTGGCAATATTGGTAACCTGCTGTTCAATGTTTTCATTCTGTACACGAACCGCATTAATTTGCGAGAATACAACATTGAGAATAAGTACTGCCGTAACGATGAGAGAGATAGCTAATGATAATTTAATTCGGATAGACAATGATTAGCCCTCCAGCTTTAATATAAGTAACACAACGTGTTTTAGACAAATATCGACAAAATACATCAAATTATAGTAAGTATAAGTTAGACGATACTGGATTGACAATAAGAAAATATAGTGAATAGCTATTAGGTTATTAGCTATACATAAGTAAGTTGTTGAATCCTTCAATTTTAATTTTTACATTTTATTGATTGACAAGGAGGTTTATCCAATGATATTGTTGTAACATATTTTAACATTATGAGAGGAGGGTTACGTATGATTAGCTTGGTTCAGTTTGGCAATATGGTTTTAACAGGCTTGTTTCAACATCATGACGTAATCCGTGCCCGTAACGTATAGTTAAGTACATACGGCGCATGATTACGTAACGTAGTCATGCGCCTTTTTTTTCGCATAATGGGCTTAGTTTCGCATCTTTGTGATCTAATACCCGTGTGAGGAAGAGCATGTCTACGCAGGCATGCTCTTTTTTGTGTGCTCTATTGAAATCGTTAATAACGAGGGGTTGTTAAGCAACATGATGAATGTATTAAAAAAACTAGGATGGTTTTTCAAGCTGGAGTGGAAACGATATACGCTGGCGATTAGCTTGCTGTTTTTTGCAGGCTTAGTCGACCTGCTTCCACCGTGGCTAATTGGTGTTGTTATTGACGGTATCCAACAGGGTCAGTTTTCGTCGGTACAATTCCGGTGGATGATCATTGGCTGGGTTGTCGTGACGATCGTTGCCTATGGCATCAATTATATTTGGCATTACATGCTGTTTGGTGCAGCATTCGTGCTGGAACGCATACTACGCACTAATCTAATGTCACATTTTTTACGAATGAAGCCTTCCTTCTACGAGCGAAATCGTACAGGAGATTTAATGGCTCGAGCAACGAATGATCTTGGTGCGGTATCGAATACGGCCGGCTTCGGAATCTTGACGCTATTCGATTCAACCATATTTATGATCAGCATCGTTGTTATGATGAGCGTAGCGATTAGCTGGAAGCTGACACTTGCAGCATTACTACCATTGCCGATCATTGCGCTGGTACTGTCGATCTTTGGTAAGAAAATTCATCAGCGCTTTATGGCAGCTCAGGATGCTTTTGGTGAGCTGAATGATGATGTACTGGAGTCTGTCTCTGGCGTTCGAGTGCTTCGTGCCTTCGTTCAGGAAAAAGCAAGTGAGCAAAAGTTTCAAGCGAAGACGCAGGAAGTGCTTGAGAAAAACTTAGCAGTTGTAAGAATCGATGCACTGTTTGAGCCTGCGATTAAAGTAATTGTTGGGATCAGCTATTTAATTGGAATTGGCTACGGCGCCTATCTTGTGTTCAATAGTGAGCTGACGCTTGGTCAGCTTGTGACATTCAATATGTTTTTAGGGATGCTCATTTGGCCGATGATCGCGATGGGGGAGCTCATCAATATTATGCAGCGAGGCAACGCCTCTCTCGACCGTGTCAATGAAACGCTAGCAAGCAAGGCAGATGTAGAGGATAAGAAGAATACAGTGGAGAAGCACAGTCCTTCTCAAGTCGCGTTTGAGCGATATTCTTTCCAATATCCAAGCTCATCTAATGAAAACTTAAGTGCGCTTAACATACGCATTAAGCAAGGACAGACGCTCGGCATTGTCGGAAAAACAGGTAGTGGTAAAACGACGATACTGAAGCAGCTGCTGCGTGAATATCCACTAGGCCAAGGAACATTAAAGCTTGGGGAACATAGCATTGACGAGCTGAAACTGAATGACGCAATCGGATATGTCGGCTACGTGCCTCAGCAGCCGTTTTTGTTCTCACGTTCAATACGCAGCAATATATTGTTTGGTAAAGCAGATGCGACCGAAGAGCAGCTTCAGCGTGCGCTTGAACGGGCTTCGTTCGCCAAAGATATTCAGTTTTTGCCTGAGGGCTTAGAGACGATGGTTGGAGAGCGTGGTGTTGCATTGTCCGGTGGTCAGAAGCAGCGTGTGAGCATTGCGCGGGCATTAATTGCAAATCCTGAAATACTGCTGCTGGATGACGCACTATCGGCTGTAGATGCAAAAACAGAAATAGAAATTATTGAGGGCATTAAGCATGAGCGACAGCACAAAACGACGATAATTACGACACACCGCTTATCGGCCGTCCAGCACGCAGATTGGATTGTAGTGATGGAAGATGGTGTAATTGCTGAAGAAGGAACGCATGAGCAGCTGCTGAAGCGTGATGGCTGGTATAAGGAGCAATATGATCGTCAGCAGATCGAGCTCGAGCTAAGCTCATAGTTAACGCGGTTAAAATAGAGAGGTGAGAAGCATGACGATAGAGACAGAGCAAGTACAGCAGCCAGATCGAACGATAAAGACAGGAAAGCGATTGCTGCAGTATGGTTTACTCTATAAAAAGACGATTATCGTTGCACTTATATTTTTAATTATTGCAGTTAGTGCTGAGGTAATGGGACCATTACTTGCGAAAAAGATGATCGATGAACATATTACAGGTATCAATAAAACGTGGTATTACGTAGAAGAAGGGACGGCTGAGGCTGTTCCATATAAGGAGCAATGGCTTGTACGTGAGGATAAGCTTAATCCGAGTACAGCTGTGCTAGGTAGCATGGAATTTGAGCAGCAAGGTTTACGTTTTTATCTCGTGAATGAAGGAGACAATAGTGAGCAAGCCACCCTGTTGACGAAGGAAGAGCTGTATCAATTTTACAAGCCAGAAATTCCATCTATTCTACGTTTGTCAGCGATTTACTTAGTATTGCTTGCAGTGGCAGCCATTTTTGTATACTCTCAGCGCATTTTGCTGCAGACAGCAGCGAATCGCATTGTTCAGAAGCTTCGACATGATGTTTATGCGCACACCCAAAAGCTGCCGGTTAAATACTATGATCATTACGCAGCAGGGCAGATTGTCTCTCGTGTAACGAATGATACGGAAGCGATTAGAGAGCTGTATGTCGGTGTTATTGCTAACTTCAGCAT